>Ga0209125_1002095_pt1 | contig 16305 bp, 11 predicted proteins | sample BarGraIncub1131A_FD_184503 | JGI IMG/M metagenome (GOLD analysis project Ga0209125, IMG submission 184503) | Arctic peat soil microbial communities from Barrow, Alaska - Barrow Graham LP Incubations 11-31A (SPAdes) (version 2) | ecosystem: Environmental > Terrestrial > Soil > Wetlands > Peat...
TCTCGGGATTTGTTTATACATATAGCAATGGCAATACTATCAGTGCTGACAATTCATTACTCGTTAATATAATCGAAAAACCTTTTATAAATGTCCCATATCTTCAAATTTTTACAATACGGTCTGTGATTGTAATCGCAGTTCTTGTGATTTTTGAAATAATACTCCTAAAGACCAAATGGGGCAGAGACTTCCTGATGGTCGGAAGCAACAAGGAAGCGGCATGGCATGCAGGAATCAACACTGACCGCAAAGTCATCTGGAGCTTTGTCATTTCAGGTTTTACAGCTTCACTTGCAGGCGTGTTGTTTGCGACATCAATGAATGCGGCGGTCCCTAATTATGGTGAAAGAGGAATCAATCCGTTAATGCTTGTATTGGCTTCGACAATCATAGGTGGAACTATTATGACAGGTGGTAATGGAAGCGCTGTCAAAACAGCATTTGCAGTCATAACAATCCAATCCATCTTCAACGGACTTATCATAATGGGATTCGGATTTGACGCACAGGTACTGGCCGCAGGAGTTCTATTAGGGCTTGTGGTCATCTATGAATCGTATTCACTATACAAGCAAGGACTCAAAAAAGGCGAAAGAGTCAATTTGATGAAAGAAGCAGCTGAACTGAAATCTAAGAAAAAAGCAATCAAATCCTAAACCATTCCTGATAAATTCATGGCATGGGGGACTATCAACTATCGATATAAATGGCAATAGCCGTTTAAATAAAAAAAGGAGGAAAATTTTATGAAAAAGAACCTAATCGCAGCAACATCAGTAGCACTAATATCTGGAATGATTCTATCATTCACCGGATGCACACAACCCACCACACAATCTTCCACTGCGGGCTCGTCTAAAACATCTAGCACGTCTTCAACAACTGAGACAAATCTTGAGGCGTCTCTTAAGATTGATGTTTCCCAAATCAAAGGTAGTGATGGACAAATCTTATTGAAGTATGGTGTCACCAGACCCGTAGCAGTAAAACCAACTGAAAAAGAAGCCCTGGACATGTGGAACATTGAATATGCTGGAAGACAGACAGTTAAAGAAAAAATGATACCTTCCCCAAAGACAGGTATTATCGGTAAAAAAATTGTTATGATCCAACAATCCGAACATCCATATTTTACTGCTGTCAGTAACGGTGCCAAAATTGCCGCAGGCGCATTTAAAGTTGATTTTGAAGTTTGGAATCCAAACGGTGATTTGAATCAACAAAACCAGTTCATTGATAAAGCGATCGCAGAAAAATACGACTTCGTAATACTTGCTCCTTTAGATGCAAAAGCTGGTGTGCAACAATTCAAAAAATTGTATGATGCAGGAATTCCCGCTATGCCTTTCAACATGATCCCAACCGATGAAGCAATGAAATATGCAATCGCAATTTCAGCTCCTGATGATTTCGGACAATTCAGATTATTGGCTGAAACCCTTGCAAAATCAGTAAACGGTAAAGGTGGAGTCGCCTACATTACACATATTCCCGGTGGATCTCCTTATTTTGCCCGTACAGTAAGTGTTGTAAATTATTTTGCAGAAAAATATCCAGACATGAAGAAACTTGACATTCAATCCCCTGGATTTGATGCTCCTAAATGTAAACAAGTTGTTGCAGACTGGCTTACCAGATTTGGAAAAGATCTGACATGCATCGTTTGTGCCGATGACTCCGCTCAGGCTCTAGGTGTTTCTCAAGCGCTTGAAGAAGCAGGAAGAACCGACATCAAAGTAATAGCTGCTGGAAACTCAAAAGTTGGTATGGACTTGGTTGCAGCTGGAAAATTATTCGCAATAACCTATCAATCAGCCGAAGCCGACGGAGCTATCCCAATGAAAGTTGTAGCTGATTACTTCAACGGAGTAGACCTTGGACCTAACGCAGCATTCTATCTGCCACAAGCAATTATCACAAAAGATAATGTAGCCGGTTATATGCCAGCACAATGGTAATTTTGGACCACAATTGAATTTATGATATCCGAATTACTATACAATTTACTATCCAAGTAAAATTAAGGGTTGCTGTCTTAAGAATTATTTCTCAAGATGGCAACCTTTTATAACAATAAATGACAAAAGAGAACATTTGGTATAAAATGGTTAATAGGAGGCAATATTTTTCATTTGATTTTCATTAAAAATTTTATATAAAATAAGAGTAATTTTCAGCATTGGCTAATTTGAACTGATATGACGAGTTATCAATATAATGGCAGGTGGAGGATTTTGAATGAAAAAACTTATTGCATTTTTTGCTATAATACTAATTATTGGAGTATCCTTTTTTTCATATTGCAGGAATAGCCCATCCGTGAATAATTCACAATCAGATATTACATCCCAGGATGTCTGGAATAGTAATAATCTTGAACTCTCACTTAAAATTGATGTATCAGGACTCAAATCCAACGAAGGGCAACCACTTATATTGCCAATTGAAACAAAAGAAATCCCACAAAGACCTGACGACCCCTTGTCACTTCCACAGACAGATCCATTACACTGGTTTGATTCCGAATATGTGGCATGGAATGTTGAAAAAATCAACATTCCTACATCTCCAAAGAATGGTGCGATCGGCAAAAAGGTTGTAATGATTGTCGCAGGGGACCATCCTTACTGGACCGCGGTAGGAATCGGCGCCAAGAAAATTGCTGATGTATATAACATGGATTACAAAATGCTTTCCGCAAATTATGATCTCAATTTACAAAATCAAATTATCGACAGGATAATAAGTGAAAATCCCGACATGATTCTTTTGGTGGCGATTGATGCAAAAGCATCGGTACAACAGGCAAAGAAAATAAACCAGGCTGGGATTCCATTTATAATGTTCAATACCATACCTGATACTGAAGCATTTAAATATTCATTGGCATTCACAGGACCCGATGACTGGGGTCAGTTTCGCATGCTTGCAAGGGCTTTTGCCGACAAACTGGGGAAAAAAGGCGGCGTTGCCTATTTGACACATATTCCGGGAGGATCTCCCTATTATTCAAGAATGATGGGGCCAATATCAGAACTGGCGGGTTATGCCCCAGAAATAAAAACTCTTGACGTGCAATCACCAGGGTTTGACGCAGTCAAATCCGAGCAAGTCGTAACTGACTGGATTACGCGATTCAAAGGAGACCTGACAGGAATCGTTTGTGCGGATGACTCCGCACAAATTTTAGGAGCAATAGGCGCATGCAAAAAAGCAAATCGCAAGGACATTATAATTGTTGCCGCAGGTAATTCAAAAATCGGAATGACTGCCGTTAATAACGGCGAGGTATATGCAATAACCTACCAATCCGCTGAAGCAGACGGAGCAATTCCAGTTAAACTAGCAGCCGACTGGTTCAATGGAAAGAAAATACCTACGATTGCGTATCTCCCCAAACGCCTTATTACAAAAGAAGATGTCCAGAAATATATGCCTGCCCAATGGTAGTAGTAAGAAATGGTATGAGAGATAACTTTAAATAATATCAAGTTTAATAAGAGTTTAAAATTGCAATTCAGATACAATATAGTTCACTACAAAAGAAGGCTGTTTTCCATATTGAATTGATTGGGAAAATAGCAATTAACCAAATTGTTCGTTCAAATAAATGAACCCAACAAATTGCAAAAAATCTCCACTTATAAAGTGGAGGTCTAAATAATTGAATTTTAATTTGTAAGATTAAAACCAAAAATAGACAATATAAAACCAAGGAGGAAGACAAAATGAAAAGATACGGACAGGTAATAGGTGTTAAACCAGAAAAACTCGAGGAGTACAAAACACTCCACGCGACCGTCTGGCCAGATATTTTGAAAATGATCACAGAATGCAATTTACGCAACTATTCCATTTATTACAAAAACGGACTTCTCTTTTCTTATTTTGAGTATATTGGCAATGATTTTGAACTCGATATGAAAAAGATGGCTGATGATCCCTTGACACAAAAATGGTGGGATTTATGTATGCCATGTCAATATGTCGTCGAGAACGCAAAGGAAGGCGAATGGTGGGCGGATATGGAAGAAGTCTTCCATGAGGATTAAAGAAAAAACAAAATAGAAGGTGAAATTAAAAGTTAAGATTTGTAGGTTTAAGACTATTAGGTAAAGCCTATTGGGTAAGACTGATTAGTAAGTTTTTTAAGTTATGTCTATAAAGAAAGACTTTTAAGTTATGACTATAAAGCAAAGGCTATAAAGTAAGACTATTAAGTAAGACTATTAAGTAAGACCATATGATAGGAACAAAAATAGAAAATGGTAAACGATCAAGGAGGATGAACAAATGGGTAGGGCAAAAGAAAAAATCGAACGTTTAAGAATGACTTTAAATCACAAAGAAGCTGACAGAGTGCCTGTCGGAGAGTTTTTTTGGACTGGATATATGCTCAAAGCAAAAAAGAAATTCGGTGCGGATTTCAGTCCTTATCGCGCTTATGATCTCGACTACATAGTTATAACTCCAAATATGGATCCACTTATAAGACAGTTTGAAATTATCAAGGAGGAAGGCGAGACGATCATCCTCAAAACTGGATTTGGAGCAACTATCAAGAGGTCGGGAACAGCTCCAATGCCTCATTACGACAGTTTTTCAGTAGAAACTCCCCAGGAAATGGAAAATTTTAAATTTGATGACCCTGCGGATCCTAGAAGATTTTTTCAATCAGGAGATGACCAGTTAAACGGTGTGGGAGACGCCCTTTCCCGTGATATTCCTTCATGGGATTCCCGTGTCAATGATTTTGTTGATGACTTCGCAGTGTTCGGGTCTGTATGTGAGTGTTATGAATATCTGTGGAGATGTATTGGAACCGAGAACGCAATGTACTGGATGATGGAAGAGCCGGAGTTATACAAGGCGTTTGTAGACAGAATTGGAGATTTTATAGCTGAATTGTTGAAAGCGCAGATCAAAGCAGGAAATGGACGACTTTCCGGCATGTATATCTGGGGGGATGTGGCTTACCGCAATGGAATGCTTTTCAACCCTAAGACATGGAGAGATGTATTTAAACCCCAGTTAAAGAGACTAATTGATATTTGTCATGAGAATAATCTAATGGTCGTTTACCACGGATGCGGAAATGCAACACCAATATACGATGATTTGGTAGAAATTGGACTTGATGCATACAATCCACTCGAGGTGAAGTCAGGGCTGGATGTGGTGGAGATAAAGAAAAAATATGGCGGCAGGCTGGCTTTTGTCGGCAATATTGATGTCAGAGCAATGGAAAACGGTGATCCGGATACTATTAAAAAAGAAGTTCTCTACAAACTTCAAGCGGGAGCGGGCGGAGGATGGGTCTTTCAATCCGATCACTCTGTAAGCAGCGATGTGGAACCCGAGAGTTATGCCCTTGCAATCCAATATCTAAGAGAATATGGCAATTATCCACTGGATCTGGACAGGATAAAAAGAGAATTGGTGGCACTGGAAAAGTGAACATAATGAATAAAACTTGAAATATTTTTCCCTAAGATACAATGAACGATTAAAATGAGGATTTTAATATCACAATTAGTTACAAATTCAAGAATAGTATAAGCAATTGATTGTGAATTGGGTAAAATTCGAGTTGCTTTGTTGTGGAGCTTGTCTGTCTGATTGAAATCAGTGATAAATCGATAGCCGAACACTAAAAAAATGTTGTCATTTTGATTATCTTTTCATCATGAATGAATAACTTAAAAGATACCAGAACTAATCCATACTCAATTCGAAAGGATTTTTGCGATATTCTCGAGGGCTTATATCAAGTCGATTTTTAAAAATTGTAGAAAAATGTGCTGTATTGTCCATTCCTACCGAGGAACTTATTTCTGCAATCGATAGAGATGTTTTTTGCAATAACTCGCTTGCCTTTTTGATTCTAAAACGAATAAGATATTCTTTAGGTGAAAGACCGCATTCACTTTTAAAAATGCGGAAAAGAGCTGTTCGATCAAGCCCGATATGATCTGCAACCTGTTTTATTGTAATATCATATGGAAAGTTTTCTTCAAAATAATGAATAGTTTTTTCAAGGAGCACACGTCCGTTGTGCTTTTTGCTATTATTGTCAATTGGATTTTCTTTTACGAAATACTGCAATATCTGATAAAGGAATCCAAGACATCCCAGCTCCGGGGAGAAGGATTCGGTTACAAGTCGATTCATCTGGTCAAAGAGGCTTCCTACCGCTGAAATTTCACTGGTATACAAAATAGGATTGCTATCGCAAAAACCAAGATTGGATAAAATCAGTTTCGCCTTTATCCCGTCAAATCCGACCCATGAATAATTCCAGGGATCGGTTTCATGCGCCTTGTAATAAGTCAATTCACCGGGATTTATTAGAAAAAGCCCGCCTTCACCTATAGTGAAAGTTCCATGATTTGTCGTGAAGCGCCCGTTTCCGGTTTGTACGAAATGCAACAGATAGTAGTCCCTGATAGCAGGGCCGAATGAGTGCGAAGGGTCGCAATTTTCAAATCCACAGTTCGAGACTGTAAGATCTGTGATAGGGCTCTTCTCACTGTGTGTATTATAATAAAAGTACATGCATTACAACTTCTTTCCCAGTAGTTCCGAATTGCGTGGTAGCGAATTTTCTTGGTAAATGATGTATGAAAATTCAAATGGCAATTACTTCTAGTAAAACTTACTACAACCCTTGCAGCTCAATATATGGAAAAATTACAAGCCTTCGATTTTTATCAATTATAACATTAACAAATGAAAAACAGGCGAATTGGACTAAATTGTTTTAAAATTGCAACATAAGCGAAGAAAATAGCAACAATACTTATCGTATTTCCAAATCAAAATCAGTATTATAATAACAACAAGGAGGATGTTATATGCCGAAAATTACTTTTATGGGTGCGGGAAGCAGTATTTTTGCCAAAAATGTTTTGGGAGATTGCATGCTGACACCCGAAATCGAAAATCTTGAGATTGCTCTTTTTGACATCGACCCTGTCCGTTTGGAAGATTCAAGGGTCATGCTCGGAAAAATCAAAGAGGAGACCGGTCGCAGTGATATAGCAATCCAATCCTATTTGAATCGCAAAGAAGCTTTGAAAGACTCAAATTACATTGTCAATGCCATTCAGGTAGGCGGATATGACCCCTGCACAATAACAGATTTTGAAATTCCAGCTCGATATGGGTTAAGACAGACTATTGCCGACACTCTAGGAATAGGCGGGATTTTTAGAGCACTTCGTACGATTCCAGTAGTAAGCGATTTTGCTTGCGACATAGAAGAAATCTGCCCGGACGCACTTTTTATAAATTATGCCAATCCTATGGCTATGCTGACCGGATATCTACAACAAAATACCAAAATCAAGTCAATCGGACTTTGTCATAGTGTGCAGGTTTGTGCAAGCGGATTGCTAAAATTATTTGGCATGGAGGAATCAGTACCCGGATTGAAATGGGAAATAGCTGGAATCAACCACCAGTCGTGGTTGCTTAAAATCGAGGATTCCAAAGGTTGTGATCTTTATCCGGAAATCAAAAGACGGGCACGCGCTTATTTTGCAGGAACAGAAACCTATCCTTGTGAAGGGGATCTGGTCCGACTTGATCTCATGTTAAGAACAGGATATTACAATACTGAATCATCCGAACATACTGCGGAGTACAGCCCCTGGTATATCAAAAGCAAATATCCGGAATTAATCGAAAAATATAAAATTCCACTGGATGAATATCCAAGAAGATGTATTTCACAGATTAAAGGTTGGTCGGAACTACGCAAACATGTTATCGAGGGCGATAAAATCGAACATGTGAAGACATATGAATTTGCATCATTCATAATAAAAGCAATGGAGACTGATGTGCCTTTCCGTGTCCACGGAAATGTTGCAAATACCGGACTTATCACCAATCTTCCTGCAAAGATATGTGTCGAGGTTCCCTGTCTGATTGACTGCAATGGCGTGAGCCCGTGCTTTGTTGGTGAATTGCCGGAAATATGCGCAGCTATAAACCGCACTAACATCAATGTCCAGCTTTTGACAATTGAAGCAGCCAAAACCCGAAAGAAAGAGTTCGTATACCAGGCTGCAATGATGGATCCGCACACTGCGGCAGAACTATCACTAGATGATATAAAGTCGATGTGCGATGACTTGTTCGAAGCACATAAAGACTGGATGCCCGAATATAGTTAAAACACATATCAAACAGCATCTGTATTGAACATAATAGAATCGGTGATTCAAATTAAATTTTTATTAATTATTTTAGGTTTAATATTACCTGGGAATATCCAAATTAAACAAATTTGAAATTTTATTTACCTAGGAAGGTTTAAATTAAAATACTCAAGTAACACAAGGTGAAATTGCGATATTCTAATTGAATTTATAAACAAAAGCCTTGAAATTTAGTTATTTCAAGGCTTTTGACAGTTTAATAATAAAATCCATATATACTGTATATACTGTATATACTGTACCCTATAGGTTAGACAATAGCTGTTTGCAAAAACCCTTAGTTTCGGACAGTGTGTTTTCAAAATCCTTGTCTTTAGACAAGCTAGTTTTTGAAAACCTTAACCTTGGACACAGGGTTTTGACATAAATTCATTAGGTGCCAGAATTAAGATTAATTTTTGCAAAGGTAAAATTTTATTTCCAAATGATTAATAAATACAGTCCTTCGCTGCTTTGACAAATGCCCGGATATTTTCGGGATCACCAAAGAAAAAGTGATCGGAAGGACAACAAATGAAGCCGCCTTTCGGCTTTTTTGCGAACAGTTCGAACACCATGTCGCGAATCAATGCAGGATTGCCTTTTTCAAATCCCTTGTTCTGATCGAATCCTCCAATAAATGCAATCTTGTCTCCAACTCGTCTAACCGCCTCTTCAAAGTCACAGTCTCCGCCCATGTCGATTGGAGTCATTGTCTCAAGCGCGTCTGTTCCGTTTTCGACAACTGTCTCAAGCAATGGCATCAAACCACCGCATAGGTGGTATACGACTTTGGCACCTTTCTGATGGAATGCGTCAATTTGAATTTTATCATATGGAAGACAAAACTCCCTGTGCATATCAGGACTGATAACAGTGCTTGAACCACCGCCACCTCCGCATTCAATCAAATCCAACTCTTGTTTTCCACCGAGTTCGATGACGTCGAGTTTGCGCTTCAGTAGCGACTGCATAACATGATGAACCCAGGACGGGTCGTCATAACAGGCAAGAATCGCATCTTGCGTTTTAAAAAGAACACTTGCAAAAGACTGCCATGGACTGCATTGTCCAAAATCATAATAATGTCCACGAACAATTCCTCGGTCCTTGATTCTATCTTTTATTTGTCTGACTCCATCCCAATTTACTCCGACAGGTCTTGGGTTGAATTCTTCCCAAAGGTCAAAGTCATCAGGGGTTTTAATAAGATGTTCTGTTTCCCAGCCAGTAAAGTGATTGAAAGCACCTTTGTGGAAAAGAGATCCTTTCGGGGTTATTATTTCTTCCTCCCAATGGTGGTATCCATCATCCAAAACTCCAAGGTCGTGATATTTCCCCTCCCATTTTGACATCTGAATCGGGTCTTGTATAAATTCCGGCCCTGCATAGATGACCGGATCCATATCAAAAAAATCATAGGCTTCAAACTGATCCATGCCGTTCAAATATGTTTTTAAATAGTACTGCATCCAGGAATGAACCTGGCAAGGGAGATGATCCGGCTTTTGGTTGGCAATAGCTGCCATAAAACGCTCTTTTCCATTCATGATAAATTCTGCCTTTCTTTGTAACGACTATTTTTGCATTTTATTTAATGCGTAATAAAAAATGCTCGGGAGAGTAGTAGCTGCGATGCTGGGAATATCCAAAATGTTATAACTCGATTTCAAAAATTTTAGATCAAAATAAACGTGTTCACATAATTGATATGAGATTATAATACATCAAACGATTATTGATATCTTGTTCTATGTTTTCAAAAACTTGCATTATATTGACTTTTTGTTGAATTGTATTAGAATGATAATATCAAGACAAAAATTGATTTGACTGAGTAATAAAAAATTGACCTGACTATCTGGTTAACTTAAGCAAAGATGGAGTAACTATCAATATTGATTGTAAATGGTATATTTATCAAACATAATGCATCAAAATATTCCCGAATTTGGATATTTCGATTTTCTAGAATCGAATAAGCATCATAATCTGGAATACTAGGTCACATGATATTACGGGTAAAGCATATAGTCATGAAAATTAATAGCAGGCATTCCAAATGAGCGGCGTGAATATCGAGCCAACCAGCAAGCCCGATTTTTAAGCGATATGGATTAACAATCTAATAAAATGAAAGTGGAAGGGATGGCACTAATGAAAACATTGACACCAAAAGAATGTTTTAGTCAAAATCAAGTGTATGATTTCAACTATTTCGATATTACTTGTGAGTTCACGAATATTCATAATCACGAGTTTTACGAATTTTTTCTCGTTATTCAAGGAGAGGGAACACACGTAGTAAATGGAATTGACCATCTCCTTGGCCAGGACATGTTTGTATGCCTCAGACCAGAGGATACTCATACTTTCAAAGTTAAAAAGGGCGACAAAATGCGTATACTCAATCTCGCATTTTGCATGGAGATCGCGAATGTGGTATTGTCATTGCTAGACCTGGATGCCCATTTAAGTTTTAATATTGAAACCCCTGCAACAACCACTAAACTCCTTAAATCAAATAATATAATCAATAGTATAAATGAAACACTTACAACAACCACTAAACTCCCTTATGGGCCTACTAAAACCACTAAGCTCACTGAAAAAACCGATATAATCAATAGTATATATGAATATTCATATTCCTCATTACACCACCAGTTGATGCAAGAACAAGCAAAAGAAATTGTCGATCAATACCAAAGTTTCCTGGCAAACGAACACCGCAAGGATATCCAAACCCCGCTTTTGAAAATATTTTTTTCACAGCTTATATCAAAATCTGTGTTTTCGGATTTAAAAGAAAAACAAAATGAAAATTCAATTCCCACTTGGATCAAAAAAGCGATCTCAGGTCTGCAAATGAAAGAAAACTATGAGAACGGCTTGGACTATCTATTGGTTTCAACAGGTAAAAATAAAAGTTACCTTTGCCGGATGTTTCAAAAACACCTCGGATGCACTCCATCGGAATACATCAATTTGATAAGATTAAAAAACGCCTGTAATCTTTTGAGATACACCAAAATAAGCATTTCGGACATATGTTACGACTGTGGATTTTCAAGTATAAGTCATTTCAACCATCTATTCAAAAACACATATGACCAGTCTCCCTCAGGATATAGAAAAAGAAGATAACTGGAATTTCAATTTTTTCACAAAATACAACCCAATCCCACCAAGAATGTTGAACAATTGATACATAGAGAAAAGTTTGCAATATCAAGGCAATTAAGATAAAATTATTAAGATGCGAAGTAATAACCCAAGGGTTAATTTATCAGGAGGAAATAAAAATGGCGATTAAAGTTGGTATTAATGGTTTTGGACGTATCGGACGTATGGTATTCCAAGCAATCTGTGATCAAGGACTACTCGGTAAAGAAATCGACGTAGTGGCAGTTGTTGACGTTTCAACAGATGCAGACTATTTTGCTTATCAGATGAAGTATGATTCAGTTCAGGGCAAATTCAAGCATTCAGTATCCACAAAGAAAAGTTCGGCAACAGCAGAGAAAAATGACGTTATCGTTGTAAATGGCAACGAAGTCAAATGTGTCATGGCACAAAGAAATCCATCCGACCTTCCTTGGGGAGCACTTGGAGTAGATTATGTCATCGAATCAACAGGATTGTTCACCGATGCAGAGAAGGCCGGCGGACATATCACAGCAGGCGCAAAGAAAGTTATCATTTCAGCACCAGGTAAGGGTGGAGTTAAAACTATCGTTATCGGCGTAAACCATGACGAATATAATCCAAGTGAGCACAACATAGTGTCAAATGCTTCTTGTACAACAAACTGTCTCGCACCACTTGTCCATGTCATATTGAAAGAAGGACTCGGAATCGAAACAGGACTTATGACAACAATCCACTCATACACAGCAACTCAGAAAGTTGTTGACGGTCCTTCTATGAAAGACTGGAGAGGCGGACGCGCTGCTGCAATCAATATCATTCCTTCAACTACAGGAGCTGCTAAAGCTGTTGGAGAAGTTCTTCCAATAACAAAAGGCAAACTTACAGGAATGTCTTTCCGCGTACCTACTCCTGACGTATCAGTTGTCGACCTGACATTTAGAACAGAAAAAGATACTTCAATCGAAGAAATCGACGCATTGCTCAAGAATGCTTCAAACACATACTTGAACGGCATCCTTGGTTTTACTGACGAAGAACTCGTTTCTTCAGATTTCATCCATGATCAAAGATCTTCAATTTATGATTCTTTGGCTACATTACAGAATAATTTAAAGGGTGAGAAGAGATTCTTCAAAGTTGTATCATGGTATGACAATGAATGGGGCTATTCAAACCGTGTTGTCGATCTAGTTAAATTCATGGCTAAGAAAGACTGCGCTCTATAATAATCTGCTATATACAAAGACATTGTTTTTTAAAAATGCCGGGGAGATCAATCCCTGGCATTTTCATTCTTATAACATTATTTTTAATTTTCTTTAAAATTGATTCAAAATTGTGGTAAAATTAGAATCAATTAATTGCAATTGTGTAATCAGGGCTTGGAAAGATTTCAAAATAGATACAAAAATTATTTTTATAGGTTATTTTTAATTAGCATATAAGAATATTTCTACCGAAATCTTGAAGAACTCTAATTGCAGGAAATTATTTTAAAGGAGAAAACACAAAACGTGGATGCGGACATTAGCACCCTGATCTGGATGCAAACTGGGAATGCAACAACACAGATAAACGATTCAAGTCTAGGTATGCTTTTCAATCTAATCATTTTATTACTGCTAATCATATTTAATGCGGCCTACGCGGCATCGGAGATGGCAGTTATTACATTAAACGACAATAAAGTAAGGAAAATGGCGGAAGATGGGGACAAGAGTTCCAAGAAAATCGTCAAATTCATGGACCATCCAACGCGTTTTCTTTCTACAATCCAAGTAGGGATAACATTTGCGGGATTTTTTGCCAGTGCTTTTGCAGCGGATAAATTTGCAGCGCCACTTACAGCTACAATAGACCCTGGCCATATAATGCCTTGGCTGGGAACTCTTTCGGTAGTATTCATTACAATAGTTCTATCATATTTTTCTCTGGTATTCGGGGAACTGGTTCCTAAAAGAATTGCGATGAGGTCACCTTATAGTGTTCTTAAATACACATTGGGATTATTGACTTTTACCGCTGCTATATTAAGACCGTTTGTTCATTTTTTAACATTATCAACCAACATGAGTTTACGGATAATCGGAATCAACCCCGAGGAGCACGAGAAGACAGTGACTGAAGAAGAGATACGAATGATGGTTGATGTTGGTCGTGAAACTGGAACAATTCATGAAAACGAGAAGGAAATGATCGAAAATATCTTTGAATTCAATGACACACAGGTATCGGAAATAATGACACACAGGACAAATATAATATCCCTGGATAGCAAAGCGGATTTTAAAGAGGTCCTGGCAGTTGCCGTTAACGAACAATTCACAAGAATACCAGTCTACCGTGATTCTATAGACAATATCATAGGGATTTTACATATAAAGGACCTTTTGGGCCTGGCCATTGAAGGATTGGAAAAACCTTTTAGTTTAGAGAAGATGATTCGTGAACCTTTCATAGTGCCCGAGACCAAGACAATCGACGAAGCATTTCATGAAATGCAAAAAGAACACGAACAAATCGCAGTTGTTATTGATGAGTACGGTGGAACCGCCGGAATTATAACTATGGAAGATTTATTGGAAGAAATTGTCGGAAGCATGCAAGACGAATACGACGAAGAGGATGAAGAGATTGTCCGACAAGATGAGAACACACTGATTGTGGATGGTATGACAAGCCTTGATGAGATTTCTGATGAATTGGACATCGAGCTTCCTAAGGACCGAGACTACGACACTATCGCAGGAATGGTTATCGACTTGCTTGGCAGAATACCTGATGAGGACGAACACCCGGAAATAACATTTTCACATATGACGTTCACAGTCCTTGAGATGGAAGAAAAAAGAATTTCCAAGATAAAAATAGCTAAGAACCCCGTTTCTCAAGAATCTTTGCAAGATTCCACGACAGATAAGAAGGATTCAAACAACAAAAAAGACAACAAAAAAGACGGCGAAATAAAAAGAAATTCCAAGAGTAATGGTAATAATAGCAACGGAAACAACGGCAATGCGAGTTATGGCAATTGAAGCCCGTGCGATTAAATAATAGCCAGCACGGATTTGGTAATTTAAACCAAAGTTATTAAATAATAGTCAGCACAACCCTGACAATTTTTAACTAAAATGATCAACCAACACCACTGTAAACCAATATAATTAGCCGCCTCTGTAAACCAGGATGATTGAAAAAGATAGTGAAAAAGATTAGGAGCATACTATAGATGCCAAGATATGGTTATATAAGATTGGATAAAAAAGATCCGGACATCGCAAGACAGGCATCCCAGATGGATGGCATCGGTGGATTTGACAAAATATTTGTTGAACAGCGACATGGTAATTATTCAGTAAACTCTATTCCAGAACAACTAAACAAGGTTATCAATCTCTTACAACCAGGAGATTTGCTTTATGTAGCTTCTCTTGACCGTTTTTGCGATCAGATCAGAGAGTTCATCGAGCGGATGGAAATTATTATTGGCAAGGGGGCGGATTTTGTATCTCTTGATGAAGCTTTCGACACAAGATCCAATTCCAGCAAAGGAACAATAAGAATGATAAAGGCGCTGGAGTCTAATGAAAAAACGGCCATGTCAAATCGCAAGAAGGACGGAATAAAGGCTGCACGCGCTGATGGGAGAATAATCGGCCGTCCTCAAGTAAGTATTCCAGTGGGATTTCGTGAAATTTGCAAGGAATGGGCCAAATGCAATATCACAGGCGTAGAAGCGATAAAAAAAAGCAATATGAAGAGTACATCTTTTTATAAAAAAGCCTTGGAACTTGGATATACTAGAAGGAAATAAGGCAAAAATGTGTAATTAGAAGTAAGACAAGTGTTTTATTTATAAATTTTTAAATATTGTCTGTTATTTCGTTGTACAAACAAGAAGTTTTGTGTATAATTATTTTTGTTGCTCTATGCAACTTATTATATTTTATAATTAAAAAGGATGGAGTCAAAATGGATAATCCAGAAAAATGGAATTCCGAGGAAAAACGCCTCGAGAGAAAAGAGAGACTTAACAGTCTTAAATCAAAAGATGGCGGTAAGAAACCCATCAGACAAACCAGCAAATTTTTACGCATATTAATGCCGATCATCGCGGTCCTCCTGGTTTTATCACTCGGTGTATGGGCAGCGATTTATTTTGCCATTCCACAGAAAATCATTGCACCAATGACTGTCGGCGGGAATAAAATTTCAAATGTTGAATTCAGTTACTATTATGTAAATGCATTGCAACAACTCGAAATTGACAAGTCAACCGATGAAGGAAAAGCAAAATTAAGTGCATTAAGCACAGAAGTAGGATTTACTGACAAGACATGGCAACAATTCGCATATGATCTTGCCGCCAAGTCAATTGTCGATATCCAGATCCAGGTTGATCTTGCAAATGCAGAGAAAATGATTCTGACATCAGAAGAGTTAAAGGGAGTTGACGACATTTTCGATGGCCTTATAACTCAAGTTGGAGATCAGGTCAAAGCTGACAAATATCTGATCGATATGTTTGGCAACGGTGTCACTATAAGTACACTCAAACCTATTTTCGTGAAACAGACACTGGCTACCAAATATGCCAAGGAGGCAAGTGCCAAGGTCACAGTGTCAGACCAGGAAATTGCAGACAAGTACAACGCAAATAAAGCGACATATGACACTGTCACATTCCGACTTACTTTCTTTGAATTAGAAACGAAGACAGATGCGACAGCAGAAGAAACAGCAAAATTCGATGCAAATGCCAAAGCTGCAGCAGATGCTTTTTTAGCCAAGGTGTTAGTTGAAACAGACTTTAAAACACTATCTGATGCAAAAACCGCAGCAGACACAAAAGCAAAATATGAGAAAATGACAGCGGAAGAGAAAGCCACCGCCGATGCAGCCAAGGTAACGGAAGCAACAGCGAAAACAGATAAAATGGCAACAA
>Ga0209125_1002096_pt1 | contig 16300 bp, 23 predicted proteins | sample BarGraIncub1131A_FD_184503 | JGI IMG/M metagenome (GOLD analysis project Ga0209125, IMG submission 184503) | Arctic peat soil microbial communities from Barrow, Alaska - Barrow Graham LP Incubations 11-31A (SPAdes) (version 2) | ecosystem: Environmental > Terrestrial > Soil > Wetlands > Peat...
GCTCGTGAAAGTGGGCAACTTCACATATACTTACGATGCATTCGGAAAGCTCGTGAAGAAGAGCAATGTAAACGGTTCATTTACCAGTTATATCTATGATGGCCAGCAGATTGCGGAGGAGATCCACAGCGACGGCACAAGCAAGACCTTCGTGTGGGGCACCTACATCGACGAACCCGTAGCCGTGAGAACCAAGACGCTGTATGGCGTGACGAGCACCTACTACCCATTGAGCGGACTGAACCACAACGTCGAAGCGATCAGCGACGACCAGGGAAAGGTCGTGGAAAGATACGCAATCAGTGCCTACGGAGCTTTTAGCATCTGGGGTGCTGGTAGTGATGGGATAGTTGGAACCAGTGATGATGTTCATTACGCACAAAGCAGCGTTGGGAATGAGTTGGTGTTCCAGGGGAGAGCATTTGACATGGATGCGAATGCGTATAATTTTAGAGCTAGGTGGTATTCACCGAAACTCATGAAGTGGATGAGCCTTGATCCCATGCTGTACAAGGCGGGGGATGAGAACCTTACGAGAGGATTCTCTAACGACCCAATCAATAGTGTTGATCCTAGTGGAATGTCTGTTGTTGGAGATTTCATGCAAGAAGAAATCTCTGAATACGTATGTATGCTTCCCGGTGGTTGCTCTAATTGGCCGTTTGTGAAACGGTATTTGGATGGCGTTGGAGGCCAGACGAGCTTGCAGGAATTGGGTGCATTTTCCTTCTTCCTTTCAACCCCAGCAGTCAAGAATGCCCTTGAAAATGTTCATCAAATAGTGCGAAATGCAAATGTGTGTAAGCTGGGTTATACAGGTAATGGATATGGCATGCAGGAATCTTTTAACCTAGAAAGAGAATTCTATGTTATTGGAGGAGCAACAATATTCTATCAATCAAAATGTGATAAGCAGTCCTGTTCTATTGATTATAAATTTGATGACCCTTTTGTTGACCCAACAAGCTTGTGGGAAGATCTTGGTACTAAAATTACTGACCAAAAGACTGGAAATACATTTAGGCAACCAGAAAGCTATCCGAACGATGTTCCTTTGGCGAATCGATGGAATGATGTTTGGAATCCGCTTGGATCGCCATACCAAATCAAGGAATTCTGGAGCGAAAGGATTACAAGATGAAATTGAAATATTTGATTTTCCTTTCAATGATTCCTATGCTTCTGGTTGGTTGCAAATCTTCTGACCGTGGGAAGGTTTGCATTGACTATTACCAAAGTAAACAAGATTCTACGATAACAGTTATCGCCGACAGTGAGGGTGTTACTTGGCAGTTAAGAGAGTATAGTTTGCTTAAGCCAATTGAGGTAAATCTTCTCGGTGACGCTTGTAAGAAAAGATCTTTAGTAACAAAAAAAGCGGACTTTCTTAAAAACCTTTTACTGTGGTTGAATTATGATCGTGCTAGTCAATGGATAAATTGCTCGAATTGTATTTTCCAACCTTCGGAAGAGTATTGGGGACAAGATGGTCATTATGAGTACGGAGTGCTTGTTTATAATCCATCGGGACAGAAAATTTTAAGCATTGATGGATCTGGAACCCGCACTTCAAGAATCCCGCATTCTTGTGATTCTTTGGCGAAGTGAGTTTCGAGGAAAATGAATTTTTGTTTTGCCTGAGTGTCCCCTATCCAACCCACCTCCCAACTCTTTCGCCATCTAATCCATCAAGTTCCCCATCATCGGAAAATTTGATGAAGTGGATTGAATCAGTTGTGGGAGTATGGGTTGATTAGTTCCTGTTCAATAGAACGTCCATCATCATCCACTTTCAAATACCCATCCATCCTTGCAAAGATTTCAAGAATACTTTCCAACCGTTCTAAGATATCTTCCTTTGGCATATGCTACCTCATTCAAGCATACCAGTAGTTTATAGCATCACCCGATCTTTGCTTTACATGGGATACCACCATCTAGGGCACACTCATCCATGATCTTCTTTACCTCGTTTGCGTACGATTTCCCTACCCACAGGGCATCGAACGCATATAGACAGTGGATTCCCTTATGGAATAATTTTGCCATTACATGACCTACCAAATCAGCTTCGTACATCAATAAAATGCTGGACGTTTCCGCATGACCCTTGGAAGTTGCAAACTTTCCTGATTGAAGACGTTCTAACATTTCGGGAAAGTTTTCAGAAAAGAACTGGTGACACTTGTAATGGTTTTGGTTCCCAACTTTGTCATTGAAGTAGGTTAGCAGTTCTTTTTTCACCTTAGGTCGGTAAACCTCCACCAAATCCGTTTCTGATGCGTCTGGATGAAGGAACCGTGCTATCTCTATGTAGATGTCTCCTGATAGCATTCTAAGGTATCTATCGGCTTCTAATGGGTTCACAAAGCCATTCAGTATGCGCCATACCAAACAAGGGTGTAGGGCACCATAATCCACTTCGGATATAGGTTCACCATCAATCTTGACCAAACTTCTTATCCATTTCCTCATCATCGAGAAGGAATCCACGACTCTACCACAGCTCGTTTCATAGGGTGTTCTGATACCTTCTTCTAGAAACGCCTCATAAAGTTCAATATCATAATCGAGTACACGAAATTTCGATCTATCGTAATCTTCCTTTTTCCTATGAGCTGTAACAGAGTATACGCATTCTTTCCCCTTCATTTTCTTATGGGTGCGGTGCAATTCCTGTGCTTTTGCTTTCACCTCTTCCATGGTAGGTAGAACCAAGTGTGGGTAGGTACTTGTGAGTGCCTTGCAAATGATGTTATTGGTTTCGTACTGGGTATAGTGGCGATGAATGTCCAATGGTTTGGATAGCTTGTGCCTGATAGCCTTACGATCCATATACTTATTGGTGATACGGAACTTTCTTGTGAATGCACCTTGGCTATAACTTCCGTCATTTTCCCATTCGATGAATGAACCCTTTTCGGAACCTTTCAGCAATACTTCCAGAACCTTTCCGTACGTTATCCTACCCAGTTGCTTTGCAATGCTGACCATGAACTTTGAATGGATTCCCTTGTATTCCGCATCTTTCGTTCTCGCAAAATGAAGCATCACCAATGCCCATTCTATTTCATATTTACCGAGTCCTTGTGTAGCGAGTGCTTCCTTGGCACCTTTTGGCACAATGATATGGGTCATTTCTTTGCGGAAGATTTGCGGAAATTCTAGGGTATCTATTTTATATGAATCACATCTATCACTACTCCCATATAGAGAATTGACTATTTCATTATCAATGTTCTGGAGAACATATGAGTAGAGTGGTAAGGTTGTTAGGTATGATGGGTTGGTGATGGTTATAGATGGTAAGGGTGGTGGTAGGTTGTCTATGGTGGTACTACGGTACAATGGTTGACTAAGTATCTCTACCCTTGACCTTGATCTGATTATGTCCATCGGTGAACTAATCTGGGTTTTATTTATAAAGTCTCTGGTGATAGATCCTTTATGGGTTCTAACCAAAGTATCCTTGATTTCCCTAAATCGTTTATCCAAGTCCCATTGGGCAAATGCAGTAAGTCCAGCAAATTTTTCCTCATCACATTTTTGCGGTAATGTTCTGGATAATTCCCAATACTCGTTGGAAACCCCTTTTAGAACCTCATCAAGAGGGTACTGGGTAAGTATATCTATGCAACGCTTGTACTTGTGCCTGTTGGTATCAAGTGCTGTTCTAATGGCTTCTAATGCCGTTTGATCTATCATGTCCAATCCTTTCCATCATTCCATCGAATAGTCCCCATATATGTAGTGATCTATTGCGTATCGTTCTGGTGAGTTCTCCCAGTGGAATTACTGAGAGGAGTCCTATTATGGATATAGCAAAATTTGTCGGAATTTATGAAAAATAGTATCAACTAAATTCATTTACATCCTATATGGGAGTATACTTTACAGCCGATTCAGCTTTAATGTTTCCGATGATGGAACCTAAATGGAAATGATACTTTGAAGACGCATCGAAGTGACCGAAATTTAAAAATGGGTGATTGATGGATTATAAACTAGAGGTAAACCAATGAGGTCATTCAATGCCATTCCAGCACACCTTCACCGACACCAATTCCACACCCGTCATACTCACCTACGACACCCACGATGCCGATACCCAGTACAAGGAAACACGCACTATTCCCACGACTGCCAAAGATGTTTCCAGATTCATTGTGGATACAGTATCAGGCAACGACCCAGACAACCAATGGGAATCCCTTACGGTAGAAAAAATGATCCTTGGCGAAGGCTTGACCACTACTCTGGTATGGGTTCGCAACCTCAAACAAACTCTTGATAAAGCCGAAAAGATGATCCTGTATGGTCGCACAACACCAGAAGAAATATTAGAACGAGTGGTGAGGGATGCGGTACTTACTGCAATTCGCACTACCGAAGTGCTTGGTATCGAGTAGGAAGCTCACGGGGAAAATACGTTCTACCCCAAATAAAATTTTATTCAAAATGAGTGGTGGGTGTAATTTCCCTGCTGGGATTCTGTCCACCACATTTTTTGTTTGGTATTTCCATTTATGTACTCATTCGGTATCACTTGTTACCCTTTCCAAATGCTTACGAATCCATATTCTATAAAGGGAAAATGAATATCGTACCCCATGGAATCTTTACTTCTTCTTTTATATATGAATAGTGGTCGGGTGACTGCTAGAACTGAGGAAAAATCATGGGAAGTCAGCAAGTTATTATCACTTCCAAGCACGTTTCTATTCTTGAGGAACCACGAGATCACACCGTTGCCACTGCTAACATCACCTTGAGTGGAGTAGTGCAAATCAATGGATTCCGCATCATCTACCTCAATGGTTCCTATTCGGTAAAGTGGGCATTGAATGCCACCACTGAATCCGAATACCGACACATAGCGCACCCTACCGACAACACCTTCCGTAAGTTGGTAGAAACCACCCTGATTGATGAATATCAAAGGATCATGGGTGATGAGAAATGGAAGGAATTGCTTACAGATTTGCGGTTCCTTCGGGCACAAGAATCCCATGCAAGGGAAAGTGGTAAGGAAGTTCTTGCTGACTTACTACAGAAAGCAGGGGATAGCATGGAAGGCGTGATAGACCAACAATAATTTTTAGATGCTTCTAATCCCATGGTGCTCTTTGGGGATGTTCCACATGAACCAAGCATAAGTCCATACATCCCTTTGAGTGCTGTGAGTAAGGAAACAAGGACGCTGTGATAGCACCATGAGAGCTTCTACAGGATGAGCATTGAAAAAGGTGGATCGTTTCTTACTACCCATCCAATCAAGCCTTTGAAATATCACTAAAGGGCAATTTGGAAACAAATGGAACGAACGTTCAACGATGTCCACGGCTCTGCTAAATGGGGGATTAGAAATAATAACATTGGGTGTGTAACCTTCTGGTGGTGTCCATTGTAGGTAATCTTCCATCCAAATATGGTCACTGTGAGCAGACAAATTTTGTTTTTCTTCGCTTCTAATCTCAATAGAATCAACGATTGCACCAGTATTCTCTTTGATGGTTCTCCCAATACTTCCTCTCCCTGCACCAACATCCAGTATCCTTGCACTGCTCCACTCAATCGGTGAAGGTGTAGCATTTATAAGGGAAAGAATGGGTGCAGGTGGTGTCTGGAAGAACTCATATTTTATAAGGTCTGGTGGTATCTCTGGATACTTTTCAAGTTTAGATAGGGGTGTATGTGCCATTGGGAACTCTTGGTGCTTTCCCTATGGTTTATAATCAGATCAATCACAAATAAATTTTGAAATCGTCACCAAGCTAGATACGGCAACGGTACTTTTCCTTCAAATAGAATTCGATAGCTTCCCTGCAAGTATCTGCAAGGGTTCTATCCATTCGATATGAAAGGTTCTCCATTGATTGGAGCTGTTCCAATGAGCATCGGAATGAAATTTTGTGGGTTTTTCTAGGTATTCGTTTCATGCTGATTGTTTATAAGAATGACAGATATTGACAGAGTAATGTGTTAGATTCAATTGATACATCAATTGAGGCGCACCATGAAAGCAGTCATCTATACACGAGTTAGCACCGAAGAACAAAGCAGAGAAGGTGTTTCCCTTGCAAACCAACTTTCCAAATGTCGCCTACAATGCCAACTAGATGATATGGATGTACTGGCAGAAGTGGAAGATGCTGGCAAGTCCGCAAAAAGTTTGAACCGTGAAGGCATTCAGCGTATTATCCACATGGTAAAGCACAAGGAGTGCGATGCTGTGGTGATATACAAGCTGGATCGTCTTACCAGAAGCGTTACAGACCTCAATGAAATCGTAGATCTACTGAACAAACATGGTGTTTCCTTGGTATCTGTGCAAGATCACCTAGACACTCTATCAGCTTCGGGTAGAATGTTGATGAACTTGCTTGCAACCATATCCCAGTGGGAACGGGAAACCATTGCAGAACGTACTTCCACAGCATTGCAGTATAAAAAATCAGAAAATAAAAGATATTGCGGTATCACTCCTTATGGTTACAAGGATGTGGATGGTGATCTTGTGGAAGAACAAGAAGAACAGAACGCACTCACCATGATGCGCACCATGAGAAATGAAGGCGCACCCTTTCATGTGATCTCGGAAAAGCTGAATGAGATGGGAGTAAAATCAAGAAAAGGTGGTAAGTGGCATTTTTCATCGGTACGCTACATCCTGATTAGGACAAAAGAGACCAAGTTAGCTGCCTGATTTATTGATAGAATCATAAACCGTCGATTATGAATCCTTTTCAGCCCTTATTCCACCTACATTCAGGCACTTTTACCCACCCTTTGCACACTGCATGGGGTGTTTTGCTTACGTGTAGCAACCCGTACCCAACCGATGCACACGGGCTTGGGTAGGAAATAATTATTACTTCCATGGGATACAGGTGGGAAACAAAACTCTCTTTCTATGCTGATTACCAATATTCCCATATATACCAATGCTTCACAGGTGTTTTGTGAATGGTATTGGGATGAAATATGGAAGGTGTTGCACCACAAAATGAAGATTCTTTCGATTCACTCTTGATTAGTTCGTTGATTATTGATTGATTCAATCAGTCTGCATAGAATTGGGGTGAGTAACCCCGAACATCAACACCAACCATAAACCCAACCGACCATGTGACCCCACATGGTATGGCTACGCCTTTACCTATAAAACCATGAAGAACTTCACCACCACATTGCCGAACGGTTCCACCGAAGGACTATCAAGTCCAATGGTGGAGGTCGTTGGCGCATGGGTTCATTCCATGCAGAAACGTGGATTGAAGGTGCGTAGTTCGTTGGATAACCTTGTGCTGGTGGTTCGTCTTCTGAAACTGGTGAAGTTGGAATACCCATCGGTGGACTCGGTGGACAAGCTGAAGGTGGTGCATATTGATTACATGGAAAACTACCTGCATTCCAAACAGGTGCGGGGTTTGCTTAAACCAAGGTCTAGGGGTAGTTATGTCTGCGCACTGAGGCTTTTTCTACGATGGTGCTTCAAAAGGGAGTTGATAAAGAAGAATCTTGGTGCCATGGTAGAGCTTGTGCGTGTGCCACGTAACACACCACCCACCGATGTATACAGTGAACAGGAAGTAAAGGATCTCATCGAATCCATGGACGGGGATTTACCACAGCAGAAGCGTAACCAAATGATGGCGAAACTTGCGTATGCGCTGGGACTTCGTTCATCATCAATCCGCTATATGTCCATGGATGACATTGATTGGAAAAATAAGGAACTAAGGGTAGCGAGGGCGAAGGGTGCCAAGGATGGGCAGAAACTTCCATTGCATGATGTGATCCTTGATGAACTCAGGAAATATATAGATGAGGTACGACCTACCATATTGGGTTCACGTCCTTGCAATAGATTGCAGAAGCATTCACATGACGATGCACCACCACCAGATAAGATAATGTTTCCCACTACAAGTGGACTTCCATTGTGTCAGAAGAGTTTCTTGACGGTGGTGAAACGTGCTGGTACGTGTGCAGGTGTAAAGAATGCAAAGGTACATGGATTGAGACACTGCACCGCCACCCACATGATCCAAAGGGGTGCAGACATCCTTGACGTGAATGCCCTCCTACAGCATTCAGACCTTTCCACCACAATGCTTTACCTGCATTTGGATAAAACAAGGTTGCTTAAATCCATGTATGAATTCCATCCATTACTCAATGGAGCACTATACCATAATGATGATGAAAACCGCATTGGAACGTTACCTAGGAACGAAGAGAAGAACGGTAATGGAGGGAACGTATTCAAGGATCGCCTATCAACTGGATTACATCGTGAAAAAGCTGGGACTGGACTTGCGCCAACAGTGCGAAACCCTATCCGAAGCGCAATTGATGGATTCCATAGTGAGCTTGCAAAGATCAGGGAAGGTCAATTCGCAACCATTATGGGAGTTGGGAAGGTGGTTGGGATGGATGGTAAATGTGTTGGAACTAAAACGCAACCCGTTCCCAGAAGAACTGGTGCCAAAAATCGTACCCGTGCACAAGCAACCACCCAAGTTATCAGACGTTCTGGATCTGATCGACCGAGAGGTAAAGACTCCCTTGCAGATCCGTAACGCAATGATGGTAAGAATATTTTATTTAACTGGTATGCGTCCCATGTCCCTAGAGGGAATTACACTGGATGACCTTGCAGAGAATGGAATATGGATCACCAAGAAAGGTGGTAAGAGGATCTTGCAAGCTATTGACCCAGAGAACATGGAACTGGTGCTTGAGTACGTTGAAAAGGTGCTTCCCCATGTGGTTTTGAAAAGCAGAACCAATGATGGGTTGTTCTTGTTTCCTAGTTTCCGTGGAAGGAAGATGGATAATAATTCAATAACCCTCGTATTCAAAAGACAACTTGGAACCAAACTCACACCGTACTCGTTGCGTCACGGTGTTGCACAGGGGATGTGGTCGCAGGGCGCATCCAGCAATGATGTGATTGAAGTACTCGGTCACGATGGGGTACGTTCGATCAAAAATTATGTCACCGAACATGACTTGAACCGTGCGAAAGCAGTTTTGGAATCTTTTCACCCATTGTTCCAAAGATACTGATTGCAGTGATTCCTTCGTTTTACTAGCTTCCTTCTATGAAGCTCGTGCATAACCAACATAACCGAATAACCTATATGGAACCTACATTGGTGGGTGGTAATTGTCGTTTTCGTAGAGTGAAAAATCATCATAGTCCATCTAGGATTTTTTATTTCAAAGGGGTATACCATAGATTTAGAGCACGGTGGTTGAGCCCACGGTTGATGAAGTGGATGAGTAGTGATCCACTGCTTTTTGCTGCGGGTGATGCGAATCTTTCAAGAGGATTCTCTAACGACCCAATCAATAGAAATGATCCAAGTGGACTATTTTCATTTAAAATCAATTTCGATAGAGGGTGGGTTGCTGGTAATATGGATGTAGTCAATACAAGTGATTATGTTGGATACTCATCGAAGATTACTGGAGGTGGTGTCAATATATCACTAGACTACCGAGATCCTCCATTTGTTTCTTGTTCTGATGGAAAATGTACTGACTATGAATTCATTCAGATGGTAACAGCAACATCGAATGATTACAATTTACCAACGGATCAAGCGTTCAATGATCCCGGAGGCTATATGGCGACAGACAATGATCCCTATTATCATTTTGTGGATGAACTTGATGCTACCACGTTAATGTGGGGACGGTCTTTTTATGATACGCCTAGAAGGCATAAGTCGGGATCTTGGAATGCAACTCTAACGGTTGTGTGCATAAAAAGCAATGGCTCGACTGTTAATCTGGGTACAATTAATTATGGTTTTAACATAGATCAAAATTCCTTGGTAACTCCAACATGGCCATACAAAAACTAGCCGCTTTGATATTTTTAACATTCCTTTTGGGTTGTGGGAAGGACGGTAGCCAATCAAGTACGGCAATTGCTGTGATGTATTATGGCGACATAGACAAACCTGTTAAGGAACTGTTAATTTTTGATTCGACAAAGTCCCAAGCAATAACAACTGTGTGTTTGCCTTCTAACCAGAGAATTCTATTCGGAGTTGGAACAAATGAATTCCAACAAATTGCAGACCACATAAGAGGTACAATAGAACTTTCCCCAAAGTGCATTTCTTCTGATAATTCTAAGTCGCTGATAATTGAATTCACAGGAAATAAAACGCAAATGGGAATCATAACAAGTGATCGGGTTGCGAACATCATACTTGACTCAATTGGAAAAAAGGCAAATGTCAGGAATCGGTTGGATGTGTTGCATACTCTAATGTCGATTCAGGCTCATTTTGGCCAAACGAACCAAACCCACACCACCGCATCCCCAATCCAAACAATCGCCCCATGATTTCAGTATCTGATCCAGCACGTTTCCCATCATCGGAAAATTTGATGAAGTGGATGAGTAGTGATCCACTGCTTTTTGCTGCGGGTGATGCGAATTTGGCTCATTTTGAATCCGGCCGCGTAATTAATGTGGTGGATCCTAGTGGATTGGAGGTGATTACAGCTCCAAATTCGGTCAACTTTGGACAGACTATTTTCGATTTTTTTGATGGAGGAGAATCAAATACATATGAATTCAATTATCCACATCCTCTTGCAGCACGATTGCTGCAAAATCCAATGCTTCAAGGATTTGTAAACTGGTATAAGAATGAAGGCCCGCTATATTGTAAAGGTCGTAAATGCAGTGATCCATCAAGCCATGTAGACGAAGGCGAAGTGTCATTCACTGCTTCATCCTCTGATTTTGTGAATGATATTTTGACCGAGATGGGAGCCTATGGGGAAGGCTTTTCATTTGGAGATTTCGGTATAAATGCCTTAGGTTCTTTTACATTGAAATATCGTGGTGAAGTTGATTGCTCTAAACACAAAATATCACTACATATGACTGCAATGAACGATTGGTCTATTCAATCATTGACTCGAAATCCGTTTACACGTGAGCCGTTGCTTGCTTATGAAGCTCTTAATCGGGTGCATACAAATTTCAATTACTGGTTTGAAAGGTCATTCTAACTTATGGCAATAATCATTTGGTTTCTTATCCCCATTTTTTCAGTAGCCTTTTTTAAAAGGACTTCAGCTCAAATAATTGCGACAAACATTATTAGCCTTGCTGTGCTCTGGGCTAGTGCTATTCGGGCAGAGTCCAAAGCGATGGATTCTGATTTTGACATTATATTTGCGATATCTATGCTTGTATTTTCATTGCTTGGTATCGGATACAATTTATTTATGATATATATCGGTTTCAAAATTAAGGCTCGGTTCTGCAAGAACTAGCTGTCACCAATCCAAACAACTATTTAGGCTATTCCATTTTTACAAAGAAAGAATGAATAGTCATAATCGTTGGTAATTTTTATGATCGTAAGGAATTGAGTATGAAGCATTTATCCCTTGTATTATTCTTACCGTATGCCTTGTTTTTCTTTGGTTGCAATGAAGCCACAGCGCCTTCAAGTGCTGATTCTGGATATGATCCATATTCAAACAATCAATCACCTAAATTGACTCCATTGTCTACATCAAGCGATCAAAGTGTTTTGTTTATTGGAAACAGCGTTATTTACACAGTAGACCTAGATGTCAAATTCCAATCGTTTGCAAATAGCTCTGGCGAGTCACTTTATGTTCAGAGTGTCACTATTCCAGGTGGAACATTATATGACCATGTGAGCAATGAAGAAACCTCCGTTGCCATTGCATCAAGGACGTGGAGCTATGTCATTTTGCAAGAAAATACAAGTGGCTGTTATGATGATATTGAGAAGGCTACTTTTATTTCATCGCTTCAAACTCTTCGCGAAAGGATTCTAAAATCGAGTCCTAACGCAAGTATGTATTTATTCAAGCGTTGGATTTTGGAAGGTGGCTATGGAGATTACCCACACAGCAAATATGTTGAAATGACAAGTAGTTGCTATTCAGAAGCCTCTACTGCATCATCAATGCCATTAATACCTGTTGCTGATGTTTGGTACGATTTTTCAAATAAATATCCAAGTATTGATCTTTACAGCCCTGATAGAGGACATGCCTCTGATTTTGGTGCTTTATTGACTAACGGTGTAATATTTAAGACATTATTTGGGGATGCTTCAAATGATTCATATATAAAATCAGACCTAGACAGCTCAAGTGCTCTGAAAATTAAGGCGACTATTGACGAGATTCCTTAGCTCTATACTTGAATACTCACAGCACTATTGCTGCCGTTTTCCCCCTAATGACCTGTTCACCCGCATGCCCAGCATTTAAAAGGCATGTCGGGTGCAACGTTCCATTAGGGCGTGTTCCTATCCAATGGCAACAGTCAAGCGTTTTCCAAGTGCTCCAACGATCTTTTCAAGTGTTGAAAGCCGAATATCCTGGGCGTGATTTTCGACACGTGAAATGATACTTTTTGTTGTGTGTGTTCTTTTGGCTAATTCTTCCTGCGTGATCCCAGCCTCTTCGCGAGCTTGTTTCAAAATCACGCCTATTTTAAAGTCTTGGTATCCTTCGTCAAAGCCTTTCGCGAAGCTAAGGTCTTTAGTTGATCGTTTCTTTGTGTAATTGATTATGTCGCTCATGATTTATTCCTCTCAAGCCAGTCTTTTCGTAGTTTTTGGGCAAGGTTGATTTCGCTGAGTGGCGTTTTCATTGATTTCTTTCCGAAACCATTGGTTAAGATAACCAAGGATCCCTTTGCAAAGAACCCGAGTATGCGAAAGGTATTTGAACCAGAATCAATTAGAACCTCCCAGATTTCTTCTGATCCAGAGAGCTTTTTGAGGTATTGGCTTGGAACTCTTTCAAGTTCCTCAACAAGCTTAAGAACCCAGACAACCTTCTGGCTTGTTTTGAATTCAAAGAATCTAGAAAGCGTAAGTGCGAACAATAGTCAAGCAGGTAATAAACGCAAGTGTGTGATATACCTGTCCTGTTCACATTGTGGACCCAGAAGCATACCGCCATCAAATTGTAGAAGCCGTTGCAGTAATGAAAGATCCTGATGATGTTGAACTTGCTGCGTTAGCGTTACATCTAAACGTTCATGTATGGTCTAACGACAATCATTTCAAAGATTTTCCAACAGGCAGATATACTACTGCCGAGCTTTTGAAAAAGTTGGATCTTTGAATTTAATTGTCCCCAACCAAATTCTCATCATACGCAGAGCCGAATTAAATTGTCTTGATTTTGGAGAGCTCTTTTGATCATATCGCTATGATGCCGCTGGAGGACAGTGAGCTTCATCGAGTTTGCTTCATCATAAGATTACGACAGCACAGGCATTCATTCTGCCGTATTTAACATACGAATACGACGCCACCAGACCGATGCAGAAAAGAGCCACCTTGCGGCAGTCCCTGTTTTGTGATGCGACGGGTTCAGAGCGATGTTGAGTCGATGTCGCGCTCTTCCCTCCGGCAATATGGTTGCATAGTGCTGTGCTGACCGTTGCGAGAATATACGTGCATTGGAAAAGGCGGCGGCATCCAAAACGCTAACAATGAGCCATTCACCCGACCCCGTCCCATCGCACCCCTGCGCCACATGCTCGGGCACAGGAGCATATCGACAACGCGCATCTACACGGAGGGTGAGTTGCAAATGTGCGTCAAATGAGATACATTTACAGGAGAAACGAAGATATACATCCAATGGAGGTCTGTATGACCAAAAGTGCAATGGTACACGCAAGGCTTGAGCCGAACCTTAAAGAGGAAACCGAAGCAATACTAGCCAAGATCGGCTTGACAATGACGGCGGCCATGAGCCTCTTCTGCCGTCAGATTGTGATGCGCAAGGGCATTCCGTTCGACGTGGAGATCCCGAACCGTGAAACACGCAAGGCCATCAACGAGGCCCGCAAGGCCATGAAGAAGCCTGGCAAGTACAAGGATGCGGCATCGGTGTTCGCCGCACTGCATGAGGACTGATGTACACAATAGGTCTTCGCAACTCGTTCAAGAAGGACTATAAGCTCTGCCTGAAACGAGGCTATCCCGAGAGGGAAATAGAAGCCGTCATGACGAAGCTGATGGCTGGTGAACCTTTGCCTGCAAAGCATCGCGCCCACAGGCTGAGCGGCGACTACGAGGAGTGCGAGGAATGCCATATCCGGCCAGACTGGCTTCTGATCTACATGCGCGACGATGAAGCCATGCGGCTTGAGTTCGTGAGAACAGGCACGCACTCGGATCTGTTTTAAAGCCTACCAGAGATTAGTGACACAATGCGTGCAGAAATGCAACTGCACGCGGTGCCATCATCCACAGAGTGGATATAGGTTCGCATCCAGCTAAAGCTAGGCGGTGCCATCATCCACATGGTGGATATGTGCCTGTAACCGCTGAAGCGTAACAGCTAAGTCTGACGTATACCCACGACGCCCTCCTCGGCGTACTGGATTCGCGTAGTTGGTTCGTGCCCAGTGCAGCGTTGAATGTCCTGTCTTGAAACAAGAATTGAGAAGGGTTTCAAGAGAATTCTTTACCCTCAAGACTGACTATATGGCTTCACTTAAAAACTGATTATCCTTGACTAGGTGTGTATGTTGTAAATATGGGTAGCCGAGAGCTCGTAAAAATTCTTGAGTCTAATGGATGGCGTCTGGATCGTGTGAAGGGTAGTTACCATATATTTGCTAATCCGAAGTATGGTAATTCTGTTACGGTATCGCATCCAAAAAAAGGATCTAGGAATCGGGCTTGTTCGGGCAATCCTCAAGCAAGCTCATATCAAGGACTAAAGTATGTTGTATCCTATCGCAATTGAACCTTCCAATAATGACTCAGCATGGGGCGTATCGTTTCCCGATCTTCCTGGCTGTTTTAGTGCCGGTGATACTTTAGATGAAGCGATGGTGATGGCAAAGGAAGCCGCTTCGCTATGGATTGAATACGAGATGGATCAAGGACGTTCCATTCCAGAGCCTGGTAAAATAGAGACTTATCGAAAAAAGCGGGAGTACAAAGGATGGGTGTGGGGAATTATCGAGATTGATCCTGCGTCATTAGATACCGCCGTGGAGCGAGTGAACATTACAGTACCAGCCCGAGTTCTTCGCCGCATTGATCGTTGGGCGACTGAGCACGGAAAAGCTCGATCCACATTTCTTGTGGAAGCCGCAATGAGAGCGATGACTTGATACCCCTTTCCTAATGACCCGTTCACCCGCATGCCTAGCATTTAAAAGGCATGTCGGGTGCAACGTTCCATTAGGGCTTATAGAAAATCGTTTCGATTTGGAAATACATCGTGAATGATGTATATTGAATACATGGATCTCGTCTACTTCGAGTTGTCATCTGGTCGTCGCCTTGTCGAACAGGAGCTTCTTTCTCTTGACCGCGACAGCCGTGCAAAAGTATTCTCTCACTTAGATCTGCTTAGTGAATTTGGTGGGCAACTTCGTGAACCCCATGTTAAAAGCTTGGGTGGGGATTTGAAAGAGCTGCGCACTCCGATACGACCTGGACAACACCGGATCATGTATTATGTCGAAGATGGTGGGATCGGGGTGCTTTTGCATTCAATTCTAAAGAAGACCCAGAAAACGCCAGATAAAGAACTCACGATTGCACGAAGTCGCATGGCTGATTGGAAACGGAGGAAACTATGAATACACTAAAAAGCTTTAAGGATACTTTGCGCGAGCAAGTAAAGGATAGTGGTTTCCGCGAAGTATTTGAACACTACAGTCATTCCTATCGGATTGGTGAGCGTGTACGTTTGCTTCGCAAAAGCGTTGGAATGACCCAGCACCAGCTCGCAGAAGCGATGGGGATACCACAGCAGTCAATTTCTAGGCTTGAGCGAGGTGAACTTGAGAACCCCACGTTAGACACGTTGGAGCGTGTAGCGAGTGCAACAGGCAAGCGACTTGTTGTCGATTTTGCATGAATTCCGTTATGCTGCAAGGTCCGATGGACAGTGTCAGCATAACCGGCCGCGAACGCCACGGGCCAAGCATCCAAGTACGTGTACAGGACCAAAGATTAAGCGGTCCACCACGTAATGGCGCGGTGCCGAAAGGTTATATTTCAAGACGAGCACCGACGGTATTACGGTTTCCTCAAAATATTTGTGTGAGTATTATTTGTTTTGTGTGTAACCATTCCCACGTATTTGTGAACTCACCCTGAGAACCGAGAGCAATAAGCCTCCGAGACCACCATACTTCCCGCGAAGCCATGAACCATTTACAAGATGAGTTGATGACCGAAAAGGTCACCATTGCGAGTGTATTCGTCCCCCAAGGACAACAAGGGATGGATGC
>Ga0209125_1002097_pt1 | contig 16297 bp, 21 predicted proteins | sample BarGraIncub1131A_FD_184503 | JGI IMG/M metagenome (GOLD analysis project Ga0209125, IMG submission 184503) | Arctic peat soil microbial communities from Barrow, Alaska - Barrow Graham LP Incubations 11-31A (SPAdes) (version 2) | ecosystem: Environmental > Terrestrial > Soil > Wetlands > Peat...
TTACACCCACTGGTGACCCTTTCACGCTGATGATTGTGGCACTTCCGCTTTATATCCTATACGAAATCAGTGCTTTATTGGTAAAAAAATAAGATGATGCTTTAAAAGGGCACCAATCTCTGCGTTCGCGCCTTTGGCGCAGTCGTTTTCTCCGCTCGGCATAGTCAAACAAGTTTGCCTCTGCTCTTGCTCAACGAAAACGTTGCCTGCTTATTCGCCACTCCTCACGTACCTTAAGTACGCTCCGGCGTGTCTCATAATCAGTGCCTTGACCTTGGTGCCCTTTTAAAACATCATCATCACCAACATTATCAATTAAAGTAAGTATTGTGAGCTGATGGAGCGGTGATCGAACACGCGTTCAATGGTATCGGCAAACATATCCGCAATACTGAGGATTTTCACCTTGGAACAGGTTTTGTTGAATGGAATGCTGTCGGTCATCATTATTTCCACCAACGCTGATTTTTCAACCCGATCGCAGGCAGGTCCCGACATGACGCAATGCGTAGCAATGGCGCGAACAGACAATGCCCCGTGTTCCATCATCAAATCGGCCGCTTTGGTGATCGTTCCGGCAGTATCCACCATATCGTCGATCAATAGGACATTCTTACCTTTCACATCACCGATAATCTTCATTTCAGCCACTTCATTGACATGTTCGCGGCTCTTGTGACAAAGCACCATGGGCACGTCAAGAAATTTGGAATACGTGTTTGCCCGTTTGGAGCCACCTACATCAGGAGCTGCAATAATCAGATTTTCCAAATCGAGTTTGCGGAGATAGGGAATGAATATGGTTGAACCATACAAGTGATCCACCGGCACATTGAAGAAGCCCTGAATTTGATCGGCATGTAAATCCATGGTGATCAGACGTTCGATACCGGCTGCAGAAAGCAAGTCTGCAATCAATTTGGCACCGATCGACACACGAGGTTTATCCTTGCGATCTTGTCTGGCCCAACCGAAATACGGGATAACCGCAATAATCTTGGCAGCGGAAGCACGCTTGGCGGCATCCACCATCAGCAACAGTTCCATCAGGTTATCCGAGCTCGGAAATGTCGATTGTATGAGGTAGACAACTGCTCCACGAATGGATTCTTCATAAGAAACAGAAAATTCTCCGTCCGCAAAGTGCTGTATATTCATTTTCCCCAGTGGAACACCAAGACTGGTACAAATCTTTTCTGCCAGATACCGTGAGTTAGTACCCGAAAACACTTTGAAAGAACCTGTATCGTTCATAAAGCTGAATAAAATTTAGGATGTTGAGTATGGTTCTGCAAAGATAGGAATTTTGAGGATAAACCTTCCCATCTGTTGCTACAAAAATATCAATTAAATTGAATGTACTTACTCAGGAGCAACACCCTTGAGCAACAAGCCCCCGTATGCAGGCAGCTCAAACACGACTGGCAGAGCCGAGGAGCATTCCAGGCTATACATTTTCCCGGTAAACAGGTCCGTCATGGCATGCAAATGACCTTCTTCAATGACCAGGCAATCAAAGGCATGTTTGGGAATGTTCAACGTCACTCGTTGTTCATTATCCGAAAAGTTGATCAAACAAAGCAAACATTCATTCTCGGCTTTCCGGATAAAGGCGTAGATTTTATTCGTATCAAAACCGGGATTGTTAAAATTGGCATAGACCAAATCGAAGAAATCCCCTTCACGGATGGTCTTTTCGTTGAGGTGAATATCAATCAACCGCTTGTAAAAGTGTCTGACCTCAAGTTGTTCTGCCGTTAATCGATCTTCGTTCCACTTCCCTTCGTTTTTCCAGTTTGTCAGGGAACCGACACTCCAATAGTCGAAGATGGTGCTTCTGCCGTCCAGACCACTAAAACCTTCGGCATCCATGCCACGTTCACCAAATTCCTGGCCGGCATAGATCATGAGTGAATTGATTTTCTGGCAAGCCAGCACCATCATGGCAGGAAAAGCCCTTCGCGGATCACCGGCGAAAAAATCAGAGGCAATTCGTTGCTCGTCGTGGTTTTCGAGGAAATGCAACATACTGGTGCTGAAATCGTTGACCGATTGCCAGCAAGCCGTGATAAAGTAGGCTGATGCGTGACCTTCTACAATTGCCCGAAGGGTATTGTACATTCCTTCCTTATCGTAGAGCAGGTCAAAATGACCGTTATGGATGTAATCCCAATAGCGGGAAGGCTGGTAGACTTCAGCAATGAAGGTCAGACCAGGCCTGTCCTTTTTAACTCTCGGAATAACCCAACCCCAGAATTCCACCGGAACCATTTCAGCCATGTCGCAGCGAAATCCATCCACTCCCAGTTGCACCCAATAATTCAGGATATCGAGCATCTTGAACCAGGTCGTCGGTACCGGATAAAAATGTGTTTCTCCCCCACCCTGGTAATCAATTCCGTAGTTTAGCTTGATGGTCTCATACCAATCGTTAATAGTAGGATGTGCGGAGAAGCAATTGTTTCCGGTTGCTTTGGCGGGAAATTCCTGATAGGGTTCCTCCTGGCCTGCATACAGATCCAGTTCGGGAACAAAAGGCTGCTCAGGCAGGTAATAGAAATTGTTTTCCGGGTAAAAACCGTAGAAGTAACGGTCATCTGCTCCAAAGTCACGGACAGCCTCCGGTTTCCTGTCGGAGTAATACTGCCTGGCCACATGATTGGGCACAAAATCGATGATTGCTTTCAGACCGGCCTGATGGGTTCGTTCCAGAAGATCCGTGAATTCCTGGATCCGGTTGGCAGGGTTCAACGCCAAGTCGGGATCTACATCGTAATAATCCTTGACGGCGTAGGGTGAACCGGCTTTGCCTTTGACAACGGCAGGATGATCCTTCCGAATGCCGAATGCGGTATAATCGGTTTGTGTGGCATGCTCCAGCACCCCGGTAAACCAAATGTGCGTGCATCCCAAATCCCCAATGGACTTCAGGGCAACCGGTGTAAAATCACCGAACTTTCCGCAACCGTTTTCTTCCAGGCTGCCGTTGGGACTGTTTTTCCCGGTATTTCCGAAATACCGGGGGAATACCTGATATAACACCATAGTTGAACTCTTTTTTACGTTACTGTAACCTTTTACCAAATATACAAAAAAGAGGATGCATCATTGTTTTGATACAGCCTCTTTTATATTTCTCATAAACGAACGGGGTTATTGCATTCCGTCGGTAGTGACATCCTTGCTGATTTTTTTGATCAGACCTTGAAGTACGGCACCGGGGCCGAGTTCGGTGAAGGAATCGGCTCCGTCAGCAACCATTGCAAGTACGGATTGTGTCCAGCGAACCGGTGAAGTCAGCTGATCGACCAGGTTGGCTTTGATGATGCTGGGGTCGGTCTGCGGCTTGGCATTCACGTTCTGATAGATGGGGCAAACGGGTGCGGTAAACGGTGTCTGTTCGATGGCAGCTGCAAGTTCGAGACGGGCAGGTTCCATGAGCGGAGAATGAAAAGCACCCCCAACACTGAGTTTCAGGGCACGTTTGGCACCGGCGGCGAGCAATTTTTCGCAAGCCAGGTCGATGCCTTCGTTGGAGCCTGAAATAACGACCTGTCCAGGGCAGTTATAATTGGCAGGCACGACCACTTCATCGGTAATGGCGGCACAAAGTTCTTCGATGGTTTCATCGGGCAAACCCAATACGGCAGCCATGGTGGAAGGGCGGGCTTCACAGGCTTTCTGCATGGCCAAAGCACGCTGATAGACCAATTTTAGACCATCTTCGAAAGAAAGCGCACCAGCGGCAACCAAGGCGGAAAATTCTCCAAGAGAGTGGCCGGCAACCATTTCAGGCTTGAAATCAGCACCAAGCGTTTTTGCCAAAAGAACAGAATGCAGGAAAATGGCGGGCTGAGTCACCCGTGTTTGACGCAAATCCTCGGCAGAACCGGTGAACATAATGTCCGTAATGCGAAAACCAAGAATTTCGTTGGCTTTTTCAAACAAATCGTGTGCGAGCTCAGACTGATCGTACAAGTCCTTGCCCATGCCGGTAAACTGAGCTCCCTGACCGGGAAAAACGTATGCCTTCATTTATTTAAAACTTTTTAGTGGTTAATGACTTTTGCGGTGCAAAGGTATAAATAGTAGGCACAAATTGAACCGGATCAATAGCAAAGATCTCAACATTTTTCGTCCAATAATTCCTGACGGTGTGCCAGCAATTCATCCAGCAGACATTTTGTAGAAACCTGCAGACGTCCCAACAATTCATCAATACCATCCGCATTGCCTTCTTTTGCTTTTATTTCGAGTTCGCGGGCGAATTCGCCCGGTTCAGGAGCATGATAATTGGCAATGGAACCTTTCAGACTGTGGATATTGAACTTGAGTTGTTCAAAATCCCTGTCGGAAACATTCTGTGCAATCTTGGCCATCCGATCAATATATTCTTCATTCAGAATGCCGATCAATTCAATTTCAACGTCTTTTCCATACCATTGGAATGTTTCGTTATATTTCTGCCAATCAACCATTTTAGATTTCTTTTTTAAATTCAGATAATACGCTTGAAAAAATCGATGGTCTTTATCAACCCTTCCTCCAATTGTACCTTTGGAGACCAATCCAGTTCCTTTTTAGCCAAATCGATGTTGGGCTGTCGCTGAGAAGGATCGTCAGGTGGTAAAGGCATACGGACTATTTTCGACTTGGAGCCGGTCAACTGGAGGACCTTTTCTGCCAGTTCCAAAATGGTGAATTCATTCGGGTTACCAATATTTACAGGACCTGTAAATTCATCACGGGTTCCCATCATGCGAATCATGCCTTCGACCAAATCGTCCACGTATTGGAAACTACGGGTTTGTAGACCATTGCCGTAAATGGTAATATCCTGTTGCTGAAGTGCTTGAATAATGAAATTTGAAACTACACGGCCATCGTTCGGGTGCATGCGGGGACCATACGTGTTGAATATTCGGATGATCTTGGTTCGAACGTTATTCTGCTTGTTGTAGTTCACGAAAAGCGTCTCTGCTGCCCGTTTGCCTTCGTCGTAACAGGACCGCTCCCCGATGGGATTGACGTGACCCCAATAGGTTTCCACCTGAGGATGGATTTGCGGATCGCCATAGACTTCGCTGGTGGAAGCCTGTAGAATCTTGGCTTTGATGCGCTTTGCCAGCCCCAGCATGTTCACGGCACCCATGACCGATGTCTTGATGGTTTTGATGGCGTTGTACTGGTAATGGATGGGGGACGCCGGACAAGCCAGGTTGTAAATTTCGTCCACTTCAATGTAAAACGGCTGTGTTACATCGTGCCTGACGAGTTCAAAATACGGATCATCCAGCAAATGCACTACATTTTGTTTCTGACCGGTGAAGTAGTTGTCCAGACAAACCACTTCGTTCCCGTCTTTGAGCAGGCGCTCACACAGATGTGAACCAACAAATCCGGCACCGCCGGTCACTAAGATTTTCTTTTTGATCATAACAGTTATTGTTAGACGTTTTACTTGGTGGTGTCGATTCCAATGCAGAAATAGTCGATGCCCATGCTTTTCATCTCGTCTGGTTCATAAATGTTCCGACCGTCAAAAACAGCGGCATTTTTCATGAGTTTTTTGATGATTTTAAAATTGGGGAATTTAAACTCCGGCCATTCGGTGACCAGAGCTACGCAATCGGCATCAATCAGTGCTTCATACTGGTCTTCCACGTATGTGATGCTTTCTCCTAAATGGTGTTTGGCCTCTTCCATGGCGATGGGGTCGTATGCTTTGACAATGGCACCAGCTTCCAGCAGTTTCTTGATGATGACTACAGAAGGAGCTTCGCGCATGTCATCGGTTTGAGGCTTGAAAGATAAACCCCAAACAGCCACGGTCTTACCATTCACATCATTCTTGAAATAACGCATGATCTTATTGAAAAGAACCGATTTCTGGTCGTTGTTCACTGCTTCAACAGCCTTGAGAACCCTAAGGTCATAGTTGAAAGACTTGGCAGTACGAACCAATGCCTGCACATCTTTTGGAAAACAGGATCCGCCATACCCAATACCCGGATAGATGAATTTATTGCCAATGCGAGAATCCGAGCCTATACCCTTACGGACCATATTGATGTCTGCTCCGACAATTTCGCAAAGATTGGCGATGTCGTTCATGAAACTTATTTTAGTGGCCAGCATGGCATTGGCTGCATATTTGGTCATTTCTGCGGACGTGATGTCCATGATAATGACAGGATGTCCATTCAGAGTAAAAGGTTTGTACAAACTTTTCATAACTTCTTCCGCTCTGGAAGAATCAAGACCGACAACAATTCGGTCGGGTTTCAGAAAATCGTCGATGGCGGCGCCTTCCTTCAGGAACTCCGGATTGGATGCCACATCATAAGGAATGTCTACGCCTCTTTTGTCGAGCTCTTCCTGAATGGCGGCTTTCACTTTTACAGCAGTGCCTACAGGGACTGTACTCTTAGTGACCACCACCAGGTGTTCTTTCATGTATCTGCCACAATCATGGGCAACGGCAAGCACATATTTAAGATCCGCACTTCCATCTTCGTCGGGTGGTGTTCCTACGGCAATGAAAAGAACTTTGCAGTCTTCAAGTGCTTCTTCCAGCTTTGTAGTGAACGCCAGGCGACCCTTTTTCATGTTCCGCAGGAGCATTTCCTCGAGTCCCGGTTCATAAATGGGGACAATCCCTTCTTTCAGGTTTTCTATCTTTTTTTCATTGATATCCACACAGACGACATCGATGCCGACTTCAGAAAAACAGGTCCCAGTCACCAGTCCGACGTAACCGCTTCCAACAATTGCAACTTTCATAAATTAACGCTTCTTGGGTTCTATAATCATTTGTCTTTCAGCCATTTTAAGATAAGCCTATACAAATTATCCCGGCTAATTGGTTTACTGATGGAATCGTTGAAACCTACCTTGAGACAATTTTGCATTTCATCAGGCATGACACTGGCAGTAAGCGCAATAATCGGGGTATGAACGTTTGCTTCCTGTTGACGGATCAGCAAGGTTGCTTCATAACCATCCATGACTGGCATCATAATATCCATTAAAATGACATCCAACTTCACGCTTGCGGCTAATTCAACGGCCTCTTTCCCGTTTTCGGCTTCCAGAATCAGGACATTCGGAAACATGATTCGAATGACAATTCTGTTCAGAGTCATATTGACAGGGTTATCTTCTGCAATCAGAATCGTGAAACTCCTCGGATTGGTCGGGGTTGGCATTTTAGGTGTTTTAAAGTATTAGCTGTTTGTCAAAGCGCTGGGTCTTTTTACAAATATACTAAGAAAAGGGGCTTCAATTCCGTTTCATTCGAAAAATCTTTATAAAGCCAGTCGTTCATTGAAGAACAAGCCTTTCTTATTTCAATTTGAATAACCACATACAACCTAATGAAAAAAGAGTTATATTAGTGATAAAATTAGTACAGAACTCTTAAAAAAATCCGGATTCATGAAGCGCAAAATCCTGATCATTGACGACGAACGGAGCATTCGTCTGTTATTGGAAAATTTTCTTTCTGAAGATTACCAGGTGATTAGCAAGAGCGACGGGATGGAGGCCCTCGAATGGCTGGAAGGCAATCTGCCAGACCTGATCCTTTGTGATATCCAGATGCCCGTCATGGATGGTTATCAGTTTGTGGAAAAGGTACGGGAGCGTGGATTCACCAAGCACACACCTGTATTGATGCTCTCCGGTGCAGAATCAAGCAAGGAACGAATCAAATGTTACAAACTCGGAGCGCAGGATTTTCTGGTCAAACCATTCAATCCTGAGGAACTCCTTGAGATCATCAAGAAAAACCTGCTTCCGATCCATTACGCCATTAAGTGGTGATTCTATGGAAAGTTCTCCAAACATCTTATACATTGGCAGTTCGTGGATGAACACGGAAATGCTGAAGGACGCAAAAACCATCAACCTTTCGATGGTGGCCAACACGCTGGAAGCAATCCACTTTCTGCATGGGGGCCATGCCCGAAGTGTTTGGTATGCAACTTTGTATGTAAAAAAAATGGAGCAAACTAAATACCTGATATTTAGCGCACTCCATTTTTTCATTCGTGATCCGGAAGAGGTTTCTACCTAAATTTTCTATGCGTTGATTTCCAAACATATAAGTATTTGAAAATGCCCTGTTGCACAACCTATGCACAACGGGCCTAAATTACTGCGATTTCTAATGACTTTCGTGGTGGTGGTTTTTCTCGTCCAGAAGTATATCCGTCAGCTTCTCAATACGCGCATCCTTCTCCTTGATCGTCTTTTCGTACTTCTCAATCAATGACTTTATAAACTCTAATCGGTCCTCGTGTTCTGATGATGGGGGGATTTCGGTGTACATCTCACCCCTTCCGGTCAGTAGCCAATCAACACTTAGGTCTGGATACTTCTTGGTGATGAGTTCTAACTTGTCATTGGCGATGGTCTTGCCAAGACTGTTGATGAATCCTTGATACAGTCCGCATTCTTTCTCGAACTGCCTGTGACTAATTTTCTTAGAGGCTACGAAATCCGTAAGTCTCTGACTAACTAAACTTTTCATAAAAACGATATTATTATATGATTAAATGTAAGGCAAATACACACAATCCGCTTGTAAATATGTAATATTAACTCAATCTTTGCGAAGTCAATACACATTATATGATAAATTAGAACAATAACTTCCCAAATATAACGATATTTACATACATACACACAATAATTCATAAAAAATGGAAACTATTTTAAAATGTCCCCATTCATCGGCTGTAGAAAGCCCCTCCAAAATACTTCGAGAAATGTTAGTTGGTGACGTAGTAATGCTTTTAAATCGTCAAAGAGTCTCTTTTAATGGTACCATCGAGAGAATGAAGTCGTGGTCCACTGCGCGTTTTTCCTGTATGAAGATCAGTGAAACGCTTTTCGAAGTCCGTCGCACAAAATAGAACGGCCGCTTCTCACGAAGCGCAAAAGTCTGCCGCAAAACTATGTGGCACTTTGCAAATTCAAAAAGTATTTTTTTTCTCGGTTATAGCGGCTCACCTGTGAAGGTCCAACCCCGTTAAGATGCCTAAGTAGTTCAATGTTAGAACAGCAGTTTAATACCTGTTAATGGTGGTTCACAACCACTGTTAGGCACATGTCATGCCTGATTTTAGTTCAGGCCAACGTGTCAGACACGTATAAAACTGGGGATGAGGGTTCCCGTAAGCCTATGTAAAGTAGGGGCTTAGCCGGAAGGCGCTATAAAGGTCAGTACCCACGTAAACACACAAGCATGTCACATGGACAGAGTCAAAGTGTTTACGGATGTTGTAATGAAGCCACACGTACCCAAGTGTCCGCATTGCGGTTCAATGGACGGTTACAAGCCCGTTTAAATTCAGAGTTCAACAATAAAACCTATACAATCAATTATGGAAAATCGTTTTGAAACTCTGTTAGTGTGTGGTCTTAAACTACTTTGGGCCGCAGTTATCGTGTGAAATTGTCGCAACTGTTAAAGGAAACTGGATTACCGGTGGTCTTACCCTTGGCGTGGTTGTTATCGTCATGTCCCTGTTTGGTAAAAAGAGGGATGAGGAACGTGAATGGATTAAAATACTGGGTGATAAATACCCTCATGATATTGATTAATAAAATAAAAGATGGAAGCACTTATTAAAATTGAGGAGCGCAAGGGTGGCCAAGCCGTAAGCGCAAGGGAGTTGCATTTTTTCCTCGAAAGCAGAAAAGATTTTTCAAGTTGGATTAAAGACCGTATTTCCAAATATGGACTGATTGAAAATGTGGACTTTGAGGTTTTCACCAATTTAGGGGAAAACCCCCAAGGTGGAAGGCCGCTAACCGAATACGCTCTAAGCGTGGATTCCGCAAAAGAACTTTCAATGGTTGAAGGTAACGAAAAGGGTAAACAGGCCCGTCTTTACTTCATTGAAACCGAAAAGGAATTTAAACGGCAAGCATTACGGTTCGCAGTCCCTCAAACATTCTCGGAAGCCCTTCATCTTGCTGCCAACCAAGCCGACACTATTGAAAAACAAAAAGCCATGATTACCGAACAAGCCCCAAAGGTTCTGTTCAGTAATGCCGTTGAAGCATCCGAACAATCCTGCCTTATCAGAAACCTTGCCATTGTGTTAAACCAGAACGGTTTTTCGATTGGACAAAATAGGCTGTTTGGAACGCTTAGGGATGATGGTTTTCTATGCAAGGCAGGTGAATCATACAATCAACCAACGCAGAGAGCCATGGACATGGGTTTGTTTGAGGTAAAAAAGACCACTATCCCAAGAGGAAACGGCACTCCACTTGTAACTACCACTACGAAAGTAACCGGTAAAGGGCAAATATACTTTGTCAATCACTACCTAAAATCAATTAAAGAAAAATCTGCCTAACCACTTCTATTATGGAATTACCCGAACTAATGACACAACAGGAGGTACTGGCCTACTTTCATTTAAAGACCGCCTCCGCACTTTACAAATGGGCACACAAACCTGCCGACCAGAAATCGCTTAAGCCTATTAAGATAGGCCGAAAGCCCATGTACCTAAAGCAGGACGTAGTAAATTATGTATCATGCTAATTAGATTCACTTACAATCAGCTTTCAATAACCCAACATGGGGACAGGGATGCTGCGGTTAAGATTTTCCAGAGAAAACTTGATAAAGGCATCCGCTTGTCGGTCCACTACTCACCCGAACATCTACTAAGGACGGTCAGGATTGAAAACTCGATCATCGTGTCCGACATAGAAACAATGAATTTCCTTACAAACATTCAATAACCAATACACAATTTCCATTATGAACATTATTCTGGAAAGTCTTGAACTTTCCTTTTTTAAAGGCGTTGTTTCTGAAAAGATTCTATTCAACCCATTCGTGAACGATATTTCCGCACCGAATGGCGGCTTCAAAACAACGACCGTCGATGCTTGGAACTGGCTACTGTTCGGAAAGGACAGCGAAGGCAGGGCCGACTTCGACATTAAAACCCTTCGGTCAGACAATTCAGTGATTGAGCGTGTCGATCATTCTGTTTGCGGTGTGCTGAACGTTTCCGGCCAACGCTATGAACTTAAGCGCGTACTACGTGAACAATGGGTGAAACGTAAGGGTGTAGAGAAATTCGATAGGAATTTCACCGAATGTTTTGTCGATGATGTGCCGGTCAATGTTTCCGAGTTTCAGGCAGCCATCAATAAAATTATCAACGAGGAGGTTTTGAAACTTATTACCAACCCTTTGTACTTCGCTAAACTGCACTGGCAGTCACGCAGAAAGATTCTTTGCGGTATGGCCGGTGAAATCAACTTCTCGGAACTGATACCGTTAATCATTTCCACAGAGAATAAAATCTTTGTCGATTTACTGGCTTACGGATTGATGCAGGGCAAGACCTTAAGCGAACTAAAGGCAAAGAACAAGGCCAGTAAAAACCGCATAACCGACCGCCTTGTCGAACTTGACAATTCACTAAAAGAACAGAACAATACCATGTCCGAAGCGTTGGACTGGAAGGCTCTGGAGGCTGACAAGGGCCAGATTGGTAAGGAGTCTGACAAATTGGACGAGGCGGCCACCAGTAGCCAGAGTGCTTTGAATGCGGCAAACCAAATCGTTACCCAGACCAATAACAAGATCACACAACTTCGCGCAAGTCAACGCACCATCATGACGGATGCCATCAACAAAGAGCAGCTACGTGTGGATATGCTTAACGAGGACTACAAGGGCCTTGGCAACCAGATAACAGCAGAGAAAAGCCGGTTGGTGTCTCTTGAAAAAGTAAAGGATTCAGCCAAACAGACCACCGATAGTGACCAGAAGCAGTTAGACACTCACAAGCAGAAAATAGCAGGACTTTTGGAAAGTTGGCACAAGGCAAATAACGAGGTTTTCAGCGAATCGGACTGCCTTATCTGCCCCCTGTATAGTGTCAAATGTAACGACACGGAAGCGGTGGACAAATTTAATACCTCCCATCTATCCGCACTGGAAGCATTCGAGACTGACAAACGGGCCAGACTTGAAAAGATTAACGCTGACGGTAAGGCCGAGGGAATTTTGCGTGATGCAGCCTTCAAGCTGTTTGATGAACATGGAAAGGTATCTATTGATTTGTGCATAAGCGTGGTTGCTCTTGGTGAATCAATCGAGGAAATGAAAAAGAGGTACGATTCCTTCAAGGTGGTGCCGGTTCAGCAGATTGTCGGTGTGAATATCCTAGAGTGGTCCGAACTGGAAAAGCAAATTGATACTATCACCATCCCAGAGGAACAGAAGGCAGATGAAACCATTTCACAACGTCGCAAGGACATCAACGAACGTCTGATAGCGGTATCTGGCAAACTGGCCGTTCGTGATGATATTGCACGCAGGCAGGCCCGTATTGTCCAGATCGAGGACGAGCAGCAGACCAATATTTCTGAACTTTCCAAAATAGAAGGCATGGAGGATGCAATGGCAACCTTCCAGAAGGCCAACATGAACGAAATGGAATCGCGCATCAACCACCGGTTCGCTCTGGTCCGGTTCCGTCTGTTCGACCGTCTTGTGAATGGCGAGGAAGAAGAATCTTGCGACATTCTGATTAACGGGGTGCCCTATGAATCCGCAAACAAGGCATCAAGAGTGAACGCAGGTATTGACATCATCAATGCTATTTCAGGCTTTTACAGCACATACGCACCCATCTTCATTGATAACAGGGAGTCGGTAACCGACATCATCCCAACACAATCGCAGATTATAAACCTGCGCGTAGCAGTAAACAACTAACATTCATTTACCAAATACTTTAAGCAATGTCAAAAGAAAAAAAGAATCCGGCACAAAAGCCGCAGGCCGAGGAGCCAACCAAACCCAGTTATATTTTATTGGCTGAAGGTATGGCCAACATTCTCAACAGTCAGGTTGGCAAGTCAGAAAAGAAAGCATTCATAATAATGGCCCTCGATATACCCGAGGATGGGGATATGACAAAAGCCCTGTTCACTTTTGGGGCACAAGGGATGCCGGAGAATGTCATTTCAACAATGCACGCCTTTATCGGCACGCAGTTTGGACGTGAGATAACCTTGCAGGCACAAATGAGGAACCTTGCACAAGCCACGAAAGCACCCGTATCAACGCCTAACATGACGGTTAAGAAGGGAGGCAAAAAGAATGGATAATAATCTTCCTGCAATTCATGATTTTAACATTCTTGATAAAGACACTTTTGAAGCAATGCAAAGATTGAGCATATTTTATGCCAATTCTGAAATTGTACCAAAGATGTACCAAATATCTACCAATAATCCTGAAAAGAAAGCTGTTGCTAACTGTCTTGTTGCGTTGGAAATGAGTAAACGAATGGACATTTCCCCCCTTATGGTCATGCAGAACATGGTACCAATTCAGGGTAGGCCTTCTTGGTCCGCAAAATTCCTGATTGCCAAAGTTAATACTTGTGGAAGATTTAATCCCCTACAATACAAAATCGTGGACTTGGGGTTAGTAGGACAGGTGGAATACACTGAATTTGCCGGAAGCTACGTGAACGGTGCGTGGAAAACCGTACCGGTGGTTAAGAAGTTCGACGGTTCCCAATTACACAATTTACAGTGCATTGCTTACGCTTCCCAGAAAGGTTCTGAGGAGATGCTTGAATCATCCCCAGTTTCAATAACAATGGCAATCTTAGAGGGGTGGTACACAAAATCAGGCTCAAAGTGGCCTACTATGGCACGCCAAATGCTCATGTATCGTGCTGCCTCTTTCTGGACTTCCGTTCATGCCCCTGAAATATCAATGGGTTTCCCAACGCAGGAGGAAGTTCAGGATACCATCAATATCGACTACGAGGACGTAACACCACCGGCTACAAAACCACTGGGCTTTACCGATTCAAAGAGTTCGGATAGACCACAAGGAATGGGAGCAACAGCACCACCACAAGAAATGACGGAGGCCCCGAATGTAAGTGAAACACCGGCCCCAGTGGAACAACCAACACCGAAACCAGAGTTCGGATAATGGTCCTTACGGTACTTGGTAGCAGTAGCCGAGGCAATTGTTACATATTACAAAACGACACAGAGGCATTGATTTTGGAGGCAGGGGTAAAATTTACGGAAGTAAAGAAGGCCCTTGCTTTCAATTTCTCCAAAGTTCAGGGGTTACTTATTACACATGAACACGGAGACCATGCAAAGTATGCCAACGATGCTGTTCTATCCAGAGTGGATGTGTTTGCATCACAGGGAACCATTGACCGGCTGAAAATTGGAGATAGAGGAAAGCGGCCAAAACCACTAAAAGCTAACGAGGTTTACACCTTCGGAAATTTTAGGGTTATTCCTTTCAATGTTTACCATGATTGCGCTGAACCTTTTGGGTACCTGATACACCATCCAGAAACCGGAACCGTACTTTTTGCAACGGACACCGTGAAACTTGACCTGCAATTTAATGGGCTGAACAATATCCTGATTGAATGCAACCACTCGCAGGATATGCTCACCCAGAACGTGAATGCAGGCATTATACCGGAGTTGGTGGCCCGTCGCACACAACAAAGCCACTTAAGCTATAATAGCTGCCTGGCGGTTCTCAAAGAGAACAACATAAGGCAGGTAAATAATATCGTGCTTATTCACTTGTCCTCTGGAAATAGTAACCCTGAGTTATTCAAAACTGGCGTTGCTTCCGCTACTGGGAAGAATGTAGTAATTGCCCAAAAGGGCCTAAGTATGAATTTTAATAAAGAGCCATTCTAATGGAAAAAGACTTTAGACCTGACCATAACAGCATGAACGAAACCGTTCCACCGTTGAACATAAGAGCCGAAATGGAAAACATGCAAAGCTATCTGGAGGAACCATACTCGGATGAGCCGACTGACATACAGAACCGGATTATCATTACCGGAACACTTCTGGCCCGTTCAGCCTACTTGCTTATCTATTGTGATGGGGTGCTTCGTAAGAAAAAGAGGGACGTAATTATGGAAACGGTACTGGCACTGGCGAGGGATGCCAAACTGTCCGCAAAGATGCAGTACGATCTTCTGGAATCCCTTTGCGAGGAAGAAATGTTTCTGGCCGCATGGAGTGAAAGGATACACCGAACCTGTACACACCAAGGGGACCACCTTCGTACACTACTTTCCTACGCTAAAGAGCAGTTAAGACTTGGACCTTATGGCACCTGATTATGAGAACCATATCAAACAAGACCTATCAGGACATAAAGCGGAACCTGCCGCTTTTCCTTGCTTCTGTAAAGTTCGATAACTCAAACGTGAATGTAGCGAATGCCGAAAGGTTGCTTCGGATAGCGGTTAAAAAATTCAAGTAAGATGGCATACAGATACACCGACACTAACAAATGGCGTGATGCTTGGTTTTGCGGCCTTACACCCGAATGCAAACTACTGTTCAACTTCCTATGTGACAACTGCGATTGCGCAGGATTCATTGAGATAACCCCTACCCTATGGGCTTCCATGCTTGGACTAACTGTTGTTCAGGTTGAAGGGGCTTTGAAGGGGCTTCAAAGGGGCTTAATCCATTCTATTGAAGGCGATTGCATTTACCTTCGCACGTTCCTTAAACATCAAAAGAACCTACCTATCAATCCAAAAAACAAGGCACACAAGGGTATCCTTACATGCTTTGACAAGTACACGGAGAAATTCAGGATAGAGGACGTTGAAGATTTCATAGATAATCCGGTCAGTTATTTTGAGGCCGAGGTTAAACCTGACAAACCCTGCAAGGTGCCTAAGAAGCCAGCTGTATGCAACGATGAAGCCGAATTGTTCGAGGTTTTCAGACAGGCATATACGGGCAGAAAGACTGGGCAAAAGACGGAGTTTGATAGCTTCATCAAGAAAACAAAAGATCACGCAGAGGTAGTCTTTTTGCTTCTACCTGCTGCAGAGAAGATGATACGTCATTACAATAACCTACGGGCATTGGGGCAATTTGTGCCACAATATAAAAATCTATCCACTTGGATAAACCAAAGATGTTGGGAAACCGAATATGAAGAAATAAATATAAATAATGGACGAAATATCAAACAAGGCATTGGATTCCCTGACACGGCAGGGGCCGAGCGAAAACGAAAGATTGCCAGTCTTATCACAGACAGCATTAACGCTACGAAGTAACTACGGCTCTGGCGAGGCATTCCTTGATCTTTTTAAGCCTGGCTATCAAGATCAGGTCATGAAGCATATTGACAGGGCTTTCATAGGCACGGCACCACGTTTGAGAGACTTGGCAGAATGCTACTCTGAAAACTTCGTGATAGCTTGGATACTGG
>Ga0209125_1002098_pt1 | contig 16295 bp, 9 predicted proteins | sample BarGraIncub1131A_FD_184503 | JGI IMG/M metagenome (GOLD analysis project Ga0209125, IMG submission 184503) | Arctic peat soil microbial communities from Barrow, Alaska - Barrow Graham LP Incubations 11-31A (SPAdes) (version 2) | ecosystem: Environmental > Terrestrial > Soil > Wetlands > Peat...
GAGCCGGATGCGACAGTTATGTCGGAAGAAAAAGCTAAACGGCTGTTTTGCAATCATTGTGGATCAAAATTAGAGGAAAAGGATACATACTGTCCGGGCTGCGGGGAAAAAGTCGAATAACAGCGGGGAGATAAAAAATGCTTTGTAAAAACTGTGGGTTTAAGTTGGACGACCACGACGAGTTCTGCTCCGGTTGCGGTGCGAAAGTTGAAAAAGAGGACGGAACTGAAGAAGCGACGTCAATCGACGCGGAAGTACAAAAAAAGGCTTTAGAGCTGTTAACGCCACCGGGTAAGAAACGGAAGAAAATAATAATAGCACTAACAGTGATTATATCTGTTGCTCTGATTATACTTATTATCGTACAAATAAAAAACAATCAACCCGAGGCCAAACAAAACCAGACAGAAGAATACTTGACGCAGGATAATCTCGAAGATCAGGTTGCGGCTGCCCGGCAGCACAGGACAGATAGCGGCGGCACAGGGCTGAATACACTTACAAACGCAGAAATAAGCAGCTTCCACCTAACGCAATATGCCTTGCTGGTAAACGCTTTGAACAATATGCAAAACAGCTCTGCCGAGGCGCTGCAGTATTGGATTAATGATGCTGACGTGGACGGAACGCCGGAACTTCTGGTGGATGGCTGCTTTTCGGAAACATTATCCCGGTCGTCACAAATAACCGCGGACGCCGATTCATCTGTAATGTGGGGATATACGGCGACTGGCGCGGCCGGAGATTCGGAGTACTCCTTTGGCCAAAAAGATAAAACAATCTATTTTAGAGATAGTTATGGTTCTGCAGGAAGTGGATTTAGCAAGCTGTACAAATGGGATGGCGAGTCATGGACGGGATTCTGTGAGGACTCATATGAGTATCAAAATGGCGCGGAAGCCCCGGAGCATAAATACACCTGGGATAATTCTGCGGTTTCTCAGCAGGAATATGAAGCAAATCTAAATAGCCTGTCAACAGCAATTCCATCATCCGACGCGACTGATTTATATAATGTTGAGGTCAACGGAAGTGCGCCTGAGCTGATTTTGGACTACGAAAAATACTTGCAGGAAAATATTGAAGGGTATTTAGGTATGGCTTGTGCCGATGTAGATGGGGATGGGAAACAGGAGGCAGCATTTGTAATTCAAAACGCAACAAAAAAATGGTGGGACGCCTTGTCGTTTGAAAGCAGTTGGGGTGATGAATCGTGCCTAAACTTTGACGATTATGGGGATAGTGCAGTGCTGGCTGACACTACCGATACGGGCATTACCTTGTCGGCAATGAAACTGCCAAATCTGTCAGGCCCCATAGACGCAGTATATTCAGACAACAATGAACTAATCGTGGAAGCTGCGGATATCGGTTGCCGCGTGTTTGCGAACGGAAATTCTAATGCTCTCAGCTCACCTAGTCTGTCCCTTGAAATTGCAGGATTAAAGGCGGAAAGCAGTGGCGGTAGCGTAGTGGGGGGATATTACGAATTCAGCGAAAATGATTTCGATTATCCTACTATTCCTGAGAATGCATACTTTGGTCAATGGGACTTCAAAGGCGTCGCGGCAGAGTATGATTATTGTGCACCGTTTTATATCGACGGAAATCAAATGTCACACGGTATTGGGATGTATATTTCCGGTGGAAATTTGGATTCCGGTGACGTTTCAAGCGATGAGATAACGTTTTGTGGGAAAGACGAATGCGATACGCTGAGGTTTTTTCTTGGAAGTGACAGCGAATGGAGCCACTACTCGGATTCGGGTGAATTCAGAATAGTGGTCAGCTGCGATGACGATGAGATTTATGACTCCGGTTATCATGACTATACCTATACAGAAGAGGTAGAACTTGATGTAAAAGGAGCGAAGCAAATTAGTATCATGCTATATGAACGAAAGGGTAAAACACATACGCTCAATGTGGTTCTGGGAGATATCACGCTCAGCGGAATACGCTGACTCATGTGGATTTGAAATATGAAAAAGAGACTGCAAATTGGCGTTTTGGCACTACTAATAATTTGTCTATCATTTCTGGTGTTTCTAAGGACAAAGTCTAATGTTACCACAGAGCGATTTGAAACTGCAAAAACTGAGACAAGTGTTGCGCCAGCACAAGCCAGGACCGAAGCGGAAGAAAAAACGAACGAAACTCAGCAAGAGTATTTGCAAGATGAGAAAACACAAACTACTCCGGATATAGATATAAATGACTGGAAATATATACTTGTTAATGCGGATAACCCTCTCGATGACAGCTTTACTACAGAGCTTTCATATTTGCCCGGAGGGCAAGCGTTTGATTCGAGGGCATCTGCTGAGCTTGCGGAAATGTATAATGCGGCAATAGCCGACGGACTGTCCATCCTCCTAAATTCGGGTTATAGAAGCATTGATACGCAGCGTCAGCTTTACGAGTGGAGGCTGAATGTGCAACGAGCCACAGGTATGAGCGAACAAGATGCCGTTGCTTCAACGATCAAGATAGTTGCCTACCCCGGAACCAGCGAACATAACCTTGGGTTGGCGATTGACATTCTTGACAAGCAATACGGAGTCGTGACTGCGGATTTCGCAAAAACAAAGCTGGGTATTTGGCTAAACGAACACTGCGAGGAATATGGATTTATTCTTCGTTACCCAGATGGAAAGACCGAAATCACAGGCGTGAATTTTGAGCCATGGCACTTCAGATATGTTGGAGTGAAAGCCGCAACATACATAATGGATAATGGGTTATGCCTTGAAGAATTCTTGGATTTATATGAAAACTCTTTCGCTGGAAAGGCGGGAGCAACTGCAGAGGAAAGGACCCCAGATGAACATGAAGCCGAGCCGGATGCGACAGTTATGTCGGAAGAAAAAGCTAAACGGCTGTTTTGCAATCATTGTGGATCAAAATTAGAGGAAAAGGATACATACTGTCCGGGCTGCGGGAAAAAAATCGAATAACAGCGGGGAGATAAAAAAATGCTTTGTAAAAACTGTGGGTTTAAGGTGGATGACCACGACGAGTTTTGCTCCGGCTGCGGTGCGAAAGTTGAAAAAGTGACCGAAATAAAAGTTGTGCCGGCAATAGATGCGAAAGTTAACAGTGAAGCGCAAGAGCCCGCGCAGATTAAGAGCAGGAGCTGGAAGAAGGCAATCATAGCGATTGCCACGATTATTGCGATTGCGTTAATTGTACTTATTATTGTTCAAACAAAAAACAATCAACCCGAGGCCAAACAAAACCAGACAGAAGAATACTTGACGCAGGATAATCTCGAAGATCAGGTTGCGGCTGCCCGGCAGCACAGGACAGATAGCGGCGGCACAGGGCTGAACACACTTACAAACGCAGAAATAAGCAACTTCCATATTACGCAATATGCGTTGCTGGTGAACGCTTTGAACAATATGCAAAACAGCGCTGCCGAAGTGCTGCAGTATTGGACAAATGATGCCGATATGGACGAATCTCCGGAGCTTTTTGCAGACGGTCATTTTTCGGAAGTATGTTCACAACCCTCACAACTGACAGCGGATGCGGATTCATCAGTTATGTGGGGGTACACTGCAGCCGGAGCATCCGGAGGTGCGTGCTTGGTTTTTAGCCAGCGGGATAATACAATCTGTTTCAATAACGGTTGTTACTCTATGAGCTTTGGGAGCGATATGCTGAACAGCTGGAATGGCAAGTTTTGGGACGCGTTTTGTGAGGACTCCTGGGCACCTCAAAATGGCTCGGCTGAACCGATACATAATTACACTTGGAAGAATTCCGATGTTTCTCAGCAGGAATACGATGAAAACAAACAAAACTTGTCAATAGCAACCCCATCTGCCGACACAACTGATTTGTTTAATGTAACGGTCAGCGGCAATCCGCCGGAGCTGATATTGGACTATGAAAAATATCTCCAGGAGGATGTTGAAGGGTATTTAGGAGTTTCTTTTGCCGATGTGGATGGGGATGGAAAGCAGGAGGCAGCGTTTGTGATTCAAAACGCAACAAAAAAATGGTGGGACACCTTATCGTTTGAAAACAAGCAGGGTGATGAATCGTGCCTGAATTATTGGGATTATGGGACAAGCATTGTTTTAGCTGAGGCTACCGATACCGGAATAACACTGTCAGCAATGAAACTGAATAACCCTCAGGACGAAATTCCGGGATATTATGCGCAGGATATGGATTCGCTGGCGTTAAGCACCTTTTATACAAGAGATAACGAACTGATTTTAGAAGCATGGGATGCCAGTTACCGCGTCTATACAAATGGAAAAACCAATGGACTTAGCTCGCCGTGCCTGTCCTACGAGGTGGCTAAGGATGTTGTAAGCAACACCGGAACGCAAACTGTAACATCCATTCCAACGTCAACACCCTCCTCAGATGAAAGTGGAACCATTGTTTATCGCGTGTGCTGTAGCAGCAATAGCATGTCAAGTCCAAATGGCCTTGAGGGAAGACTCGAAGCAGATGGCTATGATACTTGTACATATATACTCCAAAATCAGTATGTTGTTCAGACTGGGGCTTTCGCTGAGAAGGGCAACGCTGACTCGCTTGTCGAGGAGCTAAACGGTCTGGGCTATGAAGCGTTTTCTTATATTGTCAATATTGGTTGACAGTGAAAAATAAGCTTTTGATAAGTTGAAATTAAGACGAGCTGTCAAAGGCTCAATAACGAAGGAGAGTTGTTATGAGGAAAAGAATTTTATCCCTGCTGATTTCGATTTGTTTAATAACTAGTATAATGGTTGTTCCTGCATTAGCTTCAGCAACTGCGAGTGATCTCATTGATTTTGCGCGTAAGCAAGTGGGCAAAACGGGTCCTGATTTAGGACTTGGTTCAAGTGAATGGTGCGGTACTTTCGTTTGGTGGTGCGCCAACCAAGTTGGTTTTGTTGACGGCACTGTTTTCCCAGGCAAAAGCACGATGCAATCTGTTACCTCAACCTCAACCTGGTACGCTAAAATTGGTGCGTTTACTGCGTTTAGCGACTCTGGACAGGCACAAAAAATAGCGGGAGCCAATATTACGAAACGTTCAACTAGCGGCATGCAGATCGGGGATCTCGTTATGTTTGAATATAAGGAGAATAATCAGTTTTCTCACATGGGAATTATAACTGCGATAACCGAGAATGGTATTAACCTTGTCCATGGCAATTGGGGTATGCCAGGTGGCGCAATAGTACAAAATACTAAAGGCTGTGGGATTGGAGATAAAGAGTATATTGGCTCATCTAAACCGGCAAGAATTGCCGGATACGCACACCCCAATTATGGTGCTTCTGCAGGCACAACAACACCCGCAACCTCAACACTTTCCATCAACCCGACAAACTTCCCAAGCGGAGCGTTGACGCCGGGCGGAAAATTCTACTGCCGGGGTTCAATCACTTCAAATTACAAAATTACAAGCGCAACGGCCACTATTCTAACATCCTCCGGAACCAGTGTGCAGACAAAAACCGTCTATCCAAATAAGACCAATGTCGATGTTCTTGCGGACGGACTTGACAGTCTGAAATTTGCCAGTCTGAGTGTAGGTTCTTACATATATAAGATGTCGGCGCAGGACAGCTCCGGAGCAAGCAAGGAGTGGAGCGGAGCATTCTCGGTTGGTGAAGCCGCAAAAGTCTCCACGCTCTCAATTAACCTGACAAGCTTTCCAAGCGGAGCGCTGACACTCGGAGCAAAAGTCTATTGCAGAGGCTCAATTACTTCAAATTATACAGTTACAAGTGCAAGCTCCAGCATACTCACATTGGATGGTACCGTGGTGCAGACTAAGACCGTTTCTCCAAACAAAACCAGTGTAGATGTACTTGCTGATGGTCTTGACAGCTTGAAATTTGCCAGTCTAAGTGCAGGCTCATACATATATAAAATGTCGGCGCAGGACAGTTCCGGGGCAAGCAAGGAATGGAGCGGAGCTTTCACTGTTGGAGAGGCTGCAAAGAAAACTCATTTCGTATATTTCAATGCAAACGGTGGAGCTGTCGGAACCTCGCAAATAACCGTAACAGAAAACGCTGCATACGGAACTTTACCTGAGCCCGTGTTCCAAGGCTATACTTTTGACGGTTGGTACACTTCAGCAGTTGGCGGAACTCAGATAAGCTCTGCCACTGTTTTCAGCAGCACCTCGGACCAGACCCTATACGCTCATTGGACGAAACAGGACTTGAGCTCGTTCGAAAACTTTTCTTACAGCAAAAACTGGACTGGCAGTCAGTTCTCGGATATACCCACTGGTGAATGGTATTATTCAAACGTAAAGACCGCGTATCAGCTTGGTTTGATGAATGGTGTTGGCTCAGGGGCTTTCAGCCCCAAAGCAAATGTGACAATCGCCCAAGCGATAACGCTTGCCGCGAGACTGCACAATATTTATTACAACGGAATGGATAGCTTTACCACCTACGACGGCGGAAATTGGTACGACACTTATGTGGACTATTCTGAGGAGAACGGGATTATCAGCGGCAACTATGACATGAATGCGACCGCTACTCGCGGACAATTTGCACAGATATTGGCTGGAGCATTTCAGGATGACAAAGCTTTGGCGGCTATAAGAAATGTGGAATTTGCCAATATACCCGATGTGAGCGGGAACGAGAGCTACGCCACGGCAGTGCTCCGATTATATCGTGCGGGCGTATTGACGGGTTCGGACTCAAAAGGAACATTCAACGCTGGTAGTACAATATCCCGAGCAGAGGTTGCAACAATTGTAACGCGAATGGCGGTTCTGGGATTGAGAATCGGCAGTTAAAAAATAAGAGTATCGATATTTACGCTCAAAATTGCAGGTAGGGCTGAAAAACAGCCTTATTAGATGCCGTTAACGGAAATCACTGGGATGATACCTGTATCAGCGAGGTGACCGCTTACACCAATTAATTTGGGTTATTATCCTTTGGTCTATGTGAAAGATAGCAAAAGAAAAAAGGAGCGGGGAGTATATGTATTGCAACCAATGCGGACATGAGCTTAGCGAACGGGAGAAATTCTGCACCGTTTGCGGCGAACCGGTTGAAAAGGCATCGGAAACCGAAAAAACTGCCTCAACCAAGAATGACACACAATTGCGTCAACAGGAACAGAATGTGAATTCTACTCAATTAACAATTGAGTCTACAGAGCTTGCGGATGTCACTCGTGCCAAAAAACCGATCAGAAAAAAAGCAAGTATAGCAATAGCGGCGATTCTGGCTTTAGCGCTTGCGGCCTTCGTTTATACGGATGTTCTTAACAATGAAAAAAGGACAGACGTAAACACACAAAATGGAGCAGTGCTTAACAGTCCGGACGATGAAGCGGATAATCTGGCAGTGCTCGTTGAACAAGTTAGCTCGGCTGATTTTGATCTCAATAAACTCACGGATTGCAATTTAAGTGACAATGATTCTAAAGCGATTCAAGATAGGATAGAGGATAGTTATCTTATGTTTGGAAAAGACTTTGTTTTTTCCAAAGTCAGCAATTATCATGATAATGGTATTTTGTTCTATACTGCCTTGAATTATTATTGGCCGCAAAATGGAAGAAATATTGCAAACGCTGACTTGGTTTGCAAAAAGGTCAATTTATCGGCAGCGGATTGCAATTATAAATGGGAAGCGAAAGCTGTTGACGCGTATCTAAGAGACGGATATGGCATTGAAATCGACCATTCATTGAATGAAGAGACCTTTGGTAACAGCAATCAATATCGTGATGGGTATTACTATGGGGAAATGTACCCTCTTGATGACTTAAGTGATAAATTTGGCGAGGTAAAAATCAACGAGTGCAAAACACTTTCGGATGGCGTGATTTATACAACATTTAGCATTGATGTATACACTTTTGGAATTAACTCGAGCTCAGGTGAAAATAAATATGTTGGGACATATCAAGGGAATGCCATCCTACAAAAAAACTCCGACGACTCAAAATTTTTATATAGGCTTTTGAAACTATCGATTAGCGATGCCGATGAGGCAGCAAAGTTTGAAATAAAAGATGGTACATATAATTTCCAAATGAGTCTAGATAACATTCAAAAAACATCGGATGGGTGGAATGTCAAGGCTAATAATATAAAATACAACACATATACCAACGATGAAGTAAATAGCTGGAAGGTTGGCTCTGTGATTGATTACGCAGGCAACCATGTAACAATCAAAGGCATAGCAAACGAAAACGATCATTTAGGTGGTGAATACGTCGATGACGGGATTATTAAAGACTATTGCGGCATTAGATTCAGTGATAGTGATTTCCCGGATTTCTTCTTACTTGAACGTCCTGAATTAGTGTGGTATGCAGGACGGTATGATAGTGGACCTGCCTGGTACTGTGATGGCTATGCATCATTATTTATACCAAACAGTGCTTTGTTAGAATTTTCATCACCAGATATCACTACTGCAAGCAGTTTGGAAGCCTTGCTAGCTGGCAAAGAAAATACCAGCAAAGTACAAAACGTTGTTGTTACTGTAAAAAATGGCGGGATAACAGAAGTTTGCCAAATGTATCGTCCATAATATGCCTATAAGTTTAACGAATGCTGGATGCCCTAATTACTTTCTGAATGATAATTTCCGAAGGGCAGAGAATTATCACAACAATTCTCTGCCCAAGTTAACTGGCACAAACTATTTCAAAGGTCTATCTAACAGAGCGATATTGCAATTAGTACCGATATAATCGTTGAAAACAACTATTTAAGCTCCGCGATGTTGCCTCAGCCATGAATTTTTATATGTCGCATGCGGTTGAACGGTGTCAATCACGCCCGTCGTAAACAAAACAATAAGGAGTGTTGAAATATGTATTGCAACCAATGCGGACATGCGCTTAGCGAACGGGAGAAGTTTTGCACCGTTTGCGGCGAAGCGGTTGGAACACCAGAGGGAGCGGCAAATGTCGCCGTATTTGAAAAAAGTACAGCAACGGCTGAAATCGTACGACAGGGTTTTAATGAAGATGCCGTGTCCCAGTCTGCAATTGCTGCGGGTGAAAAGCAAAAAAAGAAACCAACAAAAAAAGCCGTGATTATTGCTTTGGGGTCCCTGGCTGTACTAGCTATCGCGGGCATATACATTGTTTCAACTTCGTTTTTGCAGAAAGGCAAAAGTGCTCCGGAGATGGAAGTCGCTCCCTCTGGGACTACAAGCCCGTCTGTAGAACCGGAGCAGGAGAATTTGCCATATGTGTCCACAATTCATCAGGATCAGGTTGATGGCATCGTGTTGAAAATTAGGGACTTATATAACGGAACGCAAGCGGGTCTTAACAGATATATTACTGTTGAGAGCGGCAAATTTAAAATTTATTTTGATAATGGGGAAATAGTTCTTATAAGTGATTTTACAGACGGGGTAACGAATTACTATTACTATGGTGGGAAGCTGTACTTTGTTGTAATAACCGAATCGGACACTCAAGACATTACCCGGCTATATTTCAGCAACGATGAATTGGTGCGCTTTATTGACAAAACCGGGGCCATCCATGACCTTGAAGTAACCGAGGATTTCATTGGCTTCTGTGATTATATCGACAGAGCATACACCGTATTTGATGGAATACATACCTATGTAAAAGAAAACCGTCCCGAACTGCTTAACGAAACTACCGGAAGTGATGTTTCGGACGAGAAGATTTGTGAGACAATCATTGCAAGTTCTCAGATGAAGCTGTTAGGAAAAACGTATGACCAAATCGTAAGTCAATTCGGTGCCAGCACCGGCGCGGTAACGGACATAGAATACCCTGCGAGTTTTAGCTTTTCCAACACAAGCTATACATTTAACTTTGATGGCAATAGTGATGGTTATATAATACCAGGGAGAACAATGGATGAAAACGGAAGCTTATCGAGTAACACATATTCTGGCGAAGAGGTCGATGCCCACTTGGATCATGACGCAAAATGCCGCGAGGTTCAGAATGTGCGGTTGGGAGATATTATTAATGTTCCGAAAGGCGGTTTCGTGCCGGATGAAAACATATTTGGTGAATTCACAGATGAATTGATGCCAGGATATCAGGTTAATTACAAAGGGCATAGCTTCAGTATTACAACAAACCATGAAGCGCGTATTTACCCCGACAGTCTGATTACTTTCTACAGCGATTGAGAACTTCACAAGCTTCATTGAGGAAGGCTATTTCGTGGTTGTTGAGCTGGAAAATAGCGCTTTGTGAATATGCCAAGAAGCCTTGTGTCGCAAGGGGCAAAAGAGGGCAACGTGCTTTTCGGTTGAGGTTTATGAAAAAGAAACCGTTAGAAACGAAAACAGACGTTGTCTGAACTGATAGAATTCATCATCAATTATGCTATAAAGGGAGAACTATTATGAAAAAGCGCGCTTTATCAATAGCATTAGCAATAATGATGTTAATAGCCCTGCTGCCTAGCACGGTGGTGGCAGCAACCGCAAATGTGTGGGACGGGACAGTTGCAAAGAGCTACGCCGGCGGAACCGGGACAAGCGGTAATCCTTATCAAATTGCAACGGGTGCGCAGCTTGCGTATCTGGCAACAATGGTGAATTCAGGAATAAACTATCAGGGGAAGTACTTTGCTCTTGCTGCAGATATTGACTTAAACAATGTCGAGTGGACGCCGATAGGTGTAACTACATCCAAGGACAACTTTAGTCAAGAGCGGGCATTTTCTGGAGTGTTTGACGGAAGAAACCATACTATTTATAAGCTTAAATGCAACAACCCAAACAACACAAATTGTTCAGGGCTGTTCGGAATTTTAATGTGTGATATGGATTATTCAAATGGAATGATTAAAAATCTTAACTTATCGCAAATCTCGGTAACAGGATATGGGAAAAATACGGGAAGTATATGTGGGATTCTCGCTTATGGAAAGTTGCAAAACTGCTCGTCAGATGGGTCTGTAATCGGGGTAGATAGGTGTGGAGGTGTTGTAGGAATAGCGGATAATGCGTCAATAATAGAATGTGAGTCTTTTGGAGTTGTAAGCGGCAATGATGATTCAGCAGTGGGAGGCATAGTGGGGGTTATACAGTGTGTGGACGTAAATAATTGTGTGAATTATGCAAAAGTTAGCGGCAACTATTTGGTGGGCGGAATTGCTGGGATAATCTATGAGAGCTGTATAACAAAAAACAGCAATTATGGACAAATAGTTGGCACAAGTAACGCCAAAACTGGTGGTATATGTGGCTTTTTAACTGGTTGTTGTCATGCTACTTTATGTTATAATGCGGGCTCGGTATCGGGAGGAGCTTCAACCGGTGGCATAGCCGGCGCTGGCGATGGCTGCCTAATTTCAGATTGCTACAACACTGCAAACATTAGCCAAAGCTATGAAACGGGAAATGCGGGGGGAATCTTCGGAGAATTTTCGCGTTACGACGGCTATGAAAATCCTATTAAAAACTGCTACAACTCAGGGATAGTATCTGGGGGCACATACGGTTCATTTATAGGTAAAAATGGAGCGAAATCAGGAGATATTTCCAATTGTTATTACCTTTCCGGTACAGGCTCGGCTGTGGGCAGCGGGAAGACAACGGGGATAACAGCAAAGACCTCGGCTCAATTAAGCAGCAGCGCAATGGTGACGCTGCTCGGAAGTGATGTCTGGACAAGAGCGGACGGAGTCAACAACGGCTACCCTGTGCTTTACTACACCTCGCTTTGGGCGCAGCCAGAGATTGTCGAGGCTGACGACAGTGGGCTTGTGCCGAGTACTTTGATAGGAACCGATCTTACACGAAGCATCACGCGTGGAGAGTTCGCGGCAGTGGCTGTTGCGCTGTATGAGGCGAATGACGGAAAACCGATAACTAACGCGCAAAATCCGTTTACCGACATCAGCGGGAACACTAATTACAACGCTATAATAAAGGCATACAGCATCGGCATCACAAACGGTACAACTTCAGCGACCTTTGAGCCAAATGTAAGCATCAACAGAGAACAGCTTGCCACGATGCTTTGCCGCGCAATTAAGGCGGCCGCTTGGTCAGACTGGACTCTTGCAACGGACGCAAACTTTCAGCTTGATAGCTCAGGTGCTACTCCGTTTGCCGATGACAGCAAAATCTCCGCTTTCGCTCGCCCCTCCGTTTATTACCTGGTGAAGAAAAGCGTTATTAACGGCATCGGAAACAACTTGTTTGCGCCGCGAAATACTACAGACGCCGAGGCGGCGGACGGTTATGCAAACGCAAGCCGCGAACAGGCACTTGTAACGTCACTTCGCGCATACAAAAATACGTGAGTGGGGCGAATTGCAATAATTTCATCTTGCCATGCCAAATAGCACATGGAATTCCATGCAAGTGTTCCAATATGAGGCTCATATAACCTTTGGAATATCAAAACAGAATGGGACAGTGTTACTCAAGCTGTTTTGATATTCTAAGAAAGAATATCAAAGACAAACAAAACAGAGGGAGAGATTATTTTGAAAATAAGAATAATTATAGTTCTGCTACTATTATGTGTTTTAACGGGTTGCGGTAGTGTCAATGGTACAGTATCAAGTCGTTCTGATTCGGCAGTAAATGCAGCGATAAAAGAGGAAGACAAAGCTATCAAAAATGTGTTTGCATATATCGAAACTGGCGCATATCAAGATGCCGAGACAGTAATTCAAGAAAAAATAATAGGTAATATTTCAATTGAATCGAAAGCAACACAGGCTTGCTTGGCGTATTCCGATGCGCTCTATGCTGACTACAATACAGGAAAAGCAACTGAAGAGGAGATTTCGACTATTACCCAAACGGCTGCCATGACAAGCTTTGCAGATCAAATTTGCAATAGTGATTGGCAGGCGAAATACTATGAGTTGCAGGCATCAAAAGAGTCTTTCAATCAAGCAAGTGGATATGCCGATAGCGGGGATAAGACCAATGCCGTGGTTGGGTATTGTGCGGTTATTCCAACTGATGCAAATTATACCGATGCTATTATGAGGCTTAATGAAATTGCATCGTCTATGGAGAATGCAGAAGGGTATGAAGATACTAAAACGCTCATTAATGTATACGAGACTATAATGAATGCGATTAACAACTCAACAGATTTACAAAGCAAATTGGATTATTCAATAATTGAGAGTAATTATCTAAAAATAAAACAACAATTTGCAGTTGCATTGGAAGCCGATGGACAATATTATTATGCACTACAGCAATTTGCACAATTGAAATTTAACTATTCGCTATGCAGCGATGAATATGATGAGCTGGCGTGGAAACTAAACCAAAACGGTTATTATTACAGTAAGCCACAAAGCGAAGATTATTATGAAATCAGCCAGAGTGATGGAACAGTAACAAAGTACGGCGAAGAACTGATTTGGAATATTGGCGGTTCGAATATTGCACAGGTTTCTTATGATTATAAAAACAGCGGTTCTTTTTATGGAACACTTCTGGGCGTCTTAGATAGGAATGGTAATATAAGTGTAAGCTTAGGAAAAAGCGTAAGCGACAATGAAGCCTATTCTGCGCAAGAAATGGCGCAAAATGAAAAAGGAATCACGTGGATTAAAGCTTATTATGGTTCGGAGGCAATGGGGATTGTTGGGTTGCGGTGCGATGGAACGATTGCAATATGCGGGTCAATGATGGACGATTACGATATTTTGGAATTGGCTGCATGGACAAATATTATTAAACTCTTGCCATGGGGCGATGGTTATCTTGGACTTACCACTGATGGGAGAGTGTTACAGTCATCAAGTGCTCATGGGGACTTTTCTGGCTGGATTGATGTTGTGTCGATTTGTCATGGTAGCATGAGCAGATTTTTGGACAACCATAGTGAGGATGCCGTTTTTGGACTGACCAAACAAGGGGTTGTTTTACATACAGAATATTTTGACACAAATGATCAAATAGGTGATGCTGTTTCAATTGCCGCAGAATTTTATTTGAATAGTGATGGCACAATCCACTCTGTATCTGCTCCTATCGAAGAACTTTTGAATCGGAATTATGGAGACATGAAGTTCGAATTCCTAGTTAACAACACCTGTATTAAGAATTACGGAGGAGACGTTGCAATGGCCTATACTACTGATGGGCGATGGATAAGGATAGACATCTAAACGATTATGGAAAAAATTAAGGCATTAGCATCCAGACTGCTGATGAGGTAGGCTCAATGTGAATTGGGCCAAGGAAAACAGAATAACTGACGGCACAACCCTGGAAAGTGAATATTTCTCGTAAACAACTTCCAGCGATACTTTTTAACATAGAAAATAATTTCGCAAATTTTGAGGTGAAAGAAATGAAAAGAAAACTATTGTCGATATTGATGGCGTTAACCATGAGCGTTGCTGTGCTGCCTGCCGTTGCGATACCGGCTGAGGCGGCGCTAACGCCAGCCAAGGATACTGTTATCGTCGGCGGTATAACGTTGACTAGTGGATTGTATCTTGCAAATGGATCAAGTGCTCCGTCCTATTCAAAACCCGCAAGCGGCGGATACGCGTATTTTAAGAACCATGTTTTAACTCTGCACGATGCGGTGGTCGTCGGAAACGAAGCAATTCAGTATTGCGACAACGAAACGGGCGAAATCGCCATCTGTTCAAGCTATTCATTAACTATAATATTGGAAGGAAATAATTTTGCTGAAGGCGGAGATAGTGTCAATGTTGCAAGTATAGGCGTTTGGGCAGGTGATTATGATGAATCGTTGACCATTCAGGGTAATGGCTCCCTTACCGCGACAGGAGGCTTGGCAACGGAAGGGAGTACAGGGATTGGTTCTGGGGGCGATCTCATAATTACGGGGAATGTTACCGTAACAGCAATTGGCGGGACAGTAACGGGCGAAGAGGGACAGAGCTGGGGATTGTTCGCTCAAACAGATATGACTATTTCGGCTAATGCAAAAGTGACCGCAGTCGGAGGTAAGGCAAACGGGATGAGCGGCGGTGTAGCATCAGACGGAAGCAATATAATAATCGACAACAGTACGTTAATTGCGAGAACGCTCTCATCCACTGGCGACGCGAGTGCGTTGGAACGGGATCCTGACTTGATAAACGCATCCATCGCCGTGGCAAGCCGCAACAGTAGCGGTAGCAGCCCAGTTGCTTACACAGAGGATGACTTCTACGACTATAAATACATAAAAATAACAGTTAATGGTGCGGACGGTGGCTTCCCGTTCATCGATGTTCCTACAGGCTATTGGGCGCGGAACGCTATCGGATGGGCTTATGACGGAGGATTGTTCTCTGGCACCAGCAGCACGACATTTTCACCTGATGCTAAGTGCACTCGAGCAATGCTTTGGACGGTGCTGGGGCGCCTCGATGGGCAGACTCTCGTCGGCCCCGCTGTTTTTGACAAGGCCCGCCAGTGGGCAATAACTAACAGTATTTCCGACGGCAGTGATCCAAACGGCAACGTGACACGCGAACAATTGACAACCGTTCTGTGGCGCTATACCGGCGCTCCGCAGATTCAGAATGACATGAGCGGTTATACCGATTTCAGTTCCGTGTCATATTATGCTAGGGAAGCCATGCGGTGGGCAGTTGCCAAAGGTATCGTTTCAGGTACCAGCAACACAACTTTATCTCCACAGGACACCGCCACTCGAGCACAGATTGCGACAATTTTCATGCGCTTCTCTGTGCTTATGGGAAAATAGTTTTTATGACGTGAGTGCAATATATCGGAGAAAACCTGAAACTACAAATCAACAGGTTGTTTCGTAAAAGTGGACTGCGTCGAAAATATGAGAGTGGGAATGCTCGAGCATATGCATAGAAAATAATAATTGTTCGCCAAACATCTTGATGCATCTTATACCGAAATATCTGCATCTGTTCTGCCCTGTTATCAAGCGCTTGCTGGTTCGACCGTGTAGACCTCCAAAACCGTAGGCCGAGGGTTCGATCCCTTCTGCCCCTGCCACAAAAAGTCCGTAAATCCTTAGGAATTCCAAGGGTTTGCGGACTTGTGTTATTTGTAGGCAATTTGTGAGAAGTGTTACAGTTTCCGGTTTGGTGCGGCTATTTACCCGCTTTTACCTGCTTTTCCGACGAGTGAAACATCTGATTGCATCTTAAGAAGGATTCTAGTGAGCACGCAATTAATACATAAAAGTGAATGCTTCAGAAAGAATTTACGTAGTTTTATAGTGGACTGCGGTGGAAAATTGACAGTGGTTTCTGATACCATCATATGGGTAGAAAATGGAGGAAGAAACCATGCCAAGTAATAACAGCAAATATTCCGAAGAAATGAGGACGCAGACAGCAGAGCACATCCTGCGGA
>Ga0209125_1002099_pt1 | contig 16293 bp, 11 predicted proteins | sample BarGraIncub1131A_FD_184503 | JGI IMG/M metagenome (GOLD analysis project Ga0209125, IMG submission 184503) | Arctic peat soil microbial communities from Barrow, Alaska - Barrow Graham LP Incubations 11-31A (SPAdes) (version 2) | ecosystem: Environmental > Terrestrial > Soil > Wetlands > Peat...
TGTGTCCTTCCTCTCGATCGACTGCTGGGAGAGGCCGGTGGAGGTCAGGTTGGTGCCGGAGAGGAAGGGGACGTTTTCACCCACGAAGATCTCCGCCTCCTTGTTGTCGCTGGTCATGATGTTCGGGGTGGAGAGCACGTTGAGCGCGCCGTTGGTCTGGAGCGCCTGGAGCACGACCGGGAAGTTGGCGGCGGTCCCGAAGAGGGTGCCGGTGGTAACCCCCGCCGTGGTCAGGGCGGCGAGGGTGGAGCCTAGGCTTGCGAAGGTGCTGAACGGGTCGTAGCTTGCGACCGTGGAGGCGGAACCGTTGGAAGCCGCGCCCAAAAAGCCCCACTGCACCCCGAGCGCCTTGGCCTTGTTGATGGAGACTTCGGCGATCATCGCCTGGACAAACACCTGGCGACTGCGGCGGTCCAGCTTCTGGATCACCTGCAGCAGGTTCTGATAGTCGTTGGGCGACGCCATGATGACAAGCGAGTTGGTCGCCTTGTCCGGGGTGATGCTCATCTTCCCCCCCTCGAAGGGGGACTGCTGCGGCGCGGCTGCGCCCGCGGCTCCTGGCGCGGCAGGCGTCGCGCCGGCCGCCGAGCCCTTCACCAGTCCCTCAAGCACCTTGGCGACCTCAACCGCCTCGGCATTCTCCAGGTAGTAGACGTTCACCTTGCTGCTCGTGGTGGGGGGGACCACGTCGATCAGCGCGACCAGCTTCTTCACGTCCGACTTGTCCCGGTCGCTGCCGAAAATGAGCAGGGCGTTGAGCCTGGTGTCGGCTACCACGGTGGCGCCGCCTCCCTGGGCGGCTGGCGCGCCGGGCTTTGAGGAGGCGACCTTTCCGGTGAGCCAGTCCCTGACTACGGTGGCCACGGTGTCGGCGGCGGCGTTCTTCAGAAAGACCAGCTCCGCGCCCTCGCGCATCTGGTCCGTGTCTATGTACCTGAGCAGCTTCAGGATCTTCTGCATGTTGAGCGCGGAGTCAACCACGAGGATCATGTTGCTAGCGCCGAAGGCGGAGATCTGGCCGTCCTTGGAGATCAGCGGCTGCAGGAAGGTCACCGCGTCCTGGGGGGCCACGTGCTTGAGCGGGATCACCCTAGCCTGGTAGGTGTCGTTCACGGCTCCCCGCTCGCCGGAGGATAGGACCTTCATCCCATACTGCTTGGCGGACGCGGTCGGCACGATTTTCAGTACCTTCCCCGCCGGGACGACGGTGAACCCCTTCAGTTCAAGCACCGAGGTGAAGACGTTATAGGCCTCCTCGTTGGAGAGCTTCGCCGGCGAGAAGACCGAGATCTTTCCCTTCACCCGGTCGTCCATGATGAAGTTCTTGCCGGTAAGGTCGCTGATGAACTTCACCATGGTGGCGATGTCCACGTCCGTGAAGTTCAGCACCACCCCCTTGGCAAAGACAAGGTTGGGCGCTAAGAGCAGGAATATGAACAGGGCTATGGTACGAGCAAATCTATTTTTCAATGAAACCTCCGAGAGGCAGATTAAGATTGAGATTAAGATTGAGTGAAACCGTAGTAGTTAACAGTCAGTTTTTCTGTTTTTCAAGGTAACTACTATTTTGTTGATTTCCACATGTAATCCGGATAATGCATCTTCCAGAGAATCAGCTACTTCGGCTGTAAGATATCCGACACGTTTAGATGTATTCAATGTGACCCTGTGTTTCGGTCAGCGAGCCACGTGCGTGGTAGTAAAAGTTGACCTTGTCCAGGAGATGCATCCTGCCAAAAGCTTCGGCAATGTTTGCAGATATGCTTAACGCTGACCTTCTGATTTGAGAGGCGAGACCGTAATCCTCCTTTCTGGGTAAATGTTCGGTTGCCGCATACACCCTTTCCGCAACGTTCATCGCCTGTTGCCAGACCGGCATATCCCTAAAGCTCCGGTACATAGACCCCCTTTAGGCTCTAGGCTCTCCTTAATCTTAAACTTAATCTTAATCTGTTTATCTGATGTCGTAGTTGAACGTGGTCGGTTGCCCGTCGCGAATCAGGTCGAGCTTGATTTTACTCTGCCCCTTGAGAGACGAGAAGGACTGGATCGCCTTCTCCGGGGAATCAATCGGGAAGTCGTTCATCCTGAGCAGCACGTCGCCGTTCTTGATGCCGATGGTCCCGAAGATCCCCTGCGGCTTCACCTCGGTGGCCTTGAACCCCTCGACCTTGCCATCCTTCAGACTCGGCAACAGGCGCGCATCCGTCATCGCCTGCCCGATATTGTCCAAGGCCGCGTTGAGTGCACGCTGATCCACCACATAGTTCCCGGATCCGACCGACGCGGCTAGCCCTGCCGCGGGTTGGGCGGGCGCGGACGCCTTGGCCGTCTCGGCCGCGACCGCATTGGGGGTGAGGATCCTCACCCTTTTCCCGCCTACCATGATCTCCGCCACGTCCTTTTTCACCGAGACCAGCGGGCCGGCGGAGAAAACGGATTCGCCTAGTCTGAAGACCCGCTCCTCGTGACTCGACCCTTTCAGCACCAGGGCGAAAGTCTCCCTGAAGGAGCCGACGGCGGTGCCCAGCAGGACCAGGTCGCCCACCGACTGGGCCGGGGCAGCCCCGGCGGCCGTCTGGGCGGTGGGGGCTTGGGCAATAGCAGTAAGCTTTCCCTGGCTCGCCTTGCCGAAGAGCCCCTTCTCCAGGATCGGCGCGAAGTTCTGCAGATCTTCCGCGGTCGCGGCCGGCGGGGGCTGGACTCCGGTCTTCGGGCCGCTTCTCGGGTAGAGCCCGGAGATCTTGAAGCTGACCAGGTCGGCTGCGATGAGTGCCGTCACCCCGATGGCGAGGATGCTGAGCAATATGTTAATGGGAAGTATCCAGCGCGGCATGAAAGGCCCTTTTGTTGACGTCGTTGAAACTGTCTGAATATATTTGATGACCCGTAGTTATGCAACAAAAAAGAGGGCGCCAGAGGCAGAACCGATCCGGTCCCGGGGGCTTGTTGGCTGTCGCTTTTGTCCTGCGTTGCGGGGTGATCGTCGCGTCGCCCCTCGGTGCCTTCAGGCCCCGTTTGATTGCGGCCACCTGCGGATGTCGGCACGCCAGTAGCAGCAAGACCGGCGCTTTGCGTGCAACGCCGAGGCGGACATTGTAGCAAAAGGTTTCCGGTTTCAGGATAAAAAACCCATTAAAATTTAAAAAAATGGCGGTTATTTTTTAAAGTTCCGTTAAATCAATTGGTTACTCCGGAACGATGGCCGTCTGCCCTGCGGTTTCCCGGCAGTACGCTCCCGAGCGGTGCCGAGCCCGCTGCGCCGACGAAATGGCTGTATCGGTGAGAAGGGACGGAGCTGGAAGTTTTTTCTCAAGCGGCGTATATTCAAACTGGTCGCCCTAGCGCTCTTTGTTGAACTTAACTTCGCTGTCATGCTACACTCGCGCCGACGGCCCACCCGCGCCGTTTCAAGGAGTGAGCCCATGAACCCGATCATCGTTACCGCTTCCACCTTCATGGAGCTTTCCCTACTCATCGATGGGCTGTCCGCCGTGCCGATCCTTGGGACCTCTCATCTGCAGTCGTTCAAGGGGTATGTCGGAGAGAAAGAAGTAATCCTAGCCGTGACCGGGATCGGCAAGGTGAACGCCGCGTCCGCAGCCACCGTGCTTTTGGAGCGCTTCACGCCGGAACTCCTGATCAACACGGGATGCGGCGGGGCCTTCTCGGGGAGCGGCCTGTCGGTCGGGGAGCTGGCCGTCGCCTGCAGCGAGAGTTTCGCGGATGAAGGGGTTGAGACAACCCAGGGGTGGCGGGGGCTCGATCTCATCGGCATACCGGTTTTCGAGGGGCGCGGCGAGCGGATCTTCAACCGGATTCCGCTTTGCGGGGAGCTGGCGGCGTGCGCCCTGGCGTGCGCCGTGGGTCAAGGATTCCGCGGAAAACTCGGCCACTTTCTCACCGTCTCCACCTGCAGCGGCACGGCCGCCCGGGGGGGGGAGCTGTTGCGGCGCTTTCCCGGCATCTGCGAGAACATGGAGGGTGGGGCGGTGGCGCAGGTGGCGCTCATCTACGGCGTTCCCTTTCTCGAGGTGCGCGGCATCAGCAACATGGTCGAGGATCGTGACCTGTCGCGCTGGGATCTGAGGCTTGCCGTCGGCGAGGTTCAGAGGTTCCTGCTTGGCTACCTTGAAGTTTCGCGTTTCGCGTAGCGCTTTTCGTGTTAGTATGGCCAAATTCTTTGTTTCGCCTTGAATAGGTTCCCATGAGGGTTACGGGAGCGTTTAAGCGAATCGATGACTTCTACAATTTCATCGGACAGACATATGACGACAGCTAAAATCAGGCTTGCAGGCGAAAAGGGTGAAAGGGACAACGCAAAATTATCCCTGGGCTTTTCCCCCTGCCCCAATGATACCTTCATCTTCCATGCGCTGGTGCACGGCCGGGTGCCGTGCGGGGGGCTCGGTTTCCGCGAGCGGCTGGAGGACGTGGAGACCCTAAACCGGCTGGCGCTCTCCGGGGTTCTGGATGTTTCCAAGGTTTCATACCACCTGATGGGGCGCATACTCAAGGATTACCTGCTGCTTCGCTCGGGCGGTGCCCTGGGACGCGGCTGCGGGCCGCTCTTGGTCGCCCCTGAGCCGCTCGACCCCGCCCGACTCAAGGGGAAGAGGATCGCGCTTCCCGGCCAGTTCACCACCGCCGCCCTGCTGCTTCGGCTCTTCGACCCGTCGCTCACCGACCTCGTCTACCTTCCCTTTGACAGGATCATGGGGGCAGTCGCCGACGGCTCGGTCGCCGCTGGCGTCATCATCCACGAATCACGCTTCACCTTCGCCGACCGCGGACTGCATCAGGTCCTCGACCTGGGACAGTGGTGGGAGCGTGAAACCGGGCAGCCGATTCCGCTGGGCGGGATCGCCGCGCGGCGATCCCTGGGGCGGGAGACGCTGCTCGCCCTGGAGCGCGGCCTTGCCCAGAGCGTGCGCTACGCCTTCGACCATCCGGGCGAGGCGCGCCCCTATATACGCGCCCATTCCCAGGAAATGAGCGACGAGGTCTGCGACGCCCATATCGGGCTGTACGTGAACGGCTTCTCCCAGGGCCTGGGCCACGAGGGGGAAAAAGCGGTGCGCCTGCTGCTCGAGCGGGCAACCGAGGCGGGGATCATCCCGCCCTCGAGCGAACCGCTCTTCATCGCGTGATGATTTATTTATTCTTTTGGAACAACCGATTTTTTCGACAAGGTCTTCAAGTTGTCCCGCTCCCCTGCCGAAACGTGAAACAGGTACCGCGTGGTTTGTGTGGAGGTCTTTCCGGATGTCAATGCAGCTAAAATATAAACGGCGCCTGGCGATCGCCGTCGGCTTCTTCGCCCTGTTCTGGGTAGGGGACGCGCTCATCGACGCAACCTTTCTTACCGAGGGGACCTTTCTCCACGAGCTTTTGGGCGCGGAGCCCCGCGAACTCTGGATGCGTTCCTTCTGCTCGTTCCTTTTGGCCCTGTTCTTCCTGGTCGTGACGCGGCTTGGGGAGAAACGGTGCAATGTCGCGAACTCCCTCAGGCATTCCGACGAGCTTTCCCGCATTTTCATCGAATCAGCCAACGACGCGATCTGCGTCGTTGAGACGGACGGCTTGACCATCACCGCGGCAAACGGTGCCTTTCTCAAGAAGCATGCCTTTGCCGAAGGGGAAGCGCTCGGACAGAGCTTTTCCAAGCTGGTCGGCAGGCATGGGCTTCCGGAAGAGGTGCTGGGCCTGCTGGCGCAATGTGTCGCGAGCGGTTCCCCCGCGAGCCGCGAAATCAGCTACCTTGGCGCCGATGGCCAAAAGGTGACCGAGGAGGTGTCCACCTACCCGATCGGGGATCCGAAGCGCGGGGTTGAAAGGGTCCTGCATGTGACGCGCGACATCTCCGCCCGCCGCCGCTCGGAAGAGCGGCTTAAAGAGTCGGAGCAGAGATACCGGGCGATTTTTGAGAACACCGGCACCGCCATGGCGATAGCACTTCCCGACGGGATCATGCTCATGGTAAACAAGGGTTTCGAGGCGCTTACCGGCTACAGCCGGGAGGAGCAGGAAGGGCGCATGCGTTGGACCGATTTCGTCTGCGACGAGGACCGCGAGGCGATGCTGGGTCAGCGCAGATTGAAATGGGAAGCATCCGGGCTTCGCCAGAATAGCTTTGAAGCCCGGGTGAAGAACCGGTCCGGGGAACTCATCGTGGTGTTTGGGAATTGGGCCGCCATCGCCGACACCAAGGAGACGGTCATCTCGCTTCTGGACATTACCGCGCAGAAGCAGGTGGAGGTTGCCTTGAGGCAGAGCAGGGCTACCCTCGCCGTCGCCCAACGCATCGCCAGCCTGGGCAACTGGGAGTGGGATGTGGTGACCGACACCCTCACCTGGTCCGAGGAGGTGTACCGCATCTGCGGCGCCGACCCGGCGTCCGCCCTTACCTACGAGAGGTTCCTGGCCGCGGTGCATCCCGACGACCGGGAGATGGTGGTCAGGGCAGCTAACGACGCCCTCTACAACAAGAGACCGTACAGCCTGGACCACAGGGTCGTGCTTCCCGGCGGCGCGGTGCGGACCGTCTCCACCCGGGGCGAGGTGACCTTTGACGCCCAGGGTGTGCCGCTCCGGATGGTAGGCACCACCCAGGACGTTACCTGGCGCAACGAGGCGGAGCAGGCTCTGCGCAACTCCGAGGAGAAGTTCTCCAAGGCGTTCCATGCCAGCCCCGACTCCATCGTCATCACCCGCGCCGAGGACGGTACTTACATCGACGTGAACGAGGCATTCCAGGAGGTGACCGGCTACACGAGGGAGGAGGTGATCGGGCACAGTTCCCTGGAACTCAACCTCTGGGCGGACCCGGATGCGCGTATGGTGATGCTGCGACTCTTGAACCAGTACGGCCACGTGCGCAACCTGGATGTCCGGTTCCGGGTGAAGTCGGGCGAGGTCCGGGAACTCCTCTGGTCCGCCGATGTCATCGAGTACCAGGACGAGGCGTGCCTGATCGCAATATCCCGCGATGTGACGGAGCAGAGACACCTGGAGAAGGAGCTGTTGGAGAGCGACGCCAAGCTCTTCATGAAGCACGAGGAATTGAAAAACCTGTTCCACCAGATGGAGGGGATCAGGCGCGAGTGGGAGGAGACCATGGACTGCATCAGCGACATGTTCATCCTCACCGACCAATGGGGCAGCATCCGTAGATTCAACCGCGCGGTGGAAACCTTCAGCGGGAAGGCCCATCGGGATATCGTCGGGAGGGAATGCCTGCCGTTCCTGGAGGGGCAGGGGTTCAAGGAGCACCTGGAGGCCCCCGGCATTGAACTCTTTCACGAACAAAGCGGCAAGTGGTTCGTCCTGAAGCGTTACGCCTTTCCCATCGCCGAGGTCGATGGCTCGACGCGGGAGGTGTTTATCATCAGCGACACCACCGGGACCGGCTGGCGCGACCATGCAAGCCCGCAGCGGCTGGTCGGATCCGATTCGCGGCCTCATTAGAAAGGCTAGTCAGATCAGCTGCTTGCGCGGGAATGGGCGCATTCGTCCTTGACTTAACCCGGGACAAATGGTATACAGTGACCTCGCCCAACAAAGGAGGTGCGCATGGCATCAACCGAGCGGAGCGGCAGGATGGCGCGAATATGCGTCGTTTGCCTGATGCTCCTCCCGATCCACACGCTTCCCCTGCTGGCTGCAGAAAAGGCAGTAGAAACACCGGTAGCACAGAGTGTAGCAACAAGCGTAGCGCCAGTGCAGAAGACATCGTTGGTAAAGAAGCTGATTGGCATTGCTTCGTACTATGCCAATCGGTACCACGGGAGAAGGACCACCTCGGGTGAGCGTTATCATCAGGATAAGATGACGGCCGCCCATCAAAGTCTCCCGCTTGGCACCAAGGTTCGGGTAAGGAACCTTGCCAACGACAGGGAAGTAACGGTTGTAGTAAACGACCGCTGCCGCAAGAGAACTAGCCCGTTTATTGATCTTTCACGGGCTGCGGCAAAGAAGCTGGGATTCTTCGGCGCGGGAAAGGCTAATGTGGCCATAATCCCGTTGAGCGAGGAGGAATCTTAAGAATTCATATTTGGGCGAAAAGAGAAAAAGGCCGGGGCAGCTTCCCCGGCCTTTTTTCGTAGTTTTCGTAGACACCTGCCTTTTCTCAGCTCAGATCCCATCCCCAGGTTTCTTTCCCTGTATGTCGCGGATGCTCGCGTTCCGGTCGTCCAGATCCTTTTTCCTGCCCATGAAATATGCGTCGATAACGCCAATTATCCAGGCCAGAAACATCACCATGGTGGCCGCCTTGATGAGGAAATCGTCGGAAGCGGTGGACGCGTTGCCGGCTGAATTCAAAATGGCGACCAAGTCGATGGCGCCACCCTCGATTTCGATTTTTTCCAGAATGGTGAGAGCCTGCTGCGTGGCCTTGGTCACGATTAGCGCCATGGATGCTAACGCCGCGATTATCAGGGCGAAACCCCGGATTGGAAGTTTCAGCCAAAGTTGGCCCGCGCCAGGAAAGACCAGCCCCGACAGCAGCGCGCCCTTTAACGATTTTTTCATGGTCACCTCGAAGCGCTGCAGTTCGCGCGAAAATATATCAGAATTCGAACAGAAATCCGGCGAGGCAGCTGGTGCCGCCGATATTGACTGATCCGTCAGGAACGGTATCCGCCATGGCGCGCAGATACTTGGCTTCCAGGAAAAGATAGGTGTGGTGCACCCCGTAATCACGGTACATGTCGTGGGAGGTTTCCGGCTCAACTCCGTCCAGTAACAGCTGAACCCCCGCCCTGGCGTGATATCCGTTCACCGAGCCCCGGGTCGAGCCCTGGCTTTTCACCCCTTCCCGGTAGAAAACCCGGGACCAGCCCGCCGCGGCGTAGGGGACCAGCAACTGGTCCTCGCTGAAAACGCCGCGCGCGAGTACGAAGAGATCCAGCGGGAAAAGTTCATAGGTCACCTCGCCGGCTTGCACCGTGCTGCCTGCGGCCGCATGAAGCGGCAGTTGGCCCTTCCCGGAGCTGCGGAGGTAGCTTCCTTCCAGGCCTACTTCGAGCTGCCTGAGCACCTTGTAGGAGAGCGCGCCGCCATACTCTCCCGTATAGCTGCTGTCATAGAACTTGGACCAGTTGGCCGCGCCGGGGAAGAAAGCACCCCCCTTCAGCTCCAGCGACCAGTGAGGGCGGTCGCTGCGCGGCTCGGCGCCGAGCGCCAGGCTCGGTATGATGACCAGGAACAGTCCCAGAATTAGATTTCTCAACGCATGCCTCCGGACTGCAGCAGCATTTTCCTTTGGAACAGGATTGCCGACAAAAGAGCCGCGAGCATCACGATGGCGATCTTTGCCAATGGCGCGCTGCCGTTCAGGATGAGCGCTCCGACCACCAGCGGGAAGAGCGCCACCCGGACCGGGGCCTTGAGCCAGGGATGGAGGTTGATGTAGTGAGCCGCGCGCGGGCCGTAGTGGTAATACCAGGCGACGAAGGCCCGACCGGGCGCGTTGGTAAGGAGGAAGCGGTCTCTGAAGTCACGCAGTGCCTGCACCTGCGGGGCCGAGTAGAAGCCGTACGCCGCGGTGGCGATGAAGCACCCCTCGCCCTTAAGGTTGGGGAAGGGGGCGAGGGTTTCAGGAAAATTTTCTTGGGGAACAGAAATATCGCTCACTTGGGGATCGCCAACCACCTGAAAGGTTTCCAAGGAGTACGCGCTTTCGTTGGCGGTTCCTGGGGCGGAGACGATGGCGTTGTCGATGACGGTGGTAACCGCTGCGAAAAACTCGGTCTGCGCCACTGCTGCGATCGCCACGAAATAGTGCGTTCCATTGTTCAAGCCAGTGATCTGATATGACGATACGGTTGCTCCGTCGACCTCGATGTAGGAGGGGAGCGTGGATGTGCCAAAGCTGTTGGTACTGTGGTAAATTCGGTACCCCGTCGCGCCGGGAACGGGTGTCCATGAAAGCTGTAGTGCCTGGTTCAGGGGAGTGATTGTGAGTGCCGGAGTCTTCGGTACCGCCGGAGGTGTAAGAGGGAGATTGCTTAGGGTCGCGGTGGTGGTTCCCAAAGGCACTACCAATGGGGAGGATCCCGAGAGGTCGTAATTCCTGGAAGAAGTCCCGTAGTAGACTCGATATTCCGTCACCTTGCTGTCGGCGGTCGGATCCCATTTGAGTGCCATTGTTGCCGTATCCAATGCGACCGGTGAGGAAGTCAGGTTCGTCACCGTGGCGGGTCCTGTGGCCAGCACCGTGTCACTGTCCGGCCCACCGTAGGCTCCCATGTCCGAGGTGGTGCTGCCGAAGGGATTGTGGATTTGGGGGTTACCGGTTCCGACGCATGGTGATCCGGCCTGCAGATGAAAGTCACGGTTGGCCGAGTCCACAAAGCTGGGGTTAGCGTCGGCTACCAGCGTGTTGGGGATGGAATGGGCGTCAAGCGGGGCAATGCCGTTAGCCGCGTTGGCGAAAAAATCATTGTAGGTAGGTTGTGCCAGGGCTGCTTGAACCAAGATTGCCGTGGTATTTGTGGAAAATATATTGTTGGTGATGATGATGTCCGAGGTGGTACTGATGGCTGTGCCGTTGCTGAAAAAGGTGTTGTTGATGATTGTGCTGGACGTTGAGTTCTGCACCAGAATGGCGGTGCTGGCTGTGCTGAGTTGAAATACGTTGTTGGTGATGTTGATGGCTGAACTGCTGGTGGCGGAAATCCCAATGAGGGCGCTTCGGAAGGTAAAGTTCCGGATGGTCACCGAAGAGACGCCATTCAGGTTGATAATCGTTCCCGATCCGCTGTTGGATAGAAAGGTTCCGGCGGTACTCTCGCCGATGATCGGCACGTTGCTTATGGGGGTAAATGTGCCGCTGTACTCGATGGGATCAGCCTTAACCTTAATTGCAAAACTCGTCGTGGGGGCTGTGACCAGACGGTTTTTGGCGCTGTCGATGGCCGCCTGAATGGTGGAGAAATGGCCGGTCGTCGGGTTATGCTCGACGATCAAGTCCTCTCCCTTGGCCGCACCCGGGGCGGAGATGGTGAGGAAGACAAGCGTAACCGCAGTTAACCATGCAGAGCATCTAATTCTCATGTGCCCACCTTTGTCAGTGTAGTTCATTCCCGTGTGTCAGGTTGATGCAACATCCCAGGATATCGCAGTATCCGGTTACTGGAGCATCCGACTCGCGAACTGCGAATGCTTGACAGCGCATTAAGGCACTCGTCCTGATCGTCGGGGCAGAATATGACGCGTGGCGTTAAACGTCAAGCGGCTAATGGCTGATGGCATGATTTCAATTTACTCCGTTTCCGGACGCTTCAGAGTTTGTGCGGCCAGGATTTCAGCACGACTATCGAATTTTGTAGCCGGCAACTGGACCGAACGGACCGGCGTTCCTGCGGTAATAAAAAAAGGCAGCCCGTCTGGGCTGCCTTTGGATTGTTTTCAATACTGTTCGTCGGAGTACTTTTTACTCCGCGTGAGCCTTTTTCTTGGACTTCTTCGACTTCTTGGAGGACTTCTTTGAGACGGCGGACTTCTCCGACTTTTCCTTCTTCCCTTTTCTCGCGGACCTCTCCTTCTTGGTGCCCTTGTGCTTCTTCGAGACACTGTGCCTGCGGTGGTTCCTCGGCTCCGGGGTGAGCTCGTCCTTTATGTTGCTCAGCAGGACGGTGGTCTCCTCAAGCTCGGGGTCCGCCTTCTTGGCCGCTTCGAGCGATTCCTTCGCCTCGGCGATCTGGCCGTTCTTCATCTGGACGCGACCCATGGCGTTGAGTGCCTTGGCATGGTCCGGCTTGAGGCTTACCGCCTCCTTGTAGCGGGCGGTCGCCTGGTCGTAATCCTTCTTGAACTCATAGACCAGGCCAAGTTTGTAGTGGGCGTTGGCGTCGCCGGGGGCGAGTTCCACCCCTTCCTTTAGCAGCGTCGCCAGAGCGTCGTAGTTCTTGTTCTTCACGTAGATGGCGGTGAGCGCGGTGCGCGCCTCGGCGTCGTCCTTCTTGATGCGCAGGACTTCCACGTACTCCTTGGCGGCCTCGTCCATGAGGTTGCGCTTTCTCTGCAGGTTGGCGAGTTCACGGTGGGCTTCCAGCGCATCGTTGTCCAGCTTGATCGCGGCAGCGTACGCCTCGGCGGCGGCCGGGAGGTCCTTCGCGTTCACGTAGGCCCGGGCGAGCTTCAACTGTACCGCCGGGTCGGCGGGCCTTCTCTTGATCAGCTCGCGGTACTGCTCCAGCGCCTGGGGGAAGCTGCCGCGCAGGGTGTAGATGTCGGCGAGCCGCCCGCGCGCCTCCTCGTTGTCGGGGGTGCCGGCGAGTACCTGACGGTACGCGACCACCGCCTCGTCCAGGAGCGCCTTCTTTTCGTAGATGAGGGCGCGGTTCAGGTGGAGCTGGGCATTGTCCGCCTTGTTGCGCTGCGCCTCGCGGTAGGCGTTCATCGCCTCGTCGAGGCGCCCTGTTGCAAGCAGGGAGTCTCCCATCCGCTGCAACGCGACCGGGTCGTTGGGGTTTTCGGCGATCTGCAGCCGGTACTCGGTGATCGCGTTGTCGAAGTCCTTGGCGGCCTGGAAGCGGTCGCCGAGGGCGAGATGATCGACCTTGGGCGCCGCCTCAGGCTTGGGAGCGATGGCGGCGAGCACGCGCTCGGACTCCGCGTTCTTGCTGTCTCCCTTGAGGCTGTATGCCTCGGAGAGCAGGCGGTGGATCTCCTTGTTCCCAGGCTCGGCAAGTGCCGCCTGCTTCAGCTCGGCCAACGCCTTGTCGGTTTCGCCGCGCTCGAGGAGCAGGGCGCCAATGCCGAGTCGGGCGCCGGCGTTATTTGGGGCCAGGGAGAGCGCCTTGCGGAACTCGTCCTCCGCCTTCAGCTTCAGTTCGACCGCCAGATAGGCGGCGGCGAGGTCGGCGTGCAGGGAAGGGTCGTCCGGGTAGGCGGCGAGCGCCTCGCGGAAGTGGAAGATGGCGAGCTGGTTTAGTTTCTTCTCGGCGTAGAAACGCGCCAGCCCCCCGTTGTAGCGCGGGTCGCCGGCCTTAAGCCCCGCGGAGAGCTCGACGGCCGCCTCCTCGCTGGCCCGTTTTTCAAAATGCAACAGTCCGAGGTTGCCGCTTGCCGGATAGAATTCCGGGTCCAGGGCGAGGGTTTCCCGGTACTCCGAGATGGCCGCGTCGCTGTTACCTGTGCGCTCGAACTGGAGCCCCTTCAGGAAATGCCCGGCAGCCCCGGTCGGACAGAGCTCCATCACCCGGCTCTCGGTCTCCTTCTTCTTCAGCTCGCTCGCCTTTGCCGGGAGTTCCAGGATGAGCTTCTTGGCGTTCCGGCAGCTGTCTCCAGCGGGGAACGGCCAATTGAACCCGGTCGCGAACAGGGTCATGGCCAGAAGCGATGATAGTGTTGCGTATCTTTTCATATAGGGCCCTTTTTGTTGTGTACGTCCTGTGCGGAAGGTTTCGAGGAGCCATCTATGGTGCGTCAGGTGCCGCTTTTTGACCGTGAAACGCCGGTTCAGGCTACTGGAACCGCATTTCGGGCGGATTATACACACCCTGAGCGCTAAATTCAATTCCAAACCGGCATTTATCTGTCATGATCGGGGCCTTCCGACCCTTTGGACCGGCAAATCGGCGCCCAGCGCCGGGTTAGAGCGGATTACCTTGACTTTCATGATAAAGATGTTTAAATCAACTGGGCCGGCCAGCCGTGGCCGCCACGGGACGGTTTCTCAAGTCCGCGTACAGGGCCGCACCGTCCGCTAACCAGGAGGCGTGAGCCGATCGGGAGGGGTGTAAATGGCGGTTATTCCGAAGGAACCGTTGGAGTGGCTGAGCCTGTTCCGTCAGCAGATGGACGAGATATTCCGCTACCTCTCCACACTTGAGGGACGGGAGGGGTTTACCGAAAAGGAGAGTTCGCCGCTCGTCGACATCTACGAGACGGCAAGTTCCTTCGTGGTGGAGGTGGAACTCCCCGGCTGCGAGGCAAAGGACATCACACTGAGCATCTGCTGCTCCACCCTGGTCGTCGAGGGGGTGGCGCGGGAGGAGGCCGGGCCGGGCGTGAACTACATCTGTCTTGAACGCAGCGCCGGCCGTTTCTGCAGGGCGGTGGAGATCCCCCCCGCGGCCGACCTGGACGGGGTACGGGCGCGCTACCGGCGGGGACTTCTGACGGTCGTGTTCCCCTGGTCCAAGAAAAGCAAGACGCATATCCGGGAGATCCCGATAGAGTAAGGAGAGGCACGATGGAAAACAGGCAGGAAACCGAAGAACTTAACATACCGGATGTTCTGCCGCTGCTCCCGGTGCGGGACGTGGTTGTGTACCCGTACATGATACTGCCGCTCTTCGTGGGGCGCGAGATATCCATAAATGCCGTCGATTACGCCCTTTCCAAGGACAGGATGATCTTCCTCGCGACCCAGAGGGACGTGGGGGACGAGGACCCTTCGCCGGAGGCGATCTACGAGGTCGGCACCGTGGCGATGATCATGCGCATGCTGAAGCTCCCCGACGGCCGGGTCAAGATCCTGGTGCAGGGGCTCACCAAGGCTCGGGTGACCGAGTACCTGGCGGAGAAGCCTTTCTACTCGGTCCGGATTGATCGGATCGTGGAGCCCGCGGCGCTGGAGAACACCCTGGAGGCCGAGGCGCTGATTCGCACAGTGAAGGAGGAACTCGGCAAGATCGTGGCGCTCGGCAAGGCGGTCTCCCCCGAGGTGATGGTGATCGTCGAGAACATGCAGGAGCCCGGCTCCCTGGCGGACCTGGTGGCGAGCAACATCGGCCTCAAGGTGGAGGAGGCGCAGGCTCTGCTGGAAGTGGCCAACCCCCTAGAGCGGTTGAAGAAGGTGAACGACTTCCTGAACAAGGAAAGCGAGCTCTTGAACATGCAGGCCCGGATCCAGTCCGCCGCCAAGGAGGAGATGGGGAAAAGCCAGCGCGAGTACTACCTGCGCGAGCAGTTGCGCGCCATTCAGCAGGAACTGGGCGAGACCGACGCGAGGAGCGAGGAGATCGCGGACCTCAGGAAGAGCGTCGAGGGCGCCAAGATGCCGGCCGCCGTGGAGAAGGAGGCGCTCAAGCAGCTGGGACGCCTGGAACAGATGCATCCGGACGCGGCCGAGGCGGGGATGCTGCGCACCTACCTCGACTGGCTGGTGGAAATCCCCTGGGGCAAATCGACTAAGGACGCGCTCGAGATCAATCGCGCCTCGGATATCCTGAACGAGGACCACTACTTCCTGGAAAAGGTGAAGGAGCGCATCCTCGAGTTCCTGGCGGTGCGGAAACTGAAGAAGAAGATGAAGGGCCCCATCCTCTGTTTCGTCGGACCTCCCGGGGTAGGCAAGACCAGTCTCGGCAAGTCCATCGCCCGCGCCATGGGGAGGAAGTTCGTCAGGATCTCCCTTGGGGGGGTGCGCGACGAGGCTGAGATTCGCGGTCACCGCCGCACTTACGTGGGCGCGCTTCCGGGCCGGATCATCCAGGGACTCAAGCAGGCGGGGACCAATAACCCGGTCTTCATGCTGGACGAGCTCGACAAGCTGGGCTCCGATTTTCGCGGCGACCCCTCCTCGGCGCTGCTCGAGGTGCTCGACCCGGAGCAGAACAACAGCTTCTCGGACCACTACATAAACCTTCCCTTCAGCCTGGCCAACGTCATGTTCATCGCGACGGCGAACCAGATGGACACCATTCCGGGCCCGCTTCGCGACAGGATGGAGGTGATCCACCTCGCGGGCTACACCGAGGAGGAGAAACTCCAGATCGCCAAGCGCTACCTGGTGCCGCGCCAGATCAAGGAGAACGGCATAAGCGAGGAGATCATCAGCTTCTCTGAGGAGGCGCTTAGGACTATGATCTCCAAGTACACCCGGGAGGCGGGCTTAAGGAACCTGGAGCGCGAGATTGGCAGCGTCTGCCGCAAGGTGGCGCGCAAGGTGGCCGAGGGGTCCAAGAAGCAGTTCGGGATCACCGCCGGAACCGTCGCCAAGTACCTGGGTCCCCCCAAGTACCTGCGCGAGGAGGAGATGGAGTATAACGAGGTGGGGGTGGTCACCGGACTTGCCTGGACGCCGGTGGGTGGCGAGGTCCTCTTCGTGGAGGCGAGCGTCATGAAGGGGAAGGGGGGGCTCACCCTGACCGGACAGCTGGGCGACGTCATGAAGGAGTCGGTGCAGGCGGCCCTCTCCTACATCCGCGCCAGGGCGACCGATCTGCACCTGGCAGAGGACTTCTACAGCACCATGGACATCCACGTCCATGTCCCGGCGGGCGCCATCCCGAAGGATGGCCCTTCCGCCGGGGTCACCATGGCGACGGCGCTGGTCTA
>Ga0209125_1002101_pt1 | contig 16274 bp, 15 predicted proteins | sample BarGraIncub1131A_FD_184503 | JGI IMG/M metagenome (GOLD analysis project Ga0209125, IMG submission 184503) | Arctic peat soil microbial communities from Barrow, Alaska - Barrow Graham LP Incubations 11-31A (SPAdes) (version 2) | ecosystem: Environmental > Terrestrial > Soil > Wetlands > Peat...
CTATTTTTAAGTATTTTCAAGTCTCGTCCAAAATGGATTATACCAACAATTTGAATCTCTCTGGTTTCGGAAATAACTTTGTAATATATTCCATAAGGAAATTTCTTGATCAAGGCCCGTCTAAGGCCTCCATAAATCTCAGCAAATGTTAACGGATTTTCTGCTAGGTACCTGACAGATTCTTTAACGGATTCATAGAATCTCTTGCCCAACCCGACTTGATTAAATTCGTACCAAATGAAAGCATCATCAAGATCATGCTCAGCCTCGGAAAGAATTGACACAGAGTAATACATTACTTCTCTTCAAATTTCTGCTGAACTTCGGACCATGGCTTAAAAATGGCCTGCCCGGAAGAAATCAAATGTAATCTTTCGTCAAGAATTTTTTTGTGTGTTTCAGGAATATCAGTAATGGCTTGCTTCTCCGCAATATCATCCCACAAAGTTTGTACAACTTCCATTTTATCCTTTACGGATAATTTATGCAATTCGGAAATTTGTAAACTTGTCATTGTTTTTACTTTTAAACAAAGATAATCTATTGCGTTAAGAAAGTCAAATTGGGAACTCTCGCTGCGTGATTGTGCAATTCGCACCCCGTTAATCCTTGAATTTGCAATTCAATTCTCTGCAAAATCTTCTCTGAAATTGCTACCTTAGTGCTACACAAATCCCGCCATGGCCGACGTCCACGAACCCGAAGTAAGGAGTTACAACATGAGCAGAATCCGGAGCAAGGATACCAAGCCCGAAATGCTTGTGCGAAAGTTCCTGTTTAAAAACGGATTTCGCTACCGGCTGCATGTCAAAAACTTACCAGGAAAGCCGGATATCGCCCTGTGTTTCGTGGTAAAAAAACCAAAACGCGACTCATAGTCCGTTGATTGACAATCCAATTCAAACTTCCTTTAGTTAAAAATTTTATGAGCGAAGTAATTCGTTTTAACTATTTGCACCGTGATTCTGGAAACTACAAAAAATTTGGAAGCAAAAGATTCAAAAATCCCGAACGACTCCCCATTGAAGAAATAGAACGGAACATTCTTGAAAATCTGATTGACCAAGAGTATTTCTATCCTGATAAAGTCGGTATTAAAAAATTCAAGTTTCATCGTTATCTTGATGATTGTTCTTGGTACGAATATGAATCAATTGAAATACTTTACAATGCTATTCTTCCCTCAAAAGAAATTGATTAGATAAGCAATCTCATATTGAACCTTCATAAAATGAAATTTGAAAAATAATCTGATTGTATTATTTTGACAAATTATAGTGGAGGTTGGGCTGAATTTTTAGAGCCAACTGATTTTATATTTCCTTAATACCTAAACTACTTAAGAAATTGAAGGTTGGGTCATAGAAAAGTGGACTTCGGGTTTGATCATCCTTGCTACCTTTTGGTATTACAATGACCATCCCTTGACGAGCTCGAGTTAGTAGAACTCTATATGCGTTTATCAAATATTTTCTCCGTTCTTCTTTGAGAATGTTTTGCCACTTTGTGCCAACAAATGAATACGTTTTCCAACCAGTATCAGAATATCTGAGATCACCATCCCAGGTAACACAAGCCCAATCTATTTCTAAACCCTGAATATGAAATTCAGTCGCAACATCTTCCATGTAATATGACGAACGAACATCATCCTTCCCCTCAAGAAACCAATTAATTGGATTTATTGGTGATTTTACATCCAGAGCCAATGGCTTCAATCTTTGAGCTTGAGAGGAAACAACAATTCCGTACCTCTCGGATCCCCTCGCCTTTCCCTTTAACCATTGTTTTGCTTTATTTAAATCCCTCGTTAAAACTATTGGGTAGTTTTCGGAAATTACAGACAAAGTATTTCGAGCATTTTGCAAATCTAAATCCAACATCTGTTTGACAAAAAGCGAGACATTCTCTGCTCTGTATGAACGCATTGAAACTGATAAATGAAGATTAGCATCAAATTTTGTAACACATCGATCCTTCAGCTTTGAAATTGCTCCCTCTGCACTATATTCACTATCAGTTAGATTGGGTGATATAAAAACCTCCCATTCAGGAAAAGAACATAATATGGCATCAAGCCATTCGGAAATCCCCGCTTCTCCCGTATTAATTTCCTGACCTCCACCTACGAGACATACTATTACTGCCCAATCTTTGTGTCTATCCAAACAAGATATTAAATATTCGGGTTCTGAATATTTAAAATTGGGTATGTTTTTCTTTGTTCTCATGAAGTTAATAGTCTGCTCCTTATTCCAGGCGCGCTGTGCTTCATCAAAAATTGCCACATGATCAAATGGGGGATTTGGATCAACTAAATAGGCATCTCGATAATGATGAATAATTTGAATGAAAGCTTTTACACTTTCTTTAGCCGTACTTTTAGTTATTCTAATACCCTTAAGCTTCTCGGTCAGAACTTTATCTCTTGTTAATGCTTCTTGAAGAACAGCAACCAATGGTGCATTTCCCGATAGAAATACACTGGCTGTCCCTTTCCCCTTATCCAAATGTGTAGTGGCAACCTTCAATCCTACAAGGGTTTTTCCTGCACCGGGCACTCCAGTTACGAAGCAAATTACCTTTACATTATTGTCCTTCGCATAATCAATTATCCGTGAGATCGATGATGTTGTAAGACTTAGGTTAACGACATCTGCATCATTACGAGTAATATTCTCAACAGAATGACTGTTATAAAGAGAAACTGCAGCTTCAATAATGGTAGGTGTTGGCGAATAACTCCCTCTCGCGAATTCTAAACCACTCAAACAATTCCTATTAGAGAAGAACGACAATGAATTTTGGATAACAATTCGTAAATCCTCTTTATTCGATTTAATTGGTAAAATTAAATTGTCGTCATGAGTTGTCGTGATAATTTCTATGAATGATCTTTTTGCTTGCGAGGCTAATAAAATGGGCACTAGAAGTGCCGCGTGACTGGGCTTGTGAAAATTTTTCAGGTCGAGAGCATAGTCCCAGACTTGATCAATATTAGAATTTAGATATTCCTTTTCTCCTATTTTAAACTCAATAATAAAAACAACACTTTCAATAATTACTATACAATCGACTCTTTTCCCCATTCTTGGAATTGAGAATTCAAAAAAGATTGTTCCATTAAACCCTTTTAATGAATCTTTCAAAATTGGAATTTGTTGTTCCCAGGATTGATTTTGATTCATTGTTGAATCAAAATGGTTGGACCGGGTTATCTGACCAATTATTTCATCGGTACTTTTGGCTTGAAACTGTATAATTGAATCTATGAAATAATAATTGAGCATGGAAACTGTAGATAAAGTTTGGCCTTAATCGTTTGGGTAGATTTCTCATTAAAAGTAAGAAATTATAAACTGAATTGTCAATAAAAAAATGGGTGAAAAATGACCCGCTTTTCAACTTCCTAAGGTCTTTTGAATTTCGGAAGTACGTTACACTTAAATTAGACTAACCCTTATTTAAGAAAAAGCATCAAATGTTTTATAGCGTTTTGAACAGCCTGCCAATCGCACTGGCAGACAGACAATAGGTGCTACACTAATTTAATTTCGGCAAACTCATGTGCAATTTGATGCAGGGCGACTTCAATTTTTAGTACTTGATTTTCTGAAATGTATTGATTTCCTGATTTATATTGCCTCATCAACGAGGCATTGATCCCAGCCTTTTCTGCGAATTTACTGACATTGATAAATTTGTAATAATCGAACAGGGAGGCCACATCGTACCTGAACTCAAATTCGATCTCCTGCAATTCAGCGGGAAGCGATTTTCCCATTTCTGTGTAGGCGGCAATCACTTCTTGAACAGAATTGTAAAAATCTTCTTTTGCTTCTGATACCGACTCCCCTTCTCCCACAATCGTAGTCTTCAAGTCAGGAGTAAAAATGCCGAAACTGCCATCCTTGCCCTTTTCAATCAATGCTATTGTTCTCATATTCTGTTATTTTTTAACCGATGGAAGGATTAGAAACCAATTTGTTTTTTCAGTTTGTGACAAAGCCCTGTTTTGACCTCCTGTGAATCGTGTCTGGCTATCTGAATGACAAATCCCTTTTCAGGATGTGCATAAATATCATGCTCCTTTCCATTCCGGAGCAAATACCAGCCATGTTGTATCGCCTTTTTCCTGAGCTCTGACCATTTCACCCTTTACCTCCTCCATGGATTTACAAATATATAACAATATTGTTATATATTTCAGTTTTAACAAAATAAATTTCCCACCTATTGAGAATCATCTATCCCTAAAGTTACTGCATTTCAAATTGGAAAGCGATTGGAATGGTAGGGATGAAAATATTTTCCAGTAAATACCGGAAAAGGAGGCTTGTTGGAAAATATTTTCCAATAACTCAATCTGGTGGTATTATTGCAAATCCGCACATGCGAGCTTGCCTAACGCAAAAAACACTTCATCCGAATTTACCCGTTCTTTCAAGGATATCCGTAAACTCCGCCGGCGCTCTTCTTGGTTTTCCGGTTGCCGCGTCCATAAATCCAAGCGTGACCTCTCCTTCGTTGATCAATTCCATCTTCTCATTGTAAATTTCAGAAATCAACCTGAATTTTACTTTAGGGATCTCTTTAATGATGGTCCTAATCGTAAGAAGTTCATCGTAGTTGGCTGGTTTATGGTATATAGCGTGGAGCAGCCTTACAGGCAGGATAATCCCACTTTCTTCTACCTCTCTGTATGATTTCCAGATCGTTCTGATCATATCGGTTCTTCCAATCTCATACAACCGGGGATAATTCCCGTAATACATAATCCCCATTCGATCCGTATCAGCATAACATACACGGTAAGGAGTTTCGTAATTAATCATATTCTTCCCTTAATATTCAACCTACAATATTAAGCAGTTTATATTTATTCCCCTATTATAATTTCGCTGAAAATGAGTCATTCAAAAATAGCAGGTAAGGCATTGATTTCGATTTACGGGTTTTTTTTGGTAACTTATGGTTTATGGACCAAATATTTGTCTATTCCGGAAATTTTGTATTAATTTGCAATTAACTTATAAGTGAAGTATAAAATCGAAATTGAACTCTTTGAGGAACATCAAGCTGTAAACTTTTACACGCTCAGGTTGCAGGACGAAGTGACTGAAGTCGACAAATTTCTTGATCAATTTCCTGAAGGATGTGAATACGATGAAGATATTGATATCATTATCAAATGGATTGAACAGATTGGCGAACGAGGAGCGCTTGAAAACCTGTCATTTCAACTGAAAATAGATCTATGATAAAGAATAAAAGGCTGGAAGAGCGAAGAAAGAGCATATCAAAGGATGTTGACATTTCAGTCAGGCAATCTTTCGATATTGTGGATCGGATTCACGAAATCCTGGGAAATCAAGGCAAAGAGCAAAAGGACTTGGCACATCTGTTGGGGAAGAACGAGAGTGAGATCAGCAAATGGATGTCCGGTACGCATAACTTTACCATTAACACATTGGCTAAAATACAAGCGGTGCTTGGAGAATCTATTATTCATGTCACCAAAGAGACACAATTGGACAAACCAATAACCTGTAGAAGTTTACCAATCCCCTCAACACTGTAAACATACCGATTGATCTTCTTGAAAATAAAGCAATCAAGAATCCATATTTTCTCAAAAATTTAGAAAGCTCCAAATCTCTGCTTTATGCAAGCTGATAGATCCGATTTGGTTTCTGATGATGTTATCTGGTTGATTGTGAATCGCTATTTGCCAATTTTAGAAAGTGAGGTTCAGGAGTTATTGAACAATATGTGAAATCCACAGCAGAATTTTGTATTCAGCAATTTTCAAACGGTATAAACTACCTTACAATTAAATTAGACCAATACGTGAACCAGGGTTATTATAAAAGCTTTCAGCCAACCTTTATCAACAGGCAATGGAAGGTCGAAAGCATGGAGGTACTTCAATTACTTAGTCAGGCAGACAGAGAATTGGGCAGGCTAGACATGTACTCCAATTATATTCCCAACATTGACCTGTTCATTGGGATGCATGTGCTTAAAGAGGCTACCCAAAGCAGTAAGATTGAGGGAACTCAAACAAATATAGAAGAAGCTTTGCTCGACAAAGAAGATATCCCCCTTGATAAACGGGAGGATTGGGAAGAAGTCCAGAATTACATGAAAGCGATGGAAGTAGCTATAAAATCGTTGGAGAAATTACCGTTTTCCTCAAGATTGATCCGTGAAACTCACCAAGTCCTTTTGCAAGGAGTCAGGGGAGAAAAGAAACAACCCGGGCAATTTAGAAATAGTCAGAATTGGATTGGTGGTGCAACTATTAACGATGCGATGTTTATCCCACCGACACATACCTCAGTTCCGGAACTGATGAGTGACATGGAGCTGTTTCTTCACAACGAAGAGCTGTTTCTTCCGGAACTACTGAAGATTGCCTTGGTACATTATCAATTTGAAACGATTCACCCCTTCCTGGATGGAAACGGAAGGGTGGGCCGTTTGTTGATTCCACTCTATCTTGTTAGCAAGGGAATCTTAAAAAAACCAATCCTGTACCTATCCGACTTTATGGAAAATCATAGGAATCTGTATTATGACAATCTAATGAATGTCAGAGAGAAGAACGACATAAATCAATGGTTTAAATTCTTCCTGGTTGGCATAATAGAAACGGCTAAAAAGGGAATCGCAACCTTCGACAGCATCTTGCAATTACAAAAACAGAATGACATTAAGATACAAGGTTTGGGTAGCAGGGCTGCCAATGCACAGAAAATCACCAACTATCTTTATGTACGTCCTGTCATAAATGCCGAGAAAGTCGGTGAGTTATCAGGAGTTTCAAAGCCTTCTGCCTATAAGCTAATTTCGTCTATGGAAAAAATTGGTATGCTGAAGGAAATTACCGGAGGTCAAAGAGGTCGGACGTATGTCTTCGAAAATTATTTGGCGCTATTTAGATAACCCTGTTCGTCTAGTAAAGGAAGTTATATATGTCCTGCATAAAGATCTTCAACCGGGAAAATAAGGTCGTAGTCATTCCAGTTTAGGTTGCCATCTACAATCTTAAATTCCTTGAATCTTTTTTCCTCAAGGTATTTTTTAATTGAAGGGTGCAACGATAATTCCAAGAATGGTTTAAAGTCCATTAATCGATTAAAGCCATCACTAAAGAATACCCTAATGGCAAAATCACCGATGTAATTCGCTGACTTTATTTCAATCAAATCCGCGTTGGTATCAGTATATTCTTCAACAATTCTCATTTGATACGAGTATTAATTTTTTCAAATTCAACATCCTTGTGATAGACAAAATAGTCGATCCATTTTTGGACTATATTTTCAGAATACTTTTCAAGAAAGGCTTCAAAATCCTTTAGTTTTATGCCGGTTAAAGGTCGCAGCCATTTAATTGATTTTACTTTAATTTCAACTATTTTCCCTTCAATAATATAGAACTCAGCTTTGCTTTCAAACCCGTCATGTTTACCGTGAACGTGAATGGGCTCATGCTCATTTGAATAGAAAAAGATGAGAATTCCTAAATATTCAAAAATCTTCGGCATGGTATCCGTTTTTTCAAAATTAGTACATTTTTCGCAAAACAAATATACAACATCTGACCTAATGCTGTATTTTGCCAGTATCTCAAATAACTTGTTGATTAGTACAAACCAAATCGGCACCAGCACAGTTATCCTATTGCATTTTTAATTAATTTTAGGTTCTCTGATCTTAACCGGACAGGGCATCTTATTTGAACATATTAATATTTAATTATTTACCTCAAAAAATATAAAATGGAAAAGAATTACATGCGCATCCTGCCGATCCTCTTTTTTGTTTCTCTTCTCCCGGAATTGTCCTTCGGGATCGATTCAAAAGACACCAGAATGCTTTCTCAACCGGCTATCAGCCAAAACCATATCGCCTTCATTTATGCGGAGGACCTTTGGATCGCCAATTTGGATGGCTCCGATCCCAAAAGACTGACAGTGGATGAAGGGATCGAATCGGACCCCTGCTTTTCTCCCGACGGGAAATTAATCGCTTTTAGCGCCCAGTACGATGGCAATACCGATGTATATGTGATTCCTGCCGAAGGCGGAATACCCAAAAGGCTTACCTGGCACCCCGGAAATGATCTGGTAAGGGGATTCACCCCTGATGGGAAAAGTGTCCTCTTTGCCTCGCAGCGGTCCACTTTTTCGGGCAGATACTTTCAGTTTTTCACCGTCAGCCTGGCGGGAGGATTTCCTGAAAAACTGGATATTCCGAATGGCTGGTTTGCCGCTTACTCACCCGATGGGAAATACCTGGCCTATACTCCGCTCGTACCCGTATATCAGCAATGGAAACATTACAGGGGAGGTACGATTTCAAGAATCTGGCTTTACGCTTTTGCCGACCATTCCGTGGCCGCCATTCCCCAGCCGCAGGGAGGCTGCAACGATGCAGATCCAATGTGGGTTTCCGGGAAAATCTATTTTACCAGCGACAGGAACGGGGAATTTAATCTGTTTTCCTTCGACCAGTCCACCAATGCGGTTAAGCAATTAACCACCTACCGTGATTTTCCAATATTAAAGGCCTCTGCCGGAAATGGGAAGATCGTTTTCGAGCAGGAAGGAACCCTGCACACTTTTGACGCAGCTTCCAATAAGGAGCAAAAATTAACCATAGGTATTGCAGCCGACTTGCTTGAACTCCGCCCGAGATATGCTCAGGGGAATAATTACATACGATGGATGGATATCTCTCCATCCGGGTCGAGGGTAGTCATGGATTACAGGGGCGATATCATTACCCTTCCGGCTGAAAAGGGGGATCCAAGGAACCTTACCAATTCAACCGGCGCTCATGAAAAATATCCTTCCTGGTCACCGGATGGTAAATCAATTGCCTGGTTTTCGGATGCTTCAGGAGAGTACAAGTTGCAAATTCAATCGCAGGATGGAAAGGGTGAAGTGAAGTCCTACCAACTTCCGGGTACGGGATTCTATGCCTATCCCAAATGGTCGCCCGACAGTAAAAAAATCTCTTTCACCGACAATGGCAGGAACCTTTACCTGCTGGATATCGAATCAGGCGCCGTGAAAAAGGTTGATTCAGACGAACTTTACGCCCCCGGGCAATTCAGGCAAATGTTCGGTGACTGGTCGTCAGATTCCAAGTGGATTCTTTATACGAAAATGGCCAAAACTTATTTCAGGGTGGTATATCTCTACTCGCTCGACCAGCAAAAAACCTTCCCGGTTACGGATGGCATGTGTGATGCATCGGATCCGGTGTTTGATCCCAACGGGGAGAATATCTATTTCTTCGCGTCGACGGATGCTGGTCCTGTGGTGAACTGGTTCGACCTTTCGAATCAGGATATGAAGATGACCAATTCGATCTGGCTGGCAACACTGCGAAAAGATATCGTTTCTCCTTTTACCAAAGAAAGTGATGAAGAATCTGTAAAAAAGGAGGCTAAAGACTCTGTCAAACAGGCTGATAAAAACGTAAAGGATGTCAAATCCACGAAAGCAGTTGCAGAAAAGCCAAAGCTGCTGAAGATTGACACGGATGGCATAACGGAGCGAACGATTAACCTACCGGTGAAGGCGGGGGAATATTATGACCTCGCAGTCGGAGCCTCTGGTGAAATCTTTTACATTGCCAGGAATTCTGGCTCTGCGGCTTCATCCATGCTTCACAAATTTGATCTGAAAGAGCGTAAAGACAACGAGGTAATGGAACTGAACGGTTACGGGATCACTGCGGACCGCAAAAAGATGTTCTATGTAAAAGGCCAGGTTTATGGCATTACAGGAACCGGGAAAAAGCCTGAAGCCGGCAAGGGGATTCTGAATACTTCAGCGCTTTCCGTTAAAATTGATCCTCTGACAGAATGGCCTGAAATTTTTGATGAAGCATGGAGGGTGAACCGTGACTATTTTTACGATCCTGGCATGCATGGGGTCGACTGGCCTGCCATGAAAACAAAATATGCGAAGTTTCTTCCGGATCTTGCCTGCAGAAGCGACCTTAACAGGATTATTCAATGGATGTGCAGTGAACTGGGAGTTGGCCATCACCGCATTTCAAGCGGTGGCGATCTCCTGTTCAATCCCAAAAGTGTTGGAGTCGGATTACTCGGGGCAGATTATGCGATTTCAGGAAACAGGTACCGGATTGCTAAAATTTACGGGGGGCTAAACTGGAACCCCGACCTCAGGTCGCCTTTAACCGAGCCGGGACTGAACATTAAACCGGGAACCTACCTCCTTGCCGTCAACGGGCAGGATGTTACAGCTGATAAAAATTTGTTCAGTTTCTTCGAGAATACCAATGAAAAAATTGTTGAACTGACCCTTAGTGATCAGCCTGATTACAAAGGGTCGCGAATCGTAAAGGTGGTGCCGGTAAGCAATGAATATTCATTGAGGAACCGCGACTGGGTGGAGGGGAACCTTAAAAAAGTAACAGAGGCGACCAATGGTCAGGTTGCCTATGTTTATGTGCCCAATACCTCCGGCGCAGGACACGAATATTTTAAAAGATATTTTTTCCCGCAGGCAAATAGAAAAGCCATAATCGTGGATGAAAGATTCAATGGAGGAGGCTCTCTGGCAGATTATTATATCGATATTCTTCGACGTCCCCTTCAGGCCAACTGGAACATGAGATATGGAACGGATCTCAAATCCCCGAGCGCATCCATCCAGGGGCCCAAAGTGATGATCATTGATGAAACTGCAGGTTCGGGTGGTGATTTCCTACCGTGGATGTTCAGAAAATTCAACGTTGGCACCCTTGTCGGGAAACGAACCTGGGGAGGCCTGGTAGGCATATTGGGGTTCCCTGAATTCATCGACGGGGGATCAGTTACCGCTCCAAATATTGCCATCTGGACCAAGGATGGATTTGTGGTGGAGAATGTTGGTGTAGCGCCTGATATTGAGGTGGAACAATGGCCGGCCGATGTCATAGCAGGAAAGGATCTGCAACTGGAGAAGGCGATAGAAGTTGCGCTGAAGGAGTTAGCCAAAAATCCTGTTGAGGAGCCTGTAAGGCCGCCGTACCCAACGAAAATGAAAAAATAGTGTCTGAATCAGACAATTTCTTCCTTCACGCGAATTGATCCAGCAATTCAAGTCTTTTCTGGATAAGAGGATGGATGGAAATGAGATTTATTTTCTTCCTATTTCAACTGTTTCATCAGTACGTCTATCGCCTTGTCCAACTGCGGGTCCCTTCTGTTTATCTTATCCTCAAAACTGTTGATGACTAAAATGTCCGGCCTCACTCCGGTTTTTTCCAGGTCTTTGCCATCCAAAGTATAACAACCCCAGGCTGGCATGCGAATATAGGATCCATCCACCAACCCGATGCCTGAAGTAAAAATAATCCAGTGATAGGTCTCATTCCCAATGATTTTGCCCAGCTTTAAGGCCTTAAATCCCGCTGAAGTCATCTCGGCATCACTCAACGACTGCTCATTGATCAGCAAAACAATCGGTTTGTCTGCCGGTGCAAAATTAGGCTGCGGACTCAAGGCTCCCTCCCGGTACTTCCAATTCAGGTAATGCCGCTGCGATAAAAAATTCAAGACCTCATTGTGCACATTTCCACCCGTATTGTACCTTAAATCAAAGATCAGCGCATCTTTTTTGTTCAGCTCCTGGGTCATGTCAATGATGAATTTCTCCAGCTCACCCTGTCCCATATCTTTCATGTAACCATAAGCGATACGCCCCTTGCTTTTTTCATCCACCCGCTTCTGATTGTTGTCGATCCATTCGTCATAAAGGTTATTCCGCAGACTGGATTGGGGATGTATTTTCGTGGTAATCATCTTTCCAGCCCTGCTGACAGTAAGTTTTAACTCCTTGTCGATCGACGGCACGGTGAAGTAATAATTCCTGTCTTTTGAGGTATCGACTGCCTTGTCATTCACCTTCACCAACAGATCGCCGGGCTTGATGTCGACAGGAATTTTATCGGCCGCACTGCGCTTTAGTACGGATTTTACTTTATATGGTTCAGTATTGTCAAAGACCAGGCCTGTTTCCATGGTCTGATTGGTCAGCGCAATATTTTCATCATCGCCGTTCGTGCTAAACCCTTGATGTGAAGAATTTAATTCGCCCAGCATGTCATTTAACAGAATCCTGAAATCCGCCCTGTTGTTGGCATAAGACACAAATTGCTGGTACTCCAGCCTGGTCTTGCCCCAATCATTACCATGAAATTTCGAATCATAATAGTTCTCATTCATTTGGGCCCAGGCCTCCTGAAACATCTGCGCAAACTCTCCGGACATGTTTCTTCTGAAGGTGGCACTCAGATTAACGACATCTGCCTTATTCCCCTCCGGATTGATCTTGTAAATGTTTCCGCTGAAGAGTGCGAACATCTTGTCGCCGGCTTCGGCAATATCAAAACCATAAGCCCCTTCAGTCCCGGCAATTTTCTCGGTTTTATTAGTCTCGAAAGGCTCGATGACTGTTTTCCACAAGGCGCTCTTCCCTTCGGCATGGTCACTCCGGTAGAGCACGGTGGTCTTTTCGGCTTTTTTGGCTACATAGGCTAAGGATTGGGTGCCAAAACCCGGACTGATCTGCTCCAGCCGCTCCATAATCCTGTCCATATCGATGTTGATCAGTTTGGTGTCTGCCGTTGGGGTCTTCGCGGCATCGGCTTTTTTGGAAGTATCCTTCTTCGCGGTATCCTTTTTTTCTTCGGCAAAGAGCTCATTGAACTTATCCATTCTAAAGGGTTCATCAATTTTTTCCAATGGAAGACGGTAGACTTTCGCATTGGTCGTCCCGGTAGGGTAGGACGGTTTGAATCTTTGGGAAGTGAAAAAGATATACTTTCCGTCGGGCGACCACAACGGATCAGACTCCGAAATATCAGTATTGGTGAGATTGGTGGTTGTATTTTCCTTGATGTTGTAGACGAAAATATCCTCCTCGAAATTTCGTTTGCCGGTGAACAAGACGTACTGGTCGTTGGGCGAAAAGCTTGGCGTACTATTCTGAAACCCCCATAACTCCTGCGTTACAATAGTTTTTACCTCCAGGGATTTCGTATCCAGCAACCTGATCTCGTCCCTCCCACATAAAAACACGGCCTTGGATCTGGTCTTGTTCAGGACGATTCCCCTGCAATTTTTCTCCCCTTTGGTTAACTGTTTTGCTGCAGTATCCTTGTCTGCCGGAATCATAAAAAGATTACTGTAACCCATGGTCGTCTGCATGTAAAGCAAGGTCTTGTTATCGGCCATCCATTTTACTTCCAGCACCCGCTCCTTGTTGGATTCATTGATGTTCCGGATGAATTTCCCTTCCACATCACTCACAAACAAGGCGCCCCTGCTCACGAAGCTCAGTTTTTTCCCATCCTGGGAAATATCGAATGCGGAGATTTCCCCTTTAACGTCACAATCCTTGTCCTTGGTTAAGGTATTGTTTCTGAAGATGTTGATCTTCAGTTTTTCGGCTTTGTTATTAGCGACGTCATAGAGCCAGAGTTGATAGTCCTTTTCGAAAACGACCTTCCCGCCATCGGCATTGACAAACGGGGTCTTTATGGAGGTTGGAAACTGGGTGAGGGCCGTCTTCTTTCCATGCGCAAGACTGTATAAATTATATTCATCATTCCCTTCGTCCGATATGAAATAGATATTTCCATTCTTATCGATCGTGGCGCCAAAATCCTTCCCTAGCCAGGTGGTGTACCTGATGTATTTTTTCGTAGTCGGATTGTACGACTGGATATCAGGATTATAGGGTCCTTTGTATCGCTTCCGCTGAACCTGGTTACTGCTTTCCCAGGTATCATTGAAAAAAATCTCCCCTGAAGAAGGATGTTCTACCAGATTATGATCGTTCTGGAAAAAATTGTCCCCAAAGATTCTGGTGGGAGTACCTCCATCGATACTCACCTTGAACCCTGAAGTTTGTCCGGCCCTGTTGCTCGAAAAGTAGATGTACTTGCTGTCCCAGCTCCAACTGCTCACCTCGTCGGAACCGCTGTGGAAAGTGAGTTGCCTGACCTCGCCACCTTCAATGGGCATGACATAAACATCGCTGTTGTTAAATTGCCTGCCCGTAAAGGCGATCCATTTCCCATCCGGTGAAACCTTCGCGCCATTCTCGTAGCCTTGCATGGCAGTTAATCTTGAAGCGAGTCCGTCTTTTATGGATGCCTTCCATAAATCTCCTTCGAAACTAAATACTACAGTTTGACCATCCGGCGTTAGCGAAGGGCTTGACAAGAAATAAGGCTCAGAATTTTGTGCCTTTGCAGTATTTAATATAAAGAGCAAAGCCATGAAAATCAATGTTCTCATGTTGAAAAGGGTATTAGGTGTCTATAATAAGGTCGTATTTGTCTAAAAGTCCCGAGATATTTGTTAAGGAGAATTTGGCTTTTTTGAGCTGATTTATTTCAGGGTCTATGGAGAAATTATAAGAGGTACGGAAGTCTGCTTTTACCAGCGTAGTATGGTCGAAGGTTGCCCTGGAAAGGTCACATTCATCGAAAATGGCACCCGTTAAATCGCATTCCGAGAAATCCACCTCTTGTAATTGTGATTTTTTGAAGATTGTTTGCTTGATTTTAGTCTTGTAAAACAAGGAATAATTCAGTGTGCAGTTCTCAAAACTGAAGGATAGTCCAAATTGGTTACAGCTGTTAAACTGAAGTCCCAACATTTTACAGCTTCTAAATTTTAGGTCCCGAAATTCAGTTTTTGTCAGTTTTACCAAACTTAAATTACAGCTATCAAATACACATTCAATAAATTGAAATCCAGATAGGTCAGTATTCGAAAAATCGCAATTTTTAAAATTGCAATTCCCATATTCACCTATCAACAAAGGCTTTAAGGTAAAGTTTTCGGTGTCAAATATTTTATCTGTAATATAAACCAGTTCCATATTAATTGTCTTTCCCGGCTACGTTATGGGTTAGGACGAAAATAGTTATTTAAATTCAAAATCAGTCAGGCAGATAGAGACACTTTAATTCCCGAGCATCGTGAAGAGCCTTTTTATTTCGGTGGCATCAGGTTGGAATCCATATTCACAAATTTCGAATGCTTCAGCATATTTTGATTTGGAAGCCTGATCTTTTCTGAATTGCTGATCACAAAGAACATCATCATAATTGCCGAAAGTAATGCTGTGGCTGCCCCGAAAAAAAACGGCAGGTGGGAATCTACTTTGTCGTATAGCAATCCGGCTATCAGACTGGCAGGCAGCAGCGTAATTCCTAGCAAGGAATTATATATTCCCATTCCGGTACCCATTTTATTTTTGTCGACAAAGTCGGAAATGAAGGCCTTCTGTATCCCGTCTGTCGCGGCTGAATAGAGTCCATAGAGCGCGAAAAGGGCCACCATGGTGCCGACACCTGAGGAAACGCCAAATCCATAATATACCAAAGAATAGATCAGGTAGCCGGCAATCAGGATTTTCTCCCTGCCAATTCTGTCTGAGAGGGCGCCTAATGGAACTGCCATTAATACGGATACGACGTTTGTAATAAGGTAAACGAGTGGGATCAGCGCTACTTTTACCCCGACTTCATTCGCCTTTACCAGGAGTAAGGCATCGGTAGAGTTCCCCAGTGTAAAAACAAATACGATACCCAGAAATAGATAGAACCGCAGGGGGAAATCTTTAAAATGAAATTTTGTAATCAGTTCTTCTTTGTTTTTTTTGGCTTCCCGGATTCCGAATAAGATGACGAAGATTGCAAGGATGGCCGGTATTCCGGCGAGGGCAAAGATGAGTCGGAAGTTTCCTGGTAAGAGGGAGAGGATCAAGAAAGCGATCAGCGGACCGACGATTGCCCCACTGTTGTCCATTGCTTTTTGCAGTCCGAAACTCTTGCCTGTATCTCCATTTTTAACGGACCCGGCAATCAGGCTATCGCGAGGGGCTGTGCGAATGCCTTTCCCAAATCTCTCAATAAAGCGCAGGTACAAAACCTGAAATGGCGAAACTACAAATGTATAGAGTGGTATGATCAGAGCTGACAGGCCATATCCGATAAGCAAGAATGGCTTATTCCTGCCAATTTTGTCGCTCCAGAAACCGGTGAGGCCTTTTACCAGTGAGGCTGTGCTCTCGGCAATTCCCTCGATTAAGGCCAGACTGGTCTTCGAGGCGCCTATTGACATCAAAAACAAGGGCATAACTGAATAGACCATCTTAACGGAAGTATCGGTCAGGAAACTTGTCAGTCCGGTAAAGATGATATTCCGTGGATAGCCAAGAAGCTTTTTCC
>Ga0209125_1002103_pt1 | contig 16262 bp, 10 predicted proteins | sample BarGraIncub1131A_FD_184503 | JGI IMG/M metagenome (GOLD analysis project Ga0209125, IMG submission 184503) | Arctic peat soil microbial communities from Barrow, Alaska - Barrow Graham LP Incubations 11-31A (SPAdes) (version 2) | ecosystem: Environmental > Terrestrial > Soil > Wetlands > Peat...
CATGGCATCAGCGCGTGTGGTTTTGAATTGGGCGCTGTACGGCACGCCGACTGCGCCCCAATCACGTCAGGAACTGACGGCGGCAGGATTTGTACCCTGCGAAACGCCATCCAATCGCTCAGCGACTTGCTTGGAGTAGTCCATCGCCTCGGCACTGTCGAGTTGGAAAGCGCCATCGCTTCGCACCCAGCGGTCGCGGAGTCGGCGGTCGTTGGCTACCCGCACGAGCTGAAGGGACTGGGCGTTTTCGCCTACGTCACCCTGAAGGTCGAGATCGCCGAGAGTGATGCACTGCGCCGCGAAATTGTCGACTGGGTGCGCGCCCGTATCGGCCCGATCGCCACCCCGGATGTCATCCGGTGGGCGCCAGCCCTGCCAAAAAACCGCGCTGGTAAGATCCTGCGCCGCATTCTGACCAAGGTGGCGGCCAACGACTTCGACCATTTCGGCGATACATCGACCGTCGCGGATCCGGGTGTTGTTGACGAAATCGTGCGTCGGCGACGCGCCGGGTAGGACCGCGTAGCCGGTAATCACGCCCTTTGACTGTCTTTCTTCGGAGAATTCGGGCTTCCTTCTGCGCGGCCCGTTTCTTGATCACTTCCCAAAGTTGGCCAATTAGCCGGTCCTTAACACCCCGTTGTCATTATTTCCGTTTTTTGCTGTGGAACCGATCTATACTGCTTTGATTTAAAGCACTATTCCAAACAGCATGTTCTAATAGTCGTTTTGTTGTGCCATAATATTGTACTATACACGGTTTTTCTCTTGCTTTTCCGGTAACATCGTTGCATGTTCATCCGTCAAACGCGAACCAACAACAAGGTCACTGGTGAGGGGTACTTCACCTTTCGCCTGGTGCGCGGCGAGCGCATTGGCGGCAAGGTGCGCCAGATTACCGTGCTCAATCTCGGACGGCACTTTCCGATCAAACAGGACGACTGGCCGCTACTGTGCAGCCGGATTGAGCAGCTGCTGCAGCCGCAGGACAGCCTGCTTAACCTGACCTGTCCGGAGGCTATTGAAGTTGCTGCCCAGCGCTACGTCGGGCAGCTGATCGAGCGCGCCTTGCCGCTTGGCGCCAAGGCCGACGCGGCGGCCGCCCCGAGCGGGACGGACCGCGTGGCCGACATGGCGACGCCAGCGCATGACGCGCCGGATTACCAGGAGGTCGACATCGACTCCCTGCAACAGACGCAAGCGCGTTCGGTCGGCGTCGAGCAGGTCGCTCTGCACGCGCTGTCGCAGATTGGTTTTGTCCAGAAGCTTGCCGACCTGGGGATCAACGGTGCGATGCGGGCGGCCATCCTGGGCAACGTCATTGGCCGGATGGCCGAACCGGCCTCCGAGTTGGCCATCTGGAACTGGCTGCAGACGCACAGCGGTCTGGGGGAATTGATCGACGTCGATTTCGCCGGTCTGTCACACATGCGCCTGTACCGCGCCTCGGATCTATTGATTCACCATCGTGCGGCCATCGAAGAACAACTGTTTTCGTCGATACAAACACGCTTCTGCCTGGAAGAGACTGTCACCCTGTATGACCTGACCAATACCTACATTGAAGGTGAAGCGGCCGCCAATGCCAAGGCGCGGCATGGCCGCTCGAAGGAGAAACGGACGGATTGCCCGTTAATCACCCTTGGCCTGGTACTCGACGGCAGCGGCTTTATCCGCCGCTCGAAGACCTTCGCCGGCAATGTCTCGGAAGGCGCGACCCTGGAAAGCATGCTCAGCGGACTGGGCGTCCCGCCGGGGGCGATGGTGATCATGGACGCGGGGATTGCGCGCGAAGCCAATATCACTTGGCTGAGCGAACACGGTTACCGCTATTTGGTGGTTCGCCGTGGTGGGGTGCGTCAGTTTGACGAAGCCGGTGCGTTGGCCATCGAGACCGCCGGGGGCGAAGCGCTACGGCTCCAGAAGGTCACCCGCGAGGCGGGTCGGGAAGTCGAGCTGTATTGCCACTCTGCGGGACGGGAAGCGAAAGAGACGGCGATGGTGGCGCGTTTTGGCCAGGGCTTCGAGGCCGGACTGCAAAAGATCGCCGACGGCCTGGTCAAACCGCGCAGCGAGAAAGGCTACGACAAATTGCTCGAACGCATTGGCCGGCTCAAGGAAAAAAGCCGGGGGGCAAGCCAGCGCTACACGGTGAGCCTGGTTGGCGAGGAGACGGAAAAGAAAGGAAAGCGGGCGACGGCGCTGACCTGGGTGAAGAACCCGGTCGGCGGGACGATGGCGACGCATCCGGGCGTTTACTGTCTGCGTAGCAACGAGTTGACCTGGGACGAGGAGCGCCTGTGGCGCACCTCTACGATGCTCACCGATCTGGAAAGCGTGTTTCGCAGCCTGAAGAGCGAACTGGGCCTGCGCCCAGTGTTTCACCAGAAGGAAGATCGTTCGGACGGGCATCTGTTCATTACGGTGCTGGCCTATCAGTGCGTCCAGCTGCTGCGCACGCAACTGAAGAAAGCCGGCATCGGCGATTCCTGGGCGACACTCCGCAAGACGCTGTCGGTTCAGCGCCGGGTGACCACCAGCCTGCGCCGACGCGACGGACGGACGGTGCATGTGCGCAAGAGCACCGTCGCCGAACCCGCCTTGATGGCCATCTATCAAGCCTTGGCCATCAACCCGACCCCGGGAGAAACCAAAAAACTGATCAGCTGACGACCAAATGACGGGAAAACGGGTGCCTAAAAACACCAGTACGCGCTAATCAAATGATTTGTATAGATGTTTTTTTACGGTTGTTACACTTGGGTTAGGCGATGCCCGACCGGATTGGGCACGGCAAACAGGAGGGAAGTTGCCGTGTGGCGCCTTCCCCTGTCTTTGGCGCTAGCGCGGACAGTGCAGCCCGGCGTTCTTGATCAGCCGTGGCACCAGTGCGGTGGGCGCTTCTCGATGAAGGCGGTAATGCCTTCCTGCGCGTCCCTCGCCTGCAAGTTGGCAATCATCACCGCCTTGGCATAATCATAGGCTTCGGCAAGCGGGAGTCCTGCTTGGCGGTAATATGCCGCCTTGCCGATGGTCAGCGTATGGCGGGACTTCGAGGCAATCTTGGCAGCCAGCGCAGCAACGCTGGCGTCGAGCTCGGCTTCCGGCACCGCGTCGTTAATAAGACCAATGCGCAGCGCCGTGGCCGCGTCGATTAGATCGCCCGTGAGCAGTAGTTGCATGGCGTGCTTGTGGCTTACGTTGCGAGACAGCGCGACCATCGGGGTCGAACAAAAGAGGCCGATATTGACGCCGGGCGTGGCGAAGCGCGCGTTATCGGCAGCGATCGCCAGATCGCAACTGGCGACCAGTTGGGCTCCTGCCGCTGTGGCGATTCCATGCACCCGGGCGATTACCGGCTGCGGCAGCGACACGATGCGTTGCATCAAGCGCGCACATGCGTCGAACAGCGCCTCGGCGTAGGCTTCGCCGTAGCCGGCGGCACGCATTTCCTTTAGGTCGTGCCCGGCACAGAACGCCGGACCTTCACCGGCAAGTACGACGACGAGCACGGACGGATCAACGGCGATTGCATCGAGTTCAAGTTGCAAGGTATCGATCATCGCTTGCGAAAGGGCATTGCGCGCCTGCGGGCGGTTGAGGGTCAGGAAGGCGACGCCGTTTGCGTTCTGGTGAAGGACTAACGGCGGTTGCGGGGTATGGCTTTGGGTCATCGATATTCCGTGGTTTGAATGAATTTGGGTTAGGCCGATTGCGCCGCTGAGGTGCGCGCACTGCCAGGGCAGTGGCGCCGCGGGGGCCGAGGTGCGCTTACGAAGATACGTGAAACAGAAGATACGGGAAACACGACCTGACTTACCAGACCGGAACCACCGAATCCTGGAACTGCGCCTTGATGAACTGCCTCACTTCGTCGCTGTGATAGGCCTTGAGCAGTTTCTTCAGTGCCGGGTTGTCCTTGTCGGCGGCGCGTACGGCGATTACGTTGGCGTAGGGCGATTTGGTGCTTTCCAGGGCGAGCGCGTCGCGCGTCGGCAGGAGACCGGCCGGAAGAGCGTAATTGGAATTGACCGCGGCAACATCGACTTCGTCGAGCGCGCGCGGTAGCTGCGCGGCGTCGAGTTCGAGGAGCTTCAGCTTCTTCGGGTTGTCGATCACGTCAAGCGGCGTTGCCTTGAGGCCGGCTTCCGGTTTGAGCTTAATCAGGCCTTTGGTTTGCAGCAGAAGCAGCGCGCGGCCTCCGTTCGTCGGGTCGTTCGGCACGGCGACGCGGGCGCCGCTCTGCAACTGGTCGAGCGACTTAATCTTCTTCGAGTACAGACCCATCGGGAAAATGACCGTCTGACCGATGGAAACGAGTCTGTAGCCGCGGTCCTTGTTGGCGTTGTCGAGGTAGGGTTGGTGCTGATAGCTGTTGACGTCCAAGTCGCCGGCGGCCAGTGCCGCATTTGGCTGCACATAATCGGAGAATTCGACAATCTGGATCTTCAGGCCATCGCGCTCGGCGACCTTCTTCACTACTTCGAGAATCTGCGCGTGCGGGCCGGCGGTGACGCCGATCCTGAGCGGCTTGTCGCTGGCCGCCGGCGTGGCACCGGCAGCGAAAGCAGTAAGGGCCAGTGCGGCAAGCAGGCCGCGCAGGATGTTGGGCAGTAGCATGTCAATTTCTCCTGGGAAGTAAGTGGTGTCCGGGATTGAATTTAGCGGTGAGCGATGCGTCGTGCCAGGCGGTCGCCGGCCGACTGCACAATCTGTACAAGGACGATCAGCACGAGGACGACGAGCGCCATCACGTCGGGCAGGAAGCGCTGGTAGCCGTACCGGATGCCAAGGTCGCCGAGACCGCCGCCGCCTACCGCGCCAGCCATTGCCGAGTAGCCGATCAGACTGACCAGCGTGATCGTCAGTCCGGCGACGATGCCGGGCAGGGCCTCGGGAATGAGCGCCGTGCGGATCACCTGCCAGGGCGTGGCGCCCATCGCCTGCAGTGCTTCGATCAGGCCGCGGTCGACTTCGCGCAGCGCGGTTTCAACCAGACGGGCGATGAATGGAACGGCGGCGATGGCGAGGGGGACGATGGCCGCCGCAGTGCCGATCGACGTGCCGACCAGCCAGCGCGTGAAGGGAATGACAGCGACCATCAGGATGATGAAGGGCGTCGAGCGCACGGCATTGGCCAATGCGCCGAGCACACGGTTAAAGGGCGGGTTCTGCAACAGACCATGGCGTTCGGTGACGACCAGCAGGACGCCGAGTGGAAGGCCGAGCACCGTGCCGATGGCGCCCGAGACGCCGACCATCCATAGCGTTTCAAGTAGCGAATCCCGGAACAGATTGAGCAGTTCGGCACTCATGGCGCGAGTTCCTCGACGCTGATTTCCTGCGCCGCGATGAAGGCTGCGGCAGCGTCAAGCGCGCTGGCTGCGCCGGAAGCGGCGACGACCAGTGAGCCGAAGGGCAGCCCCTGGATTTCGTCGATATAGCCGTGCAGCAGGTTGATCTTCAGAGTGAAACGTTCGGCCGCCTCGGCGAGCACCGGGCGGTCTACGCTCTGCCCGCGAAAGGCGAGACGCCAGAGGCGTCCGCTGCCGTCAAGGAGTCGCGCCGCGCGCTCGCGCACGCCGGGAGGCATCTCGTTGCCGATTACCTCGCGCAACAACGTGCGCGTGATTTCCTGCGTCGGCCGGGTGAAGATGTCGGCGACCTCGCCTTGTTCGGCCAGACGGCCATCGTCGAGCACGGCGACGCGATGCGCCACCGCCTTGATCACCTGCATCTGGTGCGTGATGAGCACAATGGTCAGGCCGAGCCGCCGGTTGATGTCGGCGAGCAGGGCGAGGATGGACTGCGTGGTTTCCGGATCAAGCGCCGAGGTCGCCTCATCGCTGAGCAGGACGCGCGGCTCGGTGGCTAGCGCGCGGGCGATGCCGACGCGCTGCTTCTGGCCGCCGCTGATCTGCGCCGGGTAGCGATCACGCTGTTCGACCAGGCCGACAAGTTCGAGCAATTTAGCGACGCGCGTCTCGATCTGCACCTTCGGCGTGCCGGCCAGTTCGAGCGGCAGCGCGATGTTGCCGGCGACGGTGCGCGAGGAGAGCAGGTTGAAGTGCTGGAAGATCATGCCGATGCGCCGGCGCACCGTGCGCAGTTCCGCTGCGTCGAGCGACAACAGGTCGCGCCCTTCAAAATGGATGCTGCCTTCGCTCGGTCGTTCAAGCTGGTTGAGCGTGCGCAACAGCGTGCTCTTGCCGGCGCCGCTACGGCCGATGATGCCGAAGATTTCGCCTTCGCGGATGTCGAGGTCGATGTCCCGCAGGGCGCGCACGCCGCCATCGTAGGTCTTGCCGACGCCCCGCAGGGCGAAGAGTGACGGGAACTGGCGGGCAGACGCGCTCGGCGCGAACTGTTCGTCTGGGCGGACGGAATCAATGGCCGGCTGCGCGCTGCCTCCGAAAGCGGCAAGTTGCGGGGCGATATAGGCGCGCCAGAACCTGCCGGGCCCGGTGGCTAAGGACCTGGGCGTACCAAGGATTGCGTTCATGTCGATGCGCTTGTGATTGGCGAGCGGGAGAAGGTTGTCAGCCACGTCGCTTCTGTCGTGATCATCGATGGACCGGCAGAGGCGTGCTGCATCGCAATATAGTGATGGACAGACTTCGTGCGAACGAAGAAATTATTCTTTCGTTATATTGAACGCTTGCCCACGCATTCCCCTCGCGGCGACAAAGCCTTATCGTGTGCCGTTTTGGGGTGACACTGCTGCCCGACGCAAAGCAACAGGCGGCCCGCTTTGCATCATCGCTGTGTCTGCAGCCAGACGGCCGTATCGTGGTAGGCCGCGCCGGCAGCCGGGAAGCCCGGTTCGGCGCTGACGAGGACGTTAATGCCGATTCCTTCGATGAAAGCGTCGTTCGGCCACTGGCTCTCGACAATCAGCGTGCTCGGCTGCAGTCCATCGAAGGGCTGCGCGTGGAGCAACACCGAGCCCAGTTCGTTGCCCAGGCGAACAAGCTCGCCGGGCGCGATGCGCAGCTCACCGCAAACCTTGGAGTGAATCAGGACTCTGGGCCGCTCTTCCTTGTTGCGGGAAGTCGGCGTTTCCGTGAAGGTCGTGTTAAGAAAGTTGCGTGCGGGCGCGGCGACTAGGCGAAAGGGCTTGTTCGGGGTCGGTGCGTCAATGACATTGAGGTGGTCTGGCAGGGGCGGCATGACGGAGTTCTTGTCACCGAGCGCCCGCCAGTCGGGTGCAAAGCGGAAGCGCCCGTCGGGTTGCGGAAAACCGTCGAGAAAATGGGCCTGCTCGAATGGCAGCGCGCAATCGAGCCAGCCTTGTTCCAGTAGCTGGTCGGCGCCCGGTTTGCCCGATGTCTTCAGAATGCGGTCGACCAGCGACCACTCGTCGAGGGCGAAAGCCGGATGCGAAAACCCGAGCCGCCGCGCCAATTGGCCGATGAATGCATGGTTCGAGCGACATTCACCGGGCGGCGCAATGACGGCGCGCGCAGCTTGCAGAAAAGTGTGCCCAGAGGCCTGGTAGAGGTCGTCGTGTTCGAGAAAGGTGGTGGCCGGCAGGACGATGTCTGCCAGGCGTGCCGTGTCGGTCATGAACTGTTCGTGTACGCAGGTAAACAGGTCGGCGCGCTGCAAGCCGCGACGCACGGCTGCACTGTCCGGGGCGACCACGGCCGGGTTGGTGCTCTGAATCAACAGGGCGCTCACCGGCGGGCCGTCACCGAGATCGCGCGGGTCGCCGGCGAGAACGGCACCGAGGCGCGCCATGTCGAGCTCACGCGACGGCGCAAACTCGCCGTCCAGACCATGAAGAAAACCGGTCTGCAGTCCATACAGTCCACCGTTGCCGAAGAGGGCGCCACCGCCAGGATGCGCCCAGGCGCCGCTGACTGCCGGCAGACAGCTGACGGCGTGCATGGCGGCCGCGCCGTTGCGCTGCCGCGTGAAGCCGTAGCCCACGCGCAGAAAGCTGCGCTGGGTGGACCCATAGAGGCGGGCAAAGGTGACGATTTGTTCGACCGATAGGCCGGTGATTTCGGCGGCCCAGGCCGGCGTGCGGCTCGACAGATGGCGTTCGACGCTTGCGGAAAAATCGGTATAGCGGGCCAGGTAGGCGCGGTCGGCCAGTTCCTCGACGAGCAGCACGTGCATGACCGCGCAGGCCAGCGCACCGTCGGTTCCCGGCTTGAGGGCAAGATGCAGATCGGCCTTCTCGGCGGTCGCTGTACGATAGGGATCGATGACGACCAGCCGGGCACCTCTTTCGCGCCGGGCCTTTTGCGTCCAGTGCATGAAGTTGATCTGGGTATGCGCGGGGTTGCCGCCCCAAATGACGATCAGATCGGCGTCAACGACTTCGCGCGCATCGACGCCACGCTTGCTGCCGACGCCGGCCAGCCAGCCAGGATCGGCCAGCGCGACGCAGAAAGTTTCACGCTGGCGCGACCAGCCTGCCACGTGGCCGAGCCGGCGGATGGCGCCGCGCTGCACGAGGCCCATGGTGCCGGCGTAATGGTAGGGCCAGACGGTTTCCGGTCCGTAGCGAGTGATGGCCGCTTGCAGTTGTTCGGCGACCAGCGCCAGCGCATCGTCCCAGGAGATCGCTTCAAATCGACCGCTGCCCTTGGCGCCGATGCGACGCAGGGGACGCATCAGACGTTCGGGGTGGTGTGCTCGTTCGGCATAACGCGCCACCTTGGCGCAGATGACACCGTCGGTATAGGGCTGGCCCGCGCCGCGCACGCGGCCGATGCGCTCGGGTGTCAGAAGCTCGACATTCAAAGCGCAGACACTCGGACAGTCGTGGGGACAGACGCTTTTCCGGGTGGTGAGAATTTGTCGAATGGTGGCGCGCTCCTGGCGGTGCTCCGCGGGTAGATCGTCTATGTTGCTCATGGCATCCTCGTAGTAAAAAGCATGAGAGTCGATTCGTGCTGGCGATCGAGCGCTTCGGACACGACGCAATGCGGTGCACGGGGGAATTCGATGTTCCGTCCAGTGCAGCAACGTTGAATCCCTGCTTACCCGCGCAGAGGGAATCGTGAACCGATTGCGGCTTCGTGGCGAATATTTTCACTGTGCCGTCTGGCCTTCCCGAACAAGCCGTAATCCTGCAGGCAAGGATTCACCGAAAGCGCGCCGTTCGTCGGCCTTATCAAGTTCGACCACCGTGGTGATTTGCGTGATCCAGGCGGCACAGGACTTCATCGCACTCAGGCGTACGCGCACGCGTTCGCGCATAACTTCAGGGAGGTCCCGAGTCCGGTCGCCGGTCAGTCGAGCAAGTTGGGTGGCGGCGAAAGCGGCTGCCTCGATGCGTTTCCAGTCGACGGCCAGGAGAGCTTCGAGCCACTTGCTGGCAACGTCGGGTGGCACCACCTGGTGCGCGCTCCCGTAGAGCGACTGACGCGCCCCGATCCGGCCAAGCGCCCACCACATGGGCCCTTTAACTGATGCTGTGCGTAGCGTGGCGAGCAGCCCTTCGCCCACTTCGACCTTGCGTTCAACGGGCAGTCTTTCGAGCGAGGCAACGAGGCGCAACATGTCGTCGTGACTGCCGGCGATTGCAGCCAAGAGGCGGCTGCGACTCTTCGTAACGGTGGCGTGCAAGGCGGGGCCGAGCTCGTTGAACAGCTTGTCCTGGACAGCGGCCGGCAAGCCGCCCGCGACGCGTCGCCACAACGTCCACCATTCTGACCAGTTCTGGCTTTCGCCTTCGTATGCTATGCCGGGCTCAAGGAGTCGGCATAGGTGTTCGATTCGCCACGCGTCGAGCGCATCGCCAAAGCCCGGGCGTAGGCAGAATCCCGTGAGATTGAGCCACACGCGTTCGTGTTCCGCCGAGCGGCGCCGGTGCCGTGCGCGTTGCCACAGGGCGTCGAATAGCGCGCGCAGCAACGGCATGTCCCATTCTTCTCGCTTTCCCAGGAGTTGCTCGAGTTGGCCGCGCAAGCGCCGCACCTCCTTGCGCATGTCCACGTCCTCACGCAGTTGCGTGCGTGCCCCGAAGATTGTCTCAATACACTGCACTGCGTCGGTAAAGTGGGACGGCAGAGCGGCAGTCGATGGCATCGGCTCGCCGCCGTCCCCACGCAACTGGAAGGCGAGCCGCCAGCGCCGTGCCGCGTCGCCCACGCTGACACAGTGAATTTCGAGCGTGCCGACTTCGCTCATGGTGGTGACCAGTTGCACTGGCGTTTCGCGCTGTGTATGGTCAGCCTGCGCTTTGACGACAGTGGCGATCGGTGGCAGGCTGACGAAGGCTTCTTCGGAAAGGGTAACGATTTGGCCCAGCTGATAGTCGGTGTCAGCGATGGACGAAGCAAGGTGAAAGCGCACTGGCTGGCCAAGGCGCAGGCTGAAGGTGTGTTCCATCAGACGGACTTCGCTCCCTTCCTCGCAGCCGCGCGGCAGAATACAGATGCCTCGCCGCTCATCTTCCCTATCGTCGACCACCAGAAAGTAGCTGCGCGCCGAGCCGCCGCCGATCCGTCGTCCGTGCCCTTGTTGCGCCAGCGCGTAGGCAACCGCACCGCGCGCCACGGCGACGTCGGGATCGGGGTTTTGCAAAACCCGCGGCGCGGCACCCGCCCAGTCGCCGAGGGTGCTCTGCAGGCGCTTGGCGAGGACATCGGCCCGAAAAACACCACCATTCAACAGCACGGTATCGGGGATTGCCAGGCGCTGGTCTCCGCCTTCAATCCCCAGCGCCTGACGCGCTGCTTGCGCATGCCGTTTGAGGAAGGCGGCGAGATGACGCGTAATCGCGGGGTCGGCGGGATACGGTAAGCCAAACTCTACGATTGCGGCGCGCCGTTGCTGGATCGGATCGTCCAGTGCGACGCGTGGAAAGAAACCGTCGGTGATCAGTTGCTGCACTTCATCGCGCCGCAGTTCGGCACTGCGGGCGCCACCGATCAGCCGGGACCCGCCACCGAGCAGGGTTAATTGCACAGCATCCGGTGCATCGGCGGCCAACAGTTGCTCTTTGGCCACGCGGCAACGCGCTGTCAGTTGCGAGAAGCGCGCCGCGCTGAGTCGCCCTTCGCCGGCCGGCAGACGTGATTCAAGCAGGTGGGCGAGCGCGAGATCCATATTGTCGCCACCGAGCATCAAATGGTCGCCGACCCCGATACGGGTCAGCTCAGGTTCGCCATCTTGCATCGCCACCCGGATCAGGGTCAGGTCAGTGGTACCGCCGCCCACATCGCAGACGATCAGCAGCCGGGTTTCGGCGAGTTCCTCAGCTAGCCTGTGCTGATGGCGAAACAGCCAGTTGTAGAGCGCCGCCTGCGGTTCCTCGAGCAGGCGCAGATTGGGCAATCCGGCCTGTCGTGCGGCTTCCAGCGTCAGCGCCCGCGCTCCCTCGTCGAAGGAGGCAGGAACGGTCAGGATAACCTGTTGCTCTTCCAGCGGCGCCTGCGGGAAGCGCTGCAGCCAGGCAGAGCGCACGTGGGCGAGATAGCTTGCGCTAGCGCCGACCGGGGAGACTTTGGCTACCCCATGGTCGGCCCCCCAAGGCAGGAGCGGTGCCAAGCGGTCGACCGCAGCGTGCGACAGCCAACTCTTAGCGCTTACCACCAGACGCCCGGGAACCTGCGCGCCGAGATTGAGCGCCAGGCCGCCGATCAGCGGGGGGGGGCGGCCGTCCGCCCCGGTCCAGGGCAATTGCATCTCAGTTGAACTGATTTCCCCTGCCGCCGGATGGTAGCGTACGGAAGGCAGCAGCGCTCGCGCCGCAACCTGGCCGGGAGCGACCAGTTGCTCGATTTCGAACAGCTCCACCTGCCGTTTTCCGGGCGGCGCGTAAGCGACGGCGGTGTTGCTGGTGCCCAGATCGATGCCGACGACGTAGCGCGGTTTCATCGCGTCAAACGGTGGCGTCACCGCGCACGTCGAACTCGACTTTCCAGTGCGCCGCTCCATCGTGGCGCACGGCTTCAAGCTCGAGCGTTCCGGTTTCGCTCACCCGCGCCTGTAGCTTGACGCGCACCACCTCGCCGGCGGCACCGCCTTCGCTTGGCAGCGTGGTCTGGATCTCGTCGAGCTCCTGCAGTTCGTCGTGCTCCCATTCATCGAGCAGTGTGCCGACTTGGTCCTGACGGCGAACCGACGAGCCGAAGAAGCGAAAGTGCACTGGCTCACCGACGACCAGGCCGAATTCCAGTGCCGACAAGGTGGCCTCGCAGCCTTCTTCCATGCCGAACGGTGCCAGGCATAGTGCCTGGACCGGCGGCTCCACGCCAGGTACAGCGGGCATCACCGATTCGATGGCGACATAGTAGGAACGCGCCGTGCCGCCCCGGATGCGGATTCCCTTTCCGTGCCGCACGTAACCGTAATAGGCGGCACCGCGGGCAACCGCCAGATCGAGGTCAACCCCTGCGAGGGATCGGGCGGCAGGAGCGCCCTCGGCGCTGAGCCAAGAATTGATCGTCGCCAGCGTGCGCTCAACCAGCAGCTCGGACTTGAAGACACCACCGTTAAAGAGGATGGCCGTCGGATGCAAAAAGGTCGCGCCATCCGGCAAGTGGCCTGCAAAGCCCTCGAGTTCGTCTGTCGCGGCTACCTGGCGGGCGAGGAAGGCGGCCAAATGGCGCGTGACCGCTGCGTCCTGCGCGTAGGGCAGACCGAGTTGGGTCAAGCCCGCGCGACCGCGACTCTGCGGGCGATCGTCGATGGCCGCTGGCGGGAAGAACCCTTCGAGCAGCGTTGCCGCGAGTTCGGCACGCGTCAGTTCGCTACGGATCGCCTTGCCGACCAGCTTAGAACCGCGTCCAGCGACCACCAGCGGCACCTCCTTGAGCGTTGCATCACAGAGCAGCATTTCCTTGGCCGAGCGGCAGGCATGCGTCAAGGCCCGCAGTTGCCAGGCATCGAGCTTGGTTCCCTTGCTCGACAGTTTTCCCGCGACGGCATAGGCCAGCGCCAGATCCATGTTGTCGCCACCGAGCAAAATGTGCTCACCGACCGCAACGCGATGCAGTTCGAGAGCCCCTTCGCGCTCTAGCACGGCAATCAGCGAAAAATCGCTGGTTCCGCCACCGACGTCGACGACCAGAATGATCTCGCCCGGCCGCACCTGCTTGCGCCAGCCGCCGGCGCTCTGCGCGATCCAGCTATACAGCGCCGCCTGCGGCTCCTCGAGCAGGACCATGTGCGCGCAACCGGCCGCTTGCGCCGCTTCGGCCGTCAGCTCGCGGGCTGACGGATCGAAGGAGGCCGGAATGGTGACGACGATCTCCTGCTCGACGAAGGGCGCCGTGGGGTGTGCCTCATCCCAAGCGGCACGCAGATGCTCCAGATAGCGCAGCGAGGCTTCGAGCGGTGAGATACGCGCGACTTCCGGCGGCGCGTCATGCGGCAGGATAGCCGCGCGCCGATCAATACCGGCGTGACACAACCAGCTCTTGGCGCTCGACACGAGGCGGATGGGCGTCGCCGCCCCACGACTGCGGGCCATTTCGCCGACCGCAAAGTTCTGTTCGCTGTTCCACGGCAAGTTCAAGTCACCTGCTGCCAACTCGCTTGGATGGGGCAGGTAGAGAAAGGAAGGGAGGAGATCGAGCGCTTCGACCGAACCAGGGGCGCTGAGCTGTGGAATCGGCAGAATGCCCTGGACGACCCGCTCGCCATCACAAGCGCCGATCTCGACGTAGGACAGTGCGCAATGCGTCGTGCCCAGATCGATCCCGAGCAAAAACTGCGGCTCGCTCATAGTTCCACCTCCGCGCAGGCAACAATTCGCACCTCATGACCGCTGGCGAGCTTAGGCAGGCGGGTATCAATAACCTGCCAGCCGCGGTGCGTGATATTGCCGTGGAAGGGCGGTTGGCCGACGACATTGCCAGTGACTCGAATCGCCGCGGCATCGAAGCCTTCCGGCAGGGTAATCCGGCTCCCTTCGCTTTCGTCACAGATCGGTTCAATCGTAAAGTTTTCGTGTAGCACCTTGCGACAGCCTTCATGCACGAGGCGGGCGGCGGCGCCGATATCGGCATCGGTGAACGTGGCGACGTCTTCCTGGATGAAGTCAATGAAGCGCGCCTGGCGTTGCAGCAGGCCAAGAAGTTGTAGCGCCGCGTCGGGTACCGCTTCACGCAGCGCTGCAACGGGAGGCTTTGGCACCGGCATTGGTGCAGATGCTGCGGTTTGCTCGGTGCCGGTGCGCAAGGCCTGCACGCCGGCGGCGAACTGGCGATCGGTAATAATTGTGAGAAAGGAGCCGAAGGCTAGGGAAATTCTGTTCAACAGGGCTAGATTGCTCTTCTGCATGGAATACTCCTCCTGGTGATTACCGCTGAAGGGGCTTGCTGAGATGCACTTAGACGTGTTGGCCACGAGGCCGGGCTTGGCCGGTAATCGTTCTAGGATCGGTACAAAGCTCGTTTGTTGCAGTGCAAGATAAATATATTATGACTATTGGGCGAGAATGACCGTGTCGAAAGCACTTGCGCAATGCAAAGAGCAACAATGTTAGGCGCGAGCAGCCATTCAGACACTCCTCCGCACCACCCGCACAATATGAAGCACCTACGATCAAGCTGCAATCGCGCCAAGGAGCCTCTATTAGCGGCTGCGAATTCTTGGTTTTTCGTGATTTTTGGCGAAAATTGCCACGTTGGAAATGCTCGACGCCTTGCGATCGTAGTGTCCGACGACCATACCGTCGATATCATCCCTTTGCTGCGTCCTCAAATAGGCCCATTGGGAGCGAAGCTGCGACTTGAGGGTATATAAGCGCGTACTAAGTTTGTTGAGAAGCGCGCACGGTCTCTGGAAAGCCGTTAAAGGAATGTGCAATCGAGAAAACGGTTTCGAGATAGTGTTTCGAGAGTCGCTAACGTCCAAAAAAGAGCATGCTCTAGGCTCTTCGGGGTCGGCAGAGTTCTCGAAAATGGTCGTTCTGGAGAGATGACGCCTGAAAGGCTTGTGTGGCATGGCTTGCTGTGCAAAAGTCCGCAAATCGCAGCTTCGCTCCCTCGAGGCCCGATATCCGATGTGGTGGACGAGCGTTCTGATTTTCGGTTCGATGAAATATAGTGGAGATATTATGCACACTGTCTACGAACTTACGGCCCTCTCTTGCCCGCTCTTGTCCTTGTCTACGGCGTGGGCCGGCGCGCGCGCTTTCATAGGCGAGGACGATGCGGCAGGCGAGCTTCTGGGTAGCTGGCGAACCGAGATCGGTCAACTCGGGCGGCTGTTGCTGTTGCGCGGCTTTGAGACCGCAGAAGATTTGGCAGCCGAGCGTCGCCGTGCGCTCTTGAGCGTCGATCCATTCCACTCAGGTGGCGTTGTAACCGCGTTGAGCATGGAAAGTTATGCTCCCTTCCCCTTCCTGCCTCCTGTTCAACCCAGGCCCATGGGCGGCATCTATGAGTTCCGCACCTACCATCTGAAACCGGGTGGCTTGCCGCCAACCCTTGCCGGCTGGAAAGAGGCAATCAAGCCAGCCCGTGAGTACACCAGTCATCTCGTTATTAACATGTACGCGCTGGACGGGCCGCCTCGGATTACCCATATTTGGGGCTTCGAGAGTCTGGAACAACGCGCGGCGCTCCGCGCGAAGTTTTATGCTGCTGGGCTCTGGCCGCCTCAGGGAGGCCCAGAACAGATCGCGGAAGCAACTTCGACTATTGCCTTGCCGGAGGACTCGTCTCCGCTCCGTTGACGCTCCTAATTGGGGGTGTCGGGGGGCGCAAGGGAACTTTTCCGCTGCGCCCCCGATATCCCTAAACTTTAACTTCACTGGCCGCTTTCGGGCGATGAATCCGAAGTGAGGACGGTCGCTTCGCGACCAAGGGGACGTAGCGCGTTTTGGACGGCGTACATTCGCGCCGAGTGCCAAAATTGCGCAAGCGGCTCTTCGTTATTAAAATGGTATATTTCGGGCTGAATGGCTCGTCCACAATGATAGTCGTTCGCTTCCGATGGCTTGACTTCAGCAGCCTGCCATCATCGCCCAGTGGCGATTCTTTTCTACAGCCTTGACTTCCTCGCCTACCTGAAGGAAGGCGACTCCTACGGCGCTAAACAAGGGCAAACCCCTGCGTAGTCGCTGCGGCGGGTTCCTGCTTCGCTGGACGGCCCGACTGCACCATTCCTCCACAGGCCAACACGGCATATCCTGCCGCTAAAACATTGAGCGCGCCGACCAGATCGGCGTTGTCCTCGTCGCCGCATGCCACACAGGCGAACTTGGCTTGTGTCTGGCGATTCTCTGCCGCCACATGACCGCAACAAGGGCACGTCCGGCTGGTGTTGCGCGGCGGAACCGCCGACACCTC
>Ga0209125_1002105_pt1 | contig 16255 bp, 11 predicted proteins | sample BarGraIncub1131A_FD_184503 | JGI IMG/M metagenome (GOLD analysis project Ga0209125, IMG submission 184503) | Arctic peat soil microbial communities from Barrow, Alaska - Barrow Graham LP Incubations 11-31A (SPAdes) (version 2) | ecosystem: Environmental > Terrestrial > Soil > Wetlands > Peat...
ACTACCGTTTAGCATAAAGATCGGCCCACCTCCACCCTTAGCGTACTAAATTCGTCTCCAGATGCTGGGCTACCTCTGTAACCTATTGGTTTTATTGTCAGTTGTAGACCTACACCCAATCGAATATTCAATGCAGAAATCCGTCGTTCCTATGTGAGCCAGCCTGGCAGACAGTCGTCGTTCCGCAACTCAACCTTTGGTAGGAAATCCTCCGATGAAGCGAATATTTTTCAAGACTCTCCTGGGGTTGGCGCTTTGCATGAGCCTCTCGGTCACGACCAGTCTCGCCCACGCCGAATACAATCCAAAGCTCCTGCGCATCGGCTTCCAGAAGTCAGCCAGTCTACTGACACTGGTCAAGGCGCAGGGGGCTCTGGAAAAACGTTTTTCCGCACAAGGTGTTGAGGTCAAGTGGGTCGAGTTTCCGGCTGGACCGCAGTTGCTCGAGGGGCTCAACGTCGGTGCCATCGACTTCGGCTACGTCGGGGAAGCACCGCCGATCTTTGCGCAAGCTGCTGGCGCAAGTTTCGTCTATGTTGGATACGAAGAACCTTCACCTGGCGCCGAAGCGATACTCGTGCCGAAGGGAACGACGATTCAGCGCGTCGCGGACCTGAAGGGGAAGAAGGTCGCGCTCAACAAGGGATCGAACGTTCATTACCTGCTGGTCAAGTTGCTGGAGAAACATGGCTTGAAGTACGCGGATATTCAGCCAGTCTTCCTGGCGCCGGCCGATGCGCGCGCCGCCTTCGAACGCGGCAGCGTCGACGCCTGGGTGATCTGGGACCCTTATGCGGCAGCGGCTGAGAAACAGATCGATGCCCGCATCCTGGCCGATGGCAAGGGCGTGGTGAACAATTACCAGTATTTTCTCGCCGAGCGTCAGTTTGCCGCAAAACGCGCCGACGTGATCCGCCAACTGTTCGAGGAACTGCAGACACAGGGGCAATGGATCAACAAGAACTACAAGGAGGCCGCGACAAAACTCGCCGTGTTGCAGGGGCTCGATGCGGCAATCGTCGAGCAGAGCATCCGGCGCTCGAGCAACAATATCAAGGCGATCAACGGCCCCGTCTTGACGGACCAGCAGAAGATCGCGGACACCTTCCTCGAACTGAAGCTGATTCCGAAGGAGATAAAGGTCAAGGACGCGTCGCTCTAGAAGAGGGCCATTTGGCCAAACAAAGCGCCTAGCTTGCTCGACGTTGGAACCTGCTTGGGGGCAGGCCGGGGAATGACGGTCGGCGTGCCCCCGCTGCCAAGGGAACAGATGCTATGCTTGAAAACGTCACGTGTTATCCGCCTGTATTCCGCTGTCCGTGACCTCTTTCCTGCATAAACACCCGTTTCCTCCTTGGTTTGGTCATGTCCAAATTCCGCAGAAGCTTGCTTTTCTTTATCTTGTTTTGTTTGGCGCTTGCCGCCGGAGCTACCTACGACCTTCGCATGTCGTATCTCGATGAAGAGGCGGCTACCCAACTGCGGGTGGCCAACGCGAGCTACCTAGTTGGCGAATGGATCAAAGGATCCATGCAGAGCACGGACTATGTGCTGCGTGACATCGTCAGCCATGTGCCATTGACCGAATTGCGCTATCCGCATCCCAACCCAGTGCAACAGGCCCGCGTTTCGGCGTTTATTGATGCCAAACGCCAAACGCTGCCCGATGCGGTCGGCGTTGGACTAAGCGACGAACATTGCATTATTACCCACACGAATGCCAAAGTTGGCGTGGATGCCAGTCAACGGGAATGGTGTCGGTTGACTCGTGCCGAGCCTCAGCGCGAGACCTTTGTTTCGCACATGTATCTGAGCAAAACGGGGCGCCCCTCCGTCACGCAGGTTCGGCGTTTTCCTCGCACTTCAAGCGGGTTGCACGGATTGGCAGGGATCGCGGTTGATCTGGAATTTTTCTCCAAGTGGCTTGATCGGGTGCCGATCGGTCAGCACGGCGCGATTGCGATTGCCGATACGTGGCTTAGCTTGCTGGCAAGAAATCCCGTCGCACCGGAGCAACTCGGAAAAACTGTGAATCATCCGCTACTGAAGGCGTTCATTGCGTCCAATGAGAGTTACACCACATTCCATTCACGATCGCTTCTTGATGGGACGAATCGCCTGTATGGGGTGCGCAAGGTCGAGAATCTTCCCTTTATCATCGTTTTCGGTGAGGCCGATGCTGACTGGATGGCTGGCTGGCGCCAGCGTGCCTATGCGGAAATGCTTGCCCTGCTGTTGATCTGGGGGATGGCTTTGCTCATTCTGCGCGAATACTGGGTGCTGCTGCGACAACAGGACGAACTCTCGCAGATGGCCAATACCGATTCGCTCACTGGGGTAGCCAACCGCCGCTATTTTATTGCCATGGCGGAGATGGAGTTGAAACGAGCGCAGCGGCAAAACGCCAGACTTTCCATCTTGATGCTCGATATCGACCACTTCAAGCAGATCAACGATACGCACGGTCATGCCGTTGGTGACCGGGCCATTCTGGCGTTTGCCACAACGTGCAAAAACGTACTGCGCAGTATTGATCTGCTCGGCCGTTTTGGCGGCGATGAATTCGTCATTTTGCTGCCCAACACGGGTCCCGAAGGAGCAATGTTGGTGGCGGAGCGCCTGCGCCAGGAAATCGAGACGAACGCGATATCGAATGACAAGGGTACTAAGCTATCGATGACCTCCAGCATCGGGGTAACGATCGTGGGCCCTGACGCAACGGACATCGACGCGGCCTTGGCCAAGGCCGATATCGCTCTGTACCGAGCCAAGCAGACGGGGCGTAATCGCATCGAGTTTGCGGACTGAAGTTCTCTCTAGCCGCCAGGCCAGGATTCGAGCAGACGGATGCGCTGCACCTTGCCCGACGGACCCTTGGGTAATTCGGATAGGAACGTCAAGTATCGAGGGGCTTTGAACGCTCCCAGGCGCTCGCGGCAGAACGCGATGAGCGTCGCTTCGTTGCAGTGCGCCCCCCGCCGCAGAACGATACCGGCCAGTATCTCCTGTCCGTAGACTGCATCCGGCACGCCGACGGCAGCAGCCTCGAGGACGGCCGGATGTTGCAGCAACACTTCGTCAATCTCGCGCGGCGCGATGTTCTCGCCCCCCTTGATGATTAGCTCCTTGCGGCGCCCAGTGATGAAGTAGAAGCCGTCCGCGTCGCGATAGCCCAGATCGCCAGTGCGCAGCCAGCCCTCGGCGGTAAAGGCCCGCCGGGTTTCCTCCGGCGCCTTGTAGTAGCCGGTCGTGACATTCTGGCCGCGCACGACGATTTCGCCCGCTATGCCGTTCGGCAGTTCACGCTCGGTCTCCGCGTCGATCACCCTGGCTTCGTTGCCATATGCCTGGCCGGGGCTGCCAATCTTGCGTCGTGCCGGGTCGCAAGAGTTCGCAAACGCGGGCGCGGCGGTTTCCGTTAGCCCCATGGTCTCCACCACCGGCACGCCAAAGCGTTCCTCGAACGCTTGATGGTGTTTCGGTGGCAGCGGCGCTGACGCGGAGCGGCAGAAACGCAGGCGCGAACGGTCTAGACGCCGCAGGATGTCGGCGTTGGCATCGGCACTATCGCCGAGCAGAAAGGCGATCATCGTCGGCACAACGTTGAGCCAGGTGCAGCGCTGCTCGTCGGCCAGAGCCCAGAAGGCGTGCGTGCTAAAGCGCTGCGGCATGACGAGGCTACCGCCGTGGTAAAGCGGCGCCAGCACGGTGACGATCTGGGCGTTAATGTGATAAAGAGGCAGCACTGCCAGTACCCGGTCGGCCGTGTTCAGCTCATGCGCGGCGCTGACGAAGCGGGCGCCGGCAAGAATGTTAGCGTGCGAGAGCAGCACGCCCTTTGGATGTCCCGTCGTTCCTGAGGTATACATCAGTAACGCGGGATCGTCGGCCTTGGGCTCCGCTTCCGGCCAACCCGGCAGCGCCCCTGTCTCATTTTTCCAGAGACCATCGGCTTCGACGACAAACACGGCGACCGCACGCGAGACGCCGGCCAGGGCCGTGCGCAAACGTGGCTCGAATTCGGGTGCCGCGAAGACGGCGGCACAGTCGGCGTGTTCGACTATATAGGCCAACTGCCCGGCCTGTGCGATCAGGCTGAGCGGCACTACGACACGGTCTGCGGCCATGATGCCGATGAAAAACCGTACGGCCTGCAACCCGTTCGGCAGCAACATCGCGATGTGCGCGCCCGGCGCTATCCCCTGCCCGGTCAGAAAAGCCGCCAGATGGCGGGCGGAACGCAGCAGTTCTGAGAAACTTAGGCTGCGAGCGGTCTCCGGCGCGAGAGCGAAGACACCGTCGGCATTCTCGCTGGCCCGGTATTCCAGCAGGGAGCGGACCGACGCATCACGCGGGTCCGCGCTCATTTGCCGTATTGGCGCCAGTAGTCGCCGAAGATCGACGCTTCGCTCGGTAGCCGTTCCGGGATCGGCCGCACGATACGAGTGATGTTAAGGAAGTGCTTGAGTTGCAGATTCTCGGAAAAGCTGTTGCCGCCCCAAGTGCCGCAACCCATCGAGAGCGAGAACGGCAGGCCATTGTCGAACGAGCCGCCAACGGCGAAGCAGTGGATCTGGTTGGCGATCACCCGTGCGACCGGTAATTCGTTGCCCAGACGCAGCAGTTCCTCTGCCGTGGCCCCGTGCACGCCGACCGAGTGGCCCTTGCCCTGATAGTCATAAAGGCGGCGCACTTGAGTGATCGCGGTGGAAAAATCGGGCACCTGGTAAACCGTCAGGACCGGCGAGAGTTTTTCGCCAGAAAACGGGAAATCCGGCCCGGTCCCCTCCTCTGTCACGAGGACGAAACGGCAGGCGCCGAAACGCCCCGCGTCTAGGCCGGCGAGCGCTGCGATTTCGCGCGCTGGCCGGGCAATGCAACTGGTGGCGAGATGACCGTCGGGGAATAAGGTGGTTTGCAGGCGCGCCTTTTCCTCGTGCGTGGCGAGCACGCCGCCCTCGGCCTGCAAGGCATCGAGCAACTCCGCCCACGCTGGGGCCACGACGACGAGGCTGTTCTCGGAGGAGCAACTGGTCGCATGATCGAAAGTCTTGGATATCGCGATATGTGCCGCCGCCCGCGCCAGATCGGCGCCTGGCAGGACGATCGCTGCCACGTTGCCCGCCCCGACGCCAAGTGCCGGCGTGCCGCTGCGATAGGCCGCCGCGACGTTGGCCCGCGAACCGGTGGCGACGACCAGATCGGCGCGTGCCATGAGTTCGGCCAGCATCTCCTTCGAACCGGGTGGCGGCAATTGCTGGACGAGGTCAGGCGGCGCGCCGACGTCGGCCAGCGCGGCGCGCACGAAGGCCAGCAACTGGGCGCAGGTCAAAGCGCCCTTGGGCGATGGTGCCAGCACGATAGCGTTGCGCCCCTTGATGGCGTTGATCAGGTTGTTGGCAGGCGTCGCCGCAGGATTGGTCGACGGCGTCACGGCCGCGACCACGCCGACCGGACGCGCGATATCGACGATGCCGCGCGCCGTGTCCTCGGCGATCACGCCAACTGAACGCGCGCCCTGCAGGTCGCGCAGCAGGCCGAGTGTCTTGCGATGGTTCTTGCGTATCTTGTCCTCGACCGAGCCGAACCCGGTGTCGCGCACGCTAAGCTCGGCCAGATAGCGGTTACGCGCCGGTTCCATGATCGCCCAACCGGCCGCGGCGACCGCCAGGTCTACGCCTTCCTGCGACCAAGCCTCGAACTGCACCTGCGCCCAGCGCGCTCGTTCGACCAGAGCGGCGATGGTGGCGGATTCTGATTGCGTCACGCTTCAGCCCTTGGCACTGTGGGCGGCGTACTTGGCGAGCAAGCGATGCGGCGGTTTGAAGGCATCGCGCCGGAAGGGGTCACCGAGCGCCTGCGTCAGGCGCAGATTGATCACTGTCGGTCGGTTCGCAGCGATCGCCGTTTGCAGCGCATCGCCCACCTGATCCTCGTGCTCGACGGTTATGCCTTCGGCGCCCATGGCTTTCGCCACCTCGGCGAAGTTCGGATTGCTCAACTCGGTACCGAGAAAGCGGCTATCGAAGTAGTCGATCTGGTTGCGCTTCTCGGCGCCCCATTGGCCGTTATCGAAAACCACGGCTACCGCCGGAATGTTCTCGCGCACCGCGGTCATCACTTCGGTGAGGCTCATGCCCCAGGCGCCATCGCCAACATACGCGATCGATGGCCGGTCGGGCCGGGCTACCTTGGCGCCGAGCGCCGTCGGATAAGCGTAGCCGCAATTGCCGAAAGCCATGGCGGCAAAGAAGGAATTGGGCTCCTCGAACTGAAGGTAGCTGTTGGCGACCGAACTGACGTTGCCGATGTCAGTCGCCACCATGGCGTTCGCCGGGCGTGCTTTGGACAGCGCCGCCAGCGCGCGGCGCGGATCGACGCGTCCGGGCTGGTTATCGCCGGCGCTGGCAGCCAGTTCCTGCGCCCAGGCCGATTTTGCCGCAGCGATTTCGCTGATGCGTACGGCATTGACCGGCCAGTCTCCCTTGAGGTGCGACAGTTCTTCGCTCAATGCCTCGGCGACGGCGCGTACGTCACCGTTGATCGCCAGTTCGACCGGTTTGACCAGACCCAGCACGCGAAAATCGGTGTCGACCTGGATGATCTTCGCGTTCTCTGGCCAGTAATCAAGGCCGTATTGCGGCAAGGTACCGAAGGGGCCGAGGCGGGACCCCAGCGCGAGAATTACGTCGGCTTTGGCCACGAGATGCATCGCGGCTTTCGAACCCTGGTAGCCGAGCGGACCAACGGCCAGTTCATGGCTCGCCGGAAAGGTGTCGTTGTGCAGGTAGGAGTTGGCGACCGGCGCCGACAACTGCTCGGCCAGACGCCTCAGTTCGGCTGCCGCGCCTCCCATCGCCACGCCGCCGCCAGCGATGATCATCGGAAACCGGGCATCTGCAAGCAGACGGGCCGCAGCGCGGATGTCGGCTCGCTCGCCGGGACCTCGGCCGACCAAGAAGGGCTGCGGGATGGCCGTCTCGATTTCGCCGTAAAAGTAGTCGCGCGGAATGTTGACTTGCGTCGGACCGCGTTCGTGCATGGCGTAGTGGAAGGCCCTTCCGGTCAGCTCGGCGATGCGCGACGGGCTGTTTACATGTGTTTGCCATTTGGTGATCTTTGAGAAGATCGGCAGTTGGTCGGTTTCCTGGAAGCCGCCGAGGCCGGCGGTCAGGCTGCCTGCCTCAGGAGTGATGGCGACGACCGGGGAATGCGCCCAGTAGGCGGCGGCGATCGCCGTGACGAAATTGGTGATGCCCGGTCCGTTTTGACCGATGCATACGCCATGGCGACCACTGGCCCTGGCGTAACCGTCGGCCATGTGCGCGGCGTTCTGCTCGTGCGCCACGGAAATGAAGCGGATCCCGGCGAGCGGAAACAGGTCGTGGGCGTCCATGTAGGCCGAGCCAACGACCCCGAAAATGTCCGTGACGCCGTGTGCTACGAGGGTTTCCACGAACGCTTCCGAAGGCGTCATGCGTTGCTTGCTGCCGAGTGTGGCCATGGTCGATTCCTTCCGGTTGAGGAGGAGAATTCTAGGCCGCGGCGTGCGGTGGCTTAACGAACTATTCCTGCTTTGCTTATACGTAGAGATGCAGAACGGGCGGGCGCCGCATTGCGCGCCGCAGAAGCATATCCATATAGCAATGTAATCGTTTGGCGCACCTCTTGCCCCGGCTATCGTCGTCGGACTTAGCCGCACCTTCAATGCAGGACCAGAGCAGTCAAATGACTTCCATTCAATATGATTTTGTCGTCGTCGGTGCCGGATCGGCGGGGTGCGTTCTGGCCAACCGCCTGAGCGAAAGTGGCCGTTATAGCGTCTTGCTGCTTGAGGCCGGGCCAGCCGATCACTCACCCTGGATACACCTGCCGATCGGCTACGCCAAGACGATGTTTCACCCTGTCCTAAACTGGGGTTTTCAGACCGAGCCAGATCCGACGATGAGCCAACGGCGGATTTACTGGCCACGCGGCCGCTGTCTCGGCGGTTCGAGTTCGATCAACGGCCTGATCTACATTCGCGGACAGGCCGAAGACTACGACGCTTGGGCGGAGGACAACCGCGGATGGAGCTGGAATGAAGTCCTGCCTTATTTTGTTGGCGCAGAAAAGAACGGTCGCGGGGCATCGCCCATGCACGGCGGCAACGGACCGCTGGCCGTCTCGGACATCGGTGCTCCGCATGAACTGATGGAAGCGATCATTGCGGGCGCCGGATCGCTCGGTGTTCCTTATAACAACGATTTCAATGGCCTGCACCAAGAAGGCGTCGGGTATTTTCAGCTGACGACACGTAAGGGGCTGCGCAGTTCGGCTGCCACCGCTTATCTGAAGCCGGCACGGCGCCGCAAGAATCTCACAGTCATCACGGCCGCGCAGGTGACTCGCGTCATCTTTTCAGGAAGCCGCGCCAGCGGTGTGCGTTTCTTGCGCGAGGGTTGCCAGCAAACCGCTTTGGCTGCGCGCGAGGTAATTCTCTCCGCCGGCGCCGTGCAGAGTCCGCAACTGCTCGAGCTTTCTGGCGTCGGCGACGCATTGCGGCTTGGCCCTTGCGGACTGCCCGTGGTACACCATTTGCCAGGGGTCGGCGAGAACCTGCAGGACCATCTGCAACTGCGCCTGATCTATCGCGTGAAGAAGCCGATCACGACCAACGATGATCTGCTCACGCTCGGCGGGCGGATGCGTATCGGTCTGCAATGGCTGCTGCGCCGCAGTGGCCCATTGGCCATCGGTATCAATCAGGGCGGCCTGTTTACGAATGTGCTGACCAACTCCGAGCGGCCGGACATCCAGTTCCATTTTGGCACCATCTCGGCCGACCAGGCCGGTGCAAGACCCCATCCATGGTCTGGCTGCACCTTTTCAGTCTGCCAACTGCGCCCGGAATCGCGTGGCGAAACTCACATCAAGTCGGCCGATCCGCTGGCCGCGCCAGCGATCACAACGCGTTACCTGAGCGCGGAACAAGATCAACGCGCGGCCGTTGCCAGCCTGCGTTTCGCGCGGCGGTTAGCCGACACCGTGCCTCTGAGGCCCTATCTGGGTGAGGAGTATCGGCCCGGTCGGGCACAGAAATCCGACGACGAACTGCTCCAGTTTGCACGCGACTACGGGGCCACCATCTTCCATCCAGCCGGCAGTTGCCGGATGGGCAGCGATGCGCTCGCCGTCGTCGACCAGCGCTTGCGCGTGCATGGACTGGCTGGGCTTCGCGTCGCCGACGCCTCGATCATGCCGACGCTGGTTTCAGGCAATACCAACGCGCCGACCATCATGATCGCCGAGAAGGCGGCTGCCATGATTCTCGAAGATGCGGCTGCTGTAAAATGACGTAGTCATTGCGAGACTCCCCGCTGGAAGCGGGGAGTCTCGCTGTCGATCAGTTTTTCTTGCTGTTACGCCACGTTGCTTCGCTAACCTTGACCAGCTTCGGAACCAGCTTCAGTTCGTAGAAGGTGTCAGCGATCTTCTGCTGCTGCGCAAGAACCTCCGCCGTGATCGGCTCGATTCCATAAGTCAGCCGCTGCGCGGCGATCTCGACGATCGGCAGGTCGATACCGATCTGTGGCGCCAGGAACCTTGCCACTTCCTTTGGGTTCCTCTTACCCCATTGGTCGACCAGGGCGATTTCGTCAATCAGAACATGCACGACGCCTGGGTACTTTTCGGCGAATGACCGGGCAGCCAGATAGAACTGGTGATTCGCCACGACCCCCTTGCCGTCAGCGAGAACCCGTGCCCCAAGCTGGTGTTCGGCGGCGGCCAGGAAGGGATCCCAGATCGCCCAGGCGTCGACTCGACCGCTCTCGAACGCGGCGCGGGCATCGGCTGGCGCGAGGTATGCCACGTCGACGTCGGACAGCTTCAGTCCGGCTTTTTCCAGTGTCTTGATCAGCAGATAATTGGCGTTCGACCCTTTCGCCACGGCGATCTTCTTGCCTTTCAGCTCTGGCACGTTCTTGAGCGGCGATCCCTTGGGTACGATGAGCGCTTCCGCTGACGGCGCAGGGGGTTCACTACCGACATAAACCAGATCGGCGCCGGCCGCCTGGGCGAAGACAGGGGGCGACTCGCCGACGGTACCAACGTCGATGCTGCCGACATTGATCGCCTCCAGTAATGGCGGCCCGAACGGGAATTCGGTCCATTTGACGCTGACACCTTGCTCGGCCAGACGCTTCTCAAGCGAACCGCGTGCCTTGAGGATGACCAGGGTGCCGTATTTCTGGTAGCCGATCCGAAGTTCTTTCGGCTTGGCATCGACCGCGACCTCCGCCTGCGCCGGGCTTGTGGTCATACTGAAGGCTGCCGCCAGGAGGCTTGCCGCCAGTAGCACATGCCGGAGGCCCCTCAAGGCCCGGGCGGAAACGGAAAAATTGTCGTTCATGGCACTCTCCGTAAGTGTTCGATGGCCGGCGATCAAAAGGCCCTATCTTCGCCGAAGGTCACCCGGTGCAGCAGGCGGTGTTGGTCGCCGTAGTCGGCGACGCCGTAATGGACGGTGGCACGATTGTCCCAGATCGCCACCGTGTTCGTTTCCCAGCGCAGGCGCGCCTGGAATTCCGGGCGTTCAAACAGGTTGAACAGCAAGGTCAGTAAGGCGTCGCTGTCCCGACGCGAAAGGCCTTTGATGCGGTCGGTGAAATTTGGACTTACGTAGACAATTTTCTTGCCGGTTACCGGATGCGTGCGGATGACCGGGTGCACGACCGGCGGATGGTCTTCCCGCGCCTTCTGGTAGAGGGCCAGGCCATCTGGCTGTTTGGCGAAATAAGGCGGCCAGCCGCTATGCTCGAAACTGTGCGTCGCTTCCAGCCCTTCCAGATAGATCTGCAGTGCTGGCGTCAGCGAATCGTAGACGGCGGTGCCACTGGCCCACACGGTGTCGCCGCCGGAGATAGGGGCTACGTGCGAGTAAAGCACTGTGCCGGTCGGAGGGTTGGCAACGAAGGTGATGTCCGCGTGCCACTGGTCGGTGCCGTAGCGACTGCTGCCCGGCGTCGCTTCAAGCACTTCGATGACCTTGTGCGCCTGATGCTTCGGGAAGAAGGCCTTTGCCTTGTCGGGATCGCCGAAAACGCGCGCCACGTCGATCTGCTGCTCAGGGCTCAACTGTTGCTTACGAAAGAAAAGCACCTGGAACTCAGCCAGCGCCTTGCGCAGTTCGGCACGAACGTCGTCGTTTCCGACGTTCGATAGGTCGAAATCGTGCACCACCGCGCCGATGTTCGGCGTGTAAGGCTCGATGACGAGATGTTTATAGCCGGGAGCGGCATTCTCCGCTTTAGACATATAGATTCTCCTTGGGGTGAGGCGGACCAATCGCCGCTGACCCGATTCACCCTATTGGGCCGTGCAGCCAAAGGGAAGAAGTTATTTCTTCCATGGATATGCCGGCCGCGCAAGGAAGTAAATAAGCGAAGGCTGGCATCTTCTGCTTGCGGCCGTGTAACACCACGGTTCAGCGTGCGTGGTCTAGAAATGGGCGCTGCACGGAACACCGACAGCACCCCGATCACGTCAGAAATCGACGGTGCGGGGTTTGTGCCCTGCGAAACGTCATCCAATCGCTCAGCGACTCGGTTGGAGTAGTGCATTTTCTTCAGAACCCGGACATGGTTACCGGAACCCGTCAACAACGCTGAACGCCCTCGTGCCGTAAAAACCCGGCGCTGCTCTCGCGTCACGTTATGAAGTGGACCAGGGCAGCAGGACAATCTTGCCGCCAAGGCCGCCGGCATCAATGCGCGCATGGACATCCCGCGCGGCCGCGAGTGGCAAGCGATCGATGACGACAGGATGAATGGCGCCGTCATGCAGCAGGCCGAACAGCGTGGCCATATCGGCTTTGAAATCCTCTGGGTGCGTCAACCGGCGGGCGGTGATGCTATACCAGGCCGCGTGACGGCCGCCGAACAGCCAGCTCAACGCGGTCCACAGTTTGATGCGGGCCAGTCCAAGCCCAGCGGAAAGCAGCCCTTCGCCGCCGACTGCCATTGTTTGCGACCCATAGCCGACCAGTATCCCGCCCGCTGCGAGGCAGGCAAACGAGCGCGCGAAATGCCCGCCGCCCATTGCATCGAAGGCGGCATCGACGCCAGCACCGCCTTTTCGCCCTGCGGTGAGGTGGTGCACGGACGCGACAAAATCGCCGGCATGGTAGTCGACCGCTGTGGCGCCGAAGCGCTCCACCGCTGGCATGTTCCTGGCCGAGCAGGTGCCAATCGCTTTCAGACCAAGATGACGTGCAAGGTCAAGGAATGCCGTGCCGACGCTGCCCGACGCACCGATCACGAGAACGGTCGCGCCTGGCGGTAGTTCGCAGACGCGAGTTAGTATTTGGAACGCGGTGAGATAAGCAAGCGGGATGCACACAGCCTCGGCCGGATCGAGGCCTTCGGGAACAGGCACAAGAAAACGTGCGGGACGGATTGCGTACTGCGCGTAGCCGCCGACCACGCACAGATCCGCGACCAGTTCGCCCTCGCGCGGGACAGTCACTCCGGGGCCCGCCCTCTCAATGACGCCGACGAGCTCGTAGCCCGGCGTGAATGGCAGCGGTCCCTTGAAATCCGGGTAACGGCCGCGACGAATGAAACTATCGGTGAAGCCGGTACCGGCGGCGAGCACCTTGATGCGGACTTCGCTTGGGCCCGGGTCGGGGATGTTTGGCGGTTCAGTCATTTTCAGGACCTCGGGACCACCGAAATGGGAGATAAGAATGTTTTGCCAGGTCATGGTTGTGTCCGCGCCTATTTAAGTTGGACGAGGCATGTCAATTGAAGCTTAAACAGGGAACTGGCTGCGCGAGAGGCCTACCACCTTTGTCTGATATCTGCTCAGCCGGGAAGTACGTGTCTTGCTTCGGGCCGTCGATGTCCGGGCCTGCGTCACAATCGCAACGTCGGCGAATTTAGGCCTGCCGCCTCAATCAGTCTGTTCGTCAACGTACGAAGCAAGAATGCCCGTCAACGGCAGATCACGCCGTTCCCGGTTGACGACCGGTGCGGGTATCAGGCCGTAGGCCGGCGACAGCCACCGTCCCTTCTGTATTGGCCGCAGGGCATAGGCGAAGCGGAACACGCCGCCGTCCCGGACACGGATATGCCACTCTTTAAATGTACGTGGGGTAGATCGTCTGTTCATAAAATGTCTTAGCGGTAGGACATGCCGTGTTGGCCTATGACAGAATGGTGCAGTCGGGCCGTCCAGCGAAGGGCGTTGTTGAACAAATCACAAAATATCGAAGGCATCCCCATTTCTGGCTATTTTTAGATTCTTACGGAGACCGGCATGCCCAGAAGGGGCATTCTGTTCAGAGCAGGCGCACGGATCCCTGCCTCGGCTTTTTGCCGAGGTAGCGCACGCTTTCATAGGGTTGCCGAAAATGCGCTTGTAGCGCTGCATGGCTAACTCGACATGGCTGCGCAGGTTGTAGCCCGTTTTGCGTTGCCACGCGATGCGCCGGCCATAGAGGTCTCGAACCGGGTGGTGATTTGGTCAAGCAGATCGGGAACGGCGGTCGGGTCGCCGACGCCCGGTGTGGTGAGTTCGCACGCCAGAATCTGATGGTTTCCATCCGTATCAACAACCGCCGCTACGGTGCCGATGTGCGCCGCGACATGGCGCACAAAACCAGTCACGCCCTAGCGAATAACCCGCAACACAAACTCTTCGTGTTCGAGGCGCTCAAGGTCAAGCACATGACGGCCAGTGCGAAGGGCACCGTCGAAGAACCCGGCAAGAACGTGCGACAGAAGGCCGGGCTCAACCGCAGCATCCTCGCCGCAACGTGGGGCCAGACGACAGTGTTTTTGCAGTACAAAGCACGTCGGCAAGGGAAACTTTGCATCGACGTACCCCCGCACTATTCTTCACAGGAAGCCATTGCGCCCAACCAGGTGGTGCTGCACTCGGACAACGGCAGCCCGATGAAAGGCGCCACCATGCTGGCGACTTTGCAATCGTTGGGTGTCATGCCATCGTTCAGCCGACCGGCGGTCAGCAATGACAATCCTTACTCGGAATCGCTGTTCAAAACCTTGAAATACCGCCCGATCTATCCGCGGCGGCCTTTTGAAAACCTCCTCGCGGCCCGACAGTGGGTCGGCACCTTTGCCGCCTGGTACAACGACGAGCATCGTCATAGCGCCATCGGCTTCGTGACCCCGGCAGAACGCCATGCGGGCCTGGACGCCGGGTTGCTACGCAAGCGTGTTGACGTCTATGAGGCCGCCAAGAAAAAACATCCAGAGCGATGGAGCGGCACCACTCGAAACTGGCTGCCGGTCGGCGTGGTTCATTTGAATCCCGACCAACAGCCCGACAAAGAATTCGGTCCAAAGGAGGTGGCGTCAGGGCTCAAGCGAGCGGCCTAAATGCAAAACTTTAGGCGACAACTAGATTGACAATTACCGACCCGCATGACGGGTGGTGTGGGGAGGGCCGGTTAAAAGCCGGCCCTTACCCGATTGGGCGTTTGTGGCCGGCGAACGATGTTCCCTGAAGAGGCGCAATGCAAATTCGCCGGCTGGATGCGCGCGGAATTGGCAGATGGCGTCACGTGCACTGCTCGGGGCCTCTTCGAGTGGTGGGAACTTGATTCCGTATTCCGGCGGCCACAGCACCGGGGCAGCCAAGGAAGCGAACGTCAGGTCCGCAGCAGTAAAACGATCACCACAGAGAAATGGACGACCATCGCTGAGGCGGGTGTTTACCAAATCGAATGTGTCCGAAATTACCGGGAAGCCTCTGTCGACGTTCTCTCGCGACACATCGAGGCTATGAAGGAGGTATCGGAATAGCGGCGAAAAAAACGGTGGGGCAATGGCTCGCTCCCAAAGCGGTGTACCCTGGCCCGCGAGCTTCAATATCTGGAGGGCGGGCAGGGTTCGTAGATTGAAGTACACCCAGCGCCTAGTCTCGACGCCAAACCGTTCATCGAAGTAGTCCTCCAGTGCCTCAACTTCTTGGATGTGGCTTTTCGGATAGAGCTTGGCGGACTCTGGCAAGCGCTGGTCCAGGAATCGAAGGATTTCCGTTGAGTCAGTGATGGCGCCAGTGTCCGTCACCAATATGGGAACCATCCCACGGGTGTTATAGCGACGGGCGACAAAATAGTGGAATAGCTGTAGGTGCGCATCCTCGACATAGTGGACACCCGCATGAATAAGGCCCCAACGCGCCTTTTCGCAATAGTGACTTACCGGGATCGTGATTAGTCGCATAGATTAGCGGTGGTAGTGAGATTCAGACGCCCAACAGTTATTCAGGCGCAGAAGCGCCCGCGTTATTGCCAATAATACGGACACGATTGGATCGCCCGTAAGGTTTGGAATGACATGAGGATTATCCGATGGCGGTCTCCTTATCAATCAGGGCAATCATACGGACAGAGGCTGTGTCCGCTATGGAGCAGTTTCTTGAAGGACCGCTCCTGGCCAGCTTGAGGCAGTGCGGCCATCAATTTGCTCGCCGAATACCGGACATACGACAGGGGCAGCGCGCTTTGACTATCTAAATTGGAAGGCTACCTCGACTGGCGGCTCCTGGCCGGTAGTTCCCAGTGGCATTCTAAGCCCGAACGACCGTTGACGGTCGTACACCTGCCGTTCAGACGCGAATCCGGAGCCATCGTCGCGAGAGGCCGCTTTCGATCCGCGTTCCAGGGCGGCGAATGACTGCTCCCAATTCGCTCGAATGTCGGCAAGGGGTCGAGTCCGGCCAACTGGAACGAGCCGCCTACCGATCACAAATCGTTGCTGCATTGCACAACGCGAACACAATCTCGCCAACTAAATATGCCAACAGCTTAGCGTACGATTTTTTCGTTTCGTGAGCTGACCCCAGGTACGGTCCTTCGGCACGAATGTAGGAATCGAGGCTGCGCCGACGCTTTCGGCCGGGTTGTCCACTTTTTCGCCGTGCAGGATGGCGAAGGCCTAGACCTGCTTCACGATGTCACGGATGTGTACCGCAGTGGCAGGAGCACCGCGGGCCATCACCTTGTTGCAGCGGGCGCGCAGGTCATCAGCGGTGATTTCGTTGAGCAGCCGATTCGGAAGGCCGGCATGATGTCCCGATCGACGATGCTCTTGCGCAGCGCTCTGGTACTGTCGGCCATCCTGGCATCCGCCAGCCACTTGTCGGCCACGTCGCCAAAGGTCTTGGCCGCGGTCAGTCGGCGCTTCTTGCGCTGCTTCTCGTACGCCGGGGACCCGCCCTGGGCGACGGCCTTCTTGGCGTCGAT
>Ga0209125_1002107_pt1 | contig 16253 bp, 11 predicted proteins | sample BarGraIncub1131A_FD_184503 | JGI IMG/M metagenome (GOLD analysis project Ga0209125, IMG submission 184503) | Arctic peat soil microbial communities from Barrow, Alaska - Barrow Graham LP Incubations 11-31A (SPAdes) (version 2) | ecosystem: Environmental > Terrestrial > Soil > Wetlands > Peat...
TAATCGTAATTGCTTTGAACCCGGGGAGTTCGGCAGAAACCAAGGCAAGTAATTCTGCAGCCTGGGCCATGTCTATTTCCTTTGAATAATAGAAGTCCCCATAAAGCAACAAATAGCTGATTGGATCAAAGTCGAGTGATCCTTTAACTTTTAAAACATCAACACCACTTGTTTTAAGCGCCTGAACAAGTATCCGGGCAAATTCAACATAATTTGGTGATGATAAAAAATGCAAATATGTATTTTCAAGGTCAATTTCTTTGATCAAAATCTTCAAATCTTTGACCGTAACAACCTTTTCAACATTAAAACCAATGCTGGTAGCGCCACGTTTCAAGGCATCAACAGCAATTGCATTAGCTTTTGTAACATCGGCTTCGTCGATATCCTGACGGATTTCCCAATGATTACAGTTTGAATGATTTCCTCTTAAATAAGGATATTCGCCTGGATTGGACTTTAGGTAGCTTAACGATGAAAGATCTTCTGCCCTGTAATAGGGTTTTAGCTTAATACCTTCATACGTTTCATATACGAGTTTTTTCTCGTAATCAGCTCCTTTCAGGTCTTCCCGGATCTTAGCTTCCCATTCAGCAGTCGTTACCAGGGGAAATTCAGTGAATAACTTTTCGTCTTTCTTTTGATCCATATGATGATCTTTTATATTATTTTATCCTCGCTTTTCTATGTTAAGGAGGCAGTTCGGGTGATTAAAAAGTGGTGCAAAGATACAGAAATATTAAAACTTTAATTGATTTTCAGCCCTTGATTATCAGCCCCCATCCTATTATATAAAATAAAATTCAATTATTTTTGATAATTAGATGTTTTACTACTAATCGATTTCCGGCACTATTATTGATTAAACATTACGTGTATACAGCTATTAAATTAGTACCTATAAATTGACCAAATGAAAAGAATACTAATTAGTGGAGCAACAGGTTTTGTTGGGGAGAATTTATCGAATTTTCTCATTCAGCATGGCTTCACGATAGATCGACTTAGCCGTGTTGATTTAGAAATGAGCGATATTGATCTGACTGATAAATTGAATGGGGCGTTTGCAATAATCAATCTGGCAGGAGCGCCCATAATCCATCGTTGGACGAAGACCTATAAAGAAGAACTCTATACCAGCCGCATCAGTACCACTCAAAAACTTGCCAATGCAATAAGGTTGGCAGCTGATAAGCCTGAAGTATTCATTTCAACATCTGCTGTTGGCATCTACAAAAATGAAACGCTAAATACAGAGCGGGCAGCACAATACGATTCCGGCTATCTCGGAAAAATTTGCAAGGACTGGGAAGCATCTGCATTGTCAACACTCAAGATTACACGCACAGTTATCTTCAGGCTGGGTGTCGTGTTGGGACGAGACGGTGGAGCAATGAAAAATCTGCTTTCGATTTTCAAAAAGGGACTTGGAGGAGTGGTGAGTACCGGAAAGCAAGGCTTCCCATGGATTCACATTGACGACTTGTTACAGGCTTATTTATTTGTGCTTGAACATCCCGAAGCTGAAGGAATATTTAATCTGACAGCCCCTGAAATAATAACGAATAAGCAATTCACTAATACACTGGCTTCTGTTGTTAAACGACCTGCCTTAATACCTGTACCGCTCTTTTTATTAAAGCTTCTCTACGGACAGGGAGCTGTCTCATTAACAGAAGGTGCATTTGTTGAACCTTCCCGGTTAAAAGAACTCAATTTTGAGTATAGCTATCCTAAACTGGAAGATGCATTAAAACAAATAGTTAAGGATTAAAGCCCTGTTTTAAAATGCCAAAGGCATGATATGATTATGGGATTCAACAAACAACGACTAAAAATAAATGCCGAAGGCATGACATGATTATAGAAATCAATAAGCAGTAAAAAGAGTCTCCCCTTCGAAATAACGATTGGGATCTACCTTGTCCCAGACTTTAAAATGAAGTTTATATTTCTGTTCTTTCGTTAAGACCAATGGGTTATTTAAAACAACCAGGTTAATATTCTTATAATAGATATTATTCTCATTTGTAACCACAGAGGTAATATGTTCGCTCACGGAAATACATTTACTGTTCAGATCTTTTGAATCAGTATTGATTGGAAATTTAGATGATGCACCCTGGGTTGGAATGTTTATATCTTTGATATCAACCAGTTTATTACCAACTTTATCAGTGATAGTCGCACTTACACCAATTACCACCATCAGAGCAGAATCCTTTTGATGATAAACTGTTTCACTGCTATCACCAGCAAATAACCTGTATTTTAAATCATTTGCATTTTCAACAAGTTTCTTAAATCCCCCTAAATGATACAGTTTTAATAACGCAACTGTATCAGTCTTTTTTAACTTCCGTTCATTTTTTAAACTTACTATACTCACATTCAGAAAATGTGAATTAATGTATGAACCATCTTTCGCCCGTGAACTTGTCTCCTCTTTTAAGTCATTGATAAAACTCACAGTGGGTTTTGTTTTTTTACCACAGGATGAAAGACCCAGGTAGAGAGCAATCAAAAAAAGCAGAAATATTTTGTTTGTCATTGGTTTGATTATGTTGAAAATTATTAATTCTGAGTCATTAAAAACGTTTTATCTCATTTCCTAAACAAAAGGAGTTTAGAGATATTACAAACTGAAATCCAATCTGTTACAGCAACATTAAAATTTGAAATCTATAAAGTGTTGACAAGATTTATAAAAATCCCCATCAACACTTTAAAGAAACAAATTATTCAACTTTTTTTAGTTCTTTTTCAAGTAACGTTACCATTTCATCTAGCTGAGAAATGACAGCCTTGATAGTCTCCGGATTGGACAAATCCACCCCTGCCTTTTTCAATTGTTCCATCGGGTAATCATTCCCACCCGATTTTAATAACGTGAGATAACGATCCGTTGCTGCCTGGCGTTCTGATTTGTTTCCGGTAGTCACTGTTTTATAAATCTGGGCCGATGAAGCAAAACAGGTTGCATACTGGTAAACATAGTAAGGTGAATTATAGAAATGTGGAATGCGTGCCCAGATAAGATTATAAAGGGGTTCGGGAGCATGCGCATCTCCATAATAAGCTTTATACAAATCTGCTACGATGCCATTTAATACATCAACGGTGATGGGTTGCCCTTTTTCAACCAGTGTATGCGCCCGTAACTCGAAGTCGGCAAACAATGCCTGTGTATAAAATGTACCGACAATATTATCAATGGCTTGTGTGAGCAATGCAATGCGTTCCTTAGGATCAGTCGTTCTGGCAAGCATATAATCCAACATCATCCTTTCGTTAAAAGTTGAAGCAACTTCTGCAACAAAAATGGTATAGTGGTGTGTTGCATAAGGCTGGTTTTCACTTGAAAGGACAGAATGCAATGTATGGCCTAACTCATGAGCCAGGGTAAATACATAATTCAGTGTCTCATTATAATTGAGTAACATATATGGATGAACACCATATACATTGCTTGAAAAAGCTCCTGTCGTTTTGCCTGTATTTTCATAAACATCAAGCCAACCGGCAGATACGGCTTTCTTCATCTTTTCGGTATAATCCTTTCCCAGTGGTTCTACAGAGGCCAGCACCATTTTTTTGGCTTCATCATAGGGATATTTCTTGTCAAAATCTACCAGTGGAAGGGTTCCATCATAACCGTAATATTTTTCAAGCTTCAGCGTTCGGGCCCGAAGCTTCATAAAACGTTGCAATGGCGCTGAGTTCTCTCTTACGGTATTAACCAGATTCTTATAAACATCCTCAGGGATATTGTTACCATCTAAAGTTGCCTGCAAACATGACGAATAATTCCTTGACTGAGCCGATGCCCAATCAGCCTGACAAACCGAGTTATAAATTGAAGCAATTGTATTCTTCTTCACTTCAAACGAACCATAATGCGCCAGGAATGCTGTACGACGATCTGCCTGATTACGGTTTGTAGCAAGAATTTGACTGTATGCTCCCGGAGAGAGGACCACTTCAGTACCATCAGAAAGTTTTATATTCGGATATTTAGCATCAGCCGTGGTGAGCATGGTATAAATATCAGAGGGTGCATTGTTAAGCTGCGTAAAATATGAAAGTAACTGTTCTTTGGGCTCATCCAGAACATGTTTTTGCTGTCTGTATAAATCAAGCAAACCAAAACGATAGGTTTTCAAATCGGGTGTTTGTTCAATCCACTGACGCATTGTAGCTTCGGGAATAGTCAGCATTTCAGGATTAATCCATGCCGTAGCAGTCCCAAACTTTGAAAAGAGAATCTGCACCTGTTGCAGCCGACCACCAATTTCGGCATTGCTATTATCCACATTCTTCATCAGGCCGGGGTACTGATACACTTTATAGGCAAGTATACCCATTTCGTCCTGTAACTTCATGGCTTTAAGCAACTGCTGCGAACCCTGTTTAAGTGTTCCTTTCAAAGCAGCAATCTCATCCATTTTTGTCCCGGTCAGTTTTAACGCTGCATCCCATTCAGTCCAGTTATGGAAAATATCGTTGAAATTCCACTTGTACTCTGCCGGAATATCATCACGGTTTAATGATCTTTTTTGTGCCATAGCATCATGATTAATAGTGGCTGCAGCAAAAAATAAAGTTGCAAGACCAAATAAGTATAGTTTCTTCATGTATTTATTTTTAAAAACATAAGGTTATATAGTAAAACATTATAGCAGTTTATTAACTAAAATCATGTCACCCTTTCAGGGTTTTAAGTAGTCGTATTATTTTCAATTGTCATTCAAAAAAGCCAAAATAGTTTACAACCCAAGTTTCTTAGCAATCTTAGCAGGAATAGCCTTTTTGTTAACCATGATACAAGTGGTCTTGTATCTTACATAAGGTATCGATGCATAAAAATAACCGCCAAACTTGTTGCTGTTTGCGTTCCAGGAGTTCTTCACGATATAAAACGGAGTTCCAAACTGATCTTTGGCAGTACCGATAATGTGCAAGCCATGATCATCAGTGGTTTCGTAATTATCAAAAGCTGCCTGACGCATTTCCTGAGTAATGTTCTTTTCTTTAACCATTGTTGGTTTTGCAGCAGTGGCTGAATCACCCGGTTTAGGTGCAGTCCATTTTGCAATTTCCATGCCGGCAGTTTCTTTTGGCGTAACTTCCGGAACATTTGCATAACCCAAACCATACTTAAAACCTTTTTCGCTTACGTCTGATGCCCATGCTACAGTATATCCATTTTCAAGTGAATTATTGATGACTTCAATCATTTCATCAAGCGGAACATTGTAGACTTGATCGTGACTCCAGTTATCTGGCACTTCAAGAATGAACTTGCTATAAAAAGGATGATGATTAAATGAAGAAATTTCAACATAGTCATCCAAATTAAGATCCAGGTTCTGTAAAAAAGTCTGTGGGGTATATTCTTTTCCCTTATAAGTAAACTTTGCTGGTTCTTCACCAAGATATGCATCTTCAATGCCTACGAAACCTTTGTACCAAACCGGAGTAAGATGTTTATTAGGATTCTTTATCACGCCGGCGATATAATCTTTTAATACTTCATCCATTTCACCATGAACCGGTGCAGTTTCACCAATTACGTTTCCGCTGTAGATTTCTTCAGGAACAGCACCATAAGTACGCATCATGTTGATGACATCATGAAAAGCGCCACCACCACCAAAGTTGAGGCTTCCATTAAAACGGACATAACGTTTTGCCTTATCGGCATAAGCATGTTTCACCATAAACATTTCTGAAAGATTATATTCGCCTTTTCCCATCCGGAGAAGTTCCGATTCAAGAAAAGAATTTGCAGAAAAACTCCAGCAAGTTCCTGAACGGTATTGATCTTTAACAGGAGTAGCCGGAAGTCGTTTAATATCAGTAAACTGATAAGGACTGGGCAGTTCGGGGATTGCCGGTCCTTTTTGTGCTTGTGCAAATCCAATAACCATTAATAAAGTGGCTACTGTCAACATTCTGAATGTAAGGGGTCTCATTAAAATAGTTTTTTGTGGTTCGACAATTTTTTTAAAATAGAATGCACAAATTTAATCTGATTTAGGGAAATACATGATAAAAGCTTAACTTTTTGTAATTTTGTAACTTAAAATAATAGAAGATGTTACGTACACATACATGCGGAGAACTGACTATCAGTCATGTTAACCAGAAAGTAACCCTTTGCGGATGGGTTCAACGGTCACGGGATTTGGGTGGAATGACCTTCGTGGACCTACGCGATCGTTATGGCATTACCCAACTTGTTTTCAATATGGAAACACATGCTGATTTGTGCAATACTGCACGTGGCCTCGGACGCGAATATGTTATCAGCGCTTCCGGAACAATATCCGAACGCAGTAATAAAAACGCAAAAATGGCAACAGGTGATATCGAAATTACTGTTGAACATCTTGAGATACTGAATGTATCTAAAACGCCACCTTTTACAATAGAAGACAATACCGACGGAGGTGACGAGTTGCGCATGAAATACAGGTATCTGGATCTACGTCGCAATAGTCTCAAAAACAACATGATGCTTCGTCATAAAATGGCTATCGAGACACGGAACTATATGAACAACATTGGTTTTCTCGAAATCGAAACGCCTTACCTGATAGGTTCTACTCCTGAAGGTGCAAGAGATTTTGTAGTCCCCTCACGCATGAATCCGGGTGAATTCTACGCTTTGCCACAATCACCACAGACATTTAAACAAATTCTGATGGTTGCAGGCTATGACAGGTATTTTCAGATTGTCCGCTGTTTTCGTGATGAAGACTTACGGGCAGACCGCCAGCCTGAGTTTACACAAATCGACTGTGAGATGTCTTTTATCACACAGGAAGATATCCTTGTAACGTTTGAAGGATTGGCACGCCATCTGTTCAAAAATGTTAAGGGTCTTGAAGTAGGCGCGTTTCCAAGAATGTCGTATGCCGATGCCATGAAACAATATGGCTCGGATAAACCGGATATCCGTTTTGATATGCGTTTTGTTGAATTGACAGATTTGGCTCAAAATAAAGGATTTAAGGTTTTTGATGATGCTGAATTAGTTGTTGGCATATGTGCTTCGGGGTGTGCTGAGTACACGCGTAAACAATTGGACGAGCTGACCGATTGGGTTAAACGACCCCAGATTGGTGCAGCCGGAATGGTTTATGTTCGCTGTAATCCTGATGGTACTTTCAAATCATCGGTAGACAAATTTTATAGTCCCGAAGAATTGAAACAATGGGCTGAACGTGCAAATGCAAAACCAGGAGACCTGTTATTGCTCCTTTCAGGAAAAGCAGAAAAGACACGCAAAGCGCTTGGTGATCTTCGTCTTGAAATTGCCTCCAGACTTGGACTAAGAAATCCAAATGTATTTGCACCGTTATGGGTTGTCGATTTTCCGCTTCTTGAATGGGACGAAGAGACAGACCGTTTCTATGCCATGCATCATCCATTTACAGCTCCAAAACCTGAAGATGTTCCACTACTCGACACTAACCTGAAAGCAGTCCGCGCAAATGCTTATGACCTTGTCATCAATGGCTCCGAAATAGGCGGAGGCTCTATTCGTATTCACAACAAGGAGATGCAGAACAGGATGCTGAACATATTGGGCTTCAGTAATGAAGAAGCACAGAAACAATTTGGTTTTCTGATGAATGCCTTCGAATATGGTGCCCCTCCTCATGGTGGCATTGCTTTTGGTTTCGACAGGTTCTGCGCCATCTTTGGCGGACAGGATTCAATCAGGGATTATATTGCTTTCCCTAAGAATAACTCGGGTCGAGATGTAATGGTCAATTCACCTTCGACAATTCATGAAGATCAATTGAAAGAACTTCAGATAAAGTTAAACCTGAACGGACCAAAATAAACTTTTTCAAGTAATCTATTTCATCCAAAAGGCCAGGGTATTTTTTCTATACCCTGGCCTTTTTATTCTTTGATGATAATGACAAAATAATCCCATTTAGATGATTTAAAACCACTTTAAAACCAGTTTAAAACCAGTTTGAAACCACTTTAATACCACTCCATAGAACTGGTTTTAAACAGGTATCAAAGTAGTTTGATTTAGATTTCATTTTGGTTTGAAAGAATCTTTAAAGCATGAATTTCTTTTAACATTCAAAGCTTAAGATCTTCTGTTTAAATAAGAGATTGAAAATGGGTTGATTTTTATTTTCTAACGGATTGTTTTATCCGGAGGAGACGATAGCTATAAATTGACAAATAAGTCATTAACACTGGAACATCTGATTATCAAATAAAAATAACAAGAGCAGTAAAAATAAAGTTTTAGTTTGTAAATTTACAGAAGTTTAAAAATTATGATGATAACGCAGGATTAATTTTCTAAAAATCAATTGCATGAATAACTTCTGACCGTTAACAAATAAAAGAAAAATAAATTAATATGTTCAGATATAATTTAAAGGGAAAATTGGTCGCTTTTGTTTTGATGCTATTCAGTTGCAGTTTAACAACAAATTCCATTGCTCAAAAAAAACCTAAAGTTAATAAAGATAAGCTTGAAAAAAATTCCCGGGTAGGCAAACAAGCAGATGAAAGTTATATTGTGCCAACATTCCAAATCATCGATCCAGCCGGTACTAACATTACTTTTCCCGGAAGGCCAATGGATCTGGCACTTAATCCTGATGAAACGATTCTTGCTGTTAAAAACATAAATAACATTGTTTTCTTTGATGTCGCAAATCACACTATTAAGCAAACACTTGCACTTCAGGGAGCAGGAAATACTTTTACGGGTATAAACTGGAGCGACAATGGTCAAAAAGTGTGGACAACCGATACAAAAGGTTACTTGCTTTCAGCTAAATTGCAAAGCAATGGCTTATATGCATGGAGTGATAAAGTATTGCTTCCTCCAATTAAGATAGTGAATGGCCAGATTGCCGGAGAAAGTGAAATCATGGATAAATCTTCACGGTCTGCAAAGGGACAAGAGTATCCGGGTGGTTTTGCAATTGATGAAAAGCGTAGTTTAATCTGCGTTACGCTTAACAGAAGCAACGCTGTTGGTATTGTAAATATGAATACGAATACGCTTGAAACATATATACCAGTTGGGATTGCACCATACTCGGTGCTCATCAAGGGTGATAAGGCTTATGTTACAAATTGGGGAGGCAGGCTTCCGGTTAAAGGAGATAAAACCGCTATGTCCGCAGGAACAGCTGTTGTTGTCGATCCCAAAACCGGTATTGCATCATCAGGAACAGTTTCAGTGATTGATTTAAACACCCGCAAGGTAATTAAGGAAATAAAAGTTCATCTCCATCCATCTGGCATGGCGCTTCAACCCGATGGTTCAATATTATATGTTGCCAATGCAAATAGTGATTTAATTTCGGTAATCAACACACAAACAGACCAAGTAGTTAAAGACATCAATCCTAAGCCAATGGCAGAGTTACCATTTGGAAGCGCCCCAAATGCCCTGGCAGTTTCTATAGACGGCACCACTTTGTATGTTGCAAACGGAGGTAATAATCTCATTGCTGTGATTGATCTTAAAACAGATATCGTAAAGGGGTTAATCCCTACAGGTTGGTATCCGGGTGGAGTTGTATTAAATAAGGATGGGAATCAACTCTTTGTTGCAAATATAAAAGGAGTTGGAACCAGACAATTAAGTCAGGGTGCTAAAGGTTATAAATCAAATGATCACTTAGGCTCCGTATCATTTATTCCGGTTCCTTCTAAAAATTTGCTTGAAGAGTACACGGTGAAAGCAGCAACCAATATGCGTTTACCGGGAATAACTCAAACAATGACACTGGAAAAGGTGAAAGAAAAAATAGTGCCTGTCCCAACAAAACCGGGAGAAAAATCTGTTTTCAAACATGTCTTGTATATCATTAAAGAGAATAAAACCTACGATCAGGTATTTGGAGGATTAAAGCAAGGAAATGGAGATAGTACTTTATGCCAGTATGGTCGGAATGTCACACCTAATCATCACGCTATTGTAGAGAATTTTGTATTGCTGGATAATACTTATTGCAACGGCGTTTTAAGCGCTGACGGACATCAGTGGACAGATGAAGGTTATGTTACGGATTATCTCGAAAAAAGTTTTGGGGGATTTATCAGAAGTTATCCTTACATGGGTGATGACCCGCTTGCATTTGCATCATCTGGGTTTATCTGGGATTTGGTCATAAATAAAGGGTTGTCTTTTCGCAACTATGGAGAATTTGTTGATGCGGAAATCGAACCCAAGGATGTAACATGGAGCCAGATGTACGCAGATTATTTGAACAATACGAAGACTGCGACGATTAAGGCAAAATCTTATCTTCATACATTGGAACCCTATAATTGTCCGACATACCCTGGCTTTACAGGAAAAGTTCCTGATGTTTACCGTGCAAATGAATTTATTAAAGAGTTGAATGCTTATGAAGCAAAAGGCGAACTGCCCGCCTTCATGACGATGCTATTGCCAAATGATCACACAGTGGGTGTAAACGAAAACTATCCTACACCCAGTGCTGCTATTGCTGATAACGATCTGGCATTAGGTCGGATTGTAGAAGCAATCAGCAAAAGTAAATTCTGGAAAGAAACGGTAATCTTTGTAATACAGGATGATCCACAATCGGGTCTTGATCATGTTGATGGAAAAAGGACAGTGGCTTTATGCATCAGCCCTTATACGAAAAGAGGGGCAGTTGTAAGTACGCATTACAATCACAACAGCTTATTGCGAACGATTGAATTAATATTAGGGCTTCCCCCTATGAGTCAGTTTGATCTGGTTGCAAACCCTATGAATGATTGTTTCACAGATAAACCCAATTTCACCCCTTACAAAGCTTTACCCAATCAAATTCCACTTGATCAGATGAATCCAAAATTAGCATCTCTGAAAGGAAAGCAAAAATATTGGGCTGAAAAGTCAATGGCATTGCCTTTGGACGAAGCGGATGAGGCAGATGATGATGTGTTTAATAAAATTTTATGGTATGCGGTGAAGGGATATGATGTGCCTTATCCTAAAATTCGTAAGAAAAGAAACGTCAATATTTAATTTTTACCAAAAATCAAATCCGGATACTCCCTGATAAACTGAACCGTTTTCTGCATCTCGACATACATTACTGTATCTTCTTCTATAAAAGAGACCTTTTTTCGGTAAACACTTACAATCGTTTCAATAAAAGGAGACGATTTCAGTGGTCTGCGAAACTCCAGTGCCTGTACTGCTGTGAAGAGTTCAATAGCCAGTATTCTTTCGAGGTTATCTAACATTCTCAATAACCGGGTAGCGGCATTGGCTCCCATACTGACGTGATCTTCCTGTTCATTGCTCGACGATATGGAATCAACCGAGCAGGGTGTAGCCAGTTGCTTATTCTGGCTGACAATAGATGCAGCCGTATATTGAGGAATCATAAAGCCTGAATTCAGTCCAGGGTTGGCAACGAGAAATGAAGGAAGATTCCGCTCTCCTGCAATCAGTCGATATACCCTGCGTTCAGAAATACCTCCCAATTCTGCCAATGCAATAGCCATGAAGTCAAAGACCATGGCCAATGGTTCACCATGAAAATTACCTCCCGATAAAACCAAATCTTCCTCAGGAAATACTGTTGGATTATCGGTAACCGAATTAATTTCAGTAAGCACGACAGAAGCAACATAATTAAATGTGTCTTTTACAGCGCCATGTACCTGCGGAGTACAGCGAAAAGAATAGGGATCCTGAATTTTTTTATCTGGCTGAGTAATTAACTCACTCCCTTCAAGGATAAATCGAATGTTGCGTGCAGTTTCGATTTGCCCTTTATGAGGACGTATTGTATGCAATTGAGCATAAAACGGGTCCAGTCTTCCATCGTAAGCATCGAGAGAAAGTGCAGTAATTGCATCGGCCCATTTACTCAATTTCATTGCTTTCAGGATAACGTATATCCCATGTGCACTCATAAACTGAGTGCCATTTAACAAAGCCAGCCCTTCTTTGCTCTGCAATACGATTGGTTCCCAACTGTGTTTTTTAAGAACATCTGAAGAAGATTGCTTAATCCCGTCACACCAAACCTCACCCAGCCCCAACAATGGAAGCACAAGATGAGCGAGTGGAGCCAAGTCACCCGAAGCGCCCAGAGATCCCTGCTCATAAACGACAGGTGTAATATGATAATTAAAGAAATCAACCAGTCGCTGAACGGTTCGGACCTGTACGCCTGATTTACCAAGACTTAAAGCTTGAATTTTAAGTAAAAGCATCAACCGGACAATTTCTGTGTCAACCTCATTCCCGAAACCACAGGCATGACTCATCACAAGATTACTTTGAAGCTGAGAAAGATCGGCTTCCGGAATAGTGATGGTACACAATGATCCGAAACCGGTTGTGACACCATAAACCGGAGCGCTCCTGTTTTCCATTTTCTTATCCAGATAAGTCCTGCATTGTTGAATAAGATCGACGGCTGTATCGGATAATTTAAGTTTTTGTTGATTATTTATAATTCGGGCAATATTTTCAAAAGATAGTGGATCTGGAGAAATAACATGATATTCCATGTGAGTATATATGTTTAATGAAAAGATTCAGAGAATAGCGGGAAGAGCCAAACCTAGAGACAGGTCCGGTTGATCTGGATCATGAACATTAAGTTCCAGTTGAATATATTTTGTTTTGAATTCACGATGCTAAAATAACAATAAATCAAATCATTTGGACAAATAAAAAGCGGCATCCTGAATGGAATGCCGCTAAATGATTATTAACAACAAAAACAGACTATTTTAAAGGTATATAAGTGCCTTTAAAATCGTGAGAATTACCTAAATAATCTTTATAATTTACATTTATCCTGACAGAATCTTTCCCATTGAGTAATGAAGTCAAATCAAAAGAAACAAATCCTGAGCGTTCATAGAAAGGGCCATCATTAAAAGCATTGTGTTTTAACAATAAAGAAACTCTTTCCGGATCATTTTGAATAGAATCCACTGCCAGATTAATCATATGTATCTTCTGATCTTGCAGGAAGGAGAAATTAATATTTAAATAATTGTTCCCGAACCAGAAGTTTTGAGCATTAATCGGGTCTTTTCCAAGACTGTCTGCATTTTGTTTAGTCAGTAAGACAACGCTCTTTTTCAATAACTTGTCTATTGTATTTATTTTAACGTTATAATTAGTTTTCCCGTTTTCAATTTTATTGCTCTGTATGGAATAGTTAACTAAAATACGATCGGAAGCAAACTGGTCAATAAAACTTTGTGATTTAGCATCAGGATAAAGAATTGTTCCATCATCCAATCTGATATTAAAGCTTCCCGTACTACCAATTACAACTCCATAACTAAGCCAAAATCGATCAAGACTGTTCCCGTCCTTTAAGCATGATGTGGTTAGAAAAAGACCAACCATCATGATTACAATTCCCGTTTTCAAAAACATTGTTTTCATTTCAGTGTGAGATTTAAGTAAAAAAAGCAATTATTGTAGTATTTTTTTTAAAAACAATTTTAGTGCCAATTTATAATTTCTCCGATTAATTATATTTAGACAATAATTATTTGCTTTAATCTATAGATTGAAAATGGATAGAAAAGGTTGCATCAAATAGAAAAAAAATAAGAGCCAAAAAACGTATTAGGTTTTTTGGCTCTTAAGTAAATTCAATTATGCTATTAATTATTAACTTCTAACTTCCATTATTTTTTTAATACAATCACTGACAGATAGTTTTAACTGTTCTCCGCTTTGCATCTCTTTCAAAGTCAGCAGCCCGGTTCTCATTTCTTCGTCACCGATTAAAACGACATAGGGAATCTTTTTACCATCGGCATAAGATAATTGCTTCTTCATCTTTGCCGTTTCGGGGTAAAGTTCTGCACTAATGCCAGCCTTCCGGATTGCATTGAGTATTTTCAGACAATACCGGGATTCTGCTTCACCGAAGTTCACCAATAATACCTGCGTACCAGTTAAAGTATCAGCAGGGAAAAGATCAAGTTCTGTAAGCACATCATAAATACGTTCGGCGCCAAAAGAAACACCTACACCTGAAACATCCGGCAGGCCAAATATCCCTGTGAGGTCATCATAACGGCCACCTCCACAAATACTTCCCATTTGAGCATTAAGCGCTTTCACTTCAATAATAGCGCCAGTATAATAATTGAGTCCACGGGCAAGTGTCAGATCAAGCTCCAGTCCAACTTTCAAACCACAATTATCTGCTAAATCCAGTACTGTTTCAATCTCATTTATCCCCTTCATTCCAACTTTAGATGGGGCAATAATTTCTTTGAGGCTGTTGAGTTTTTGTCTGTTATCACCAGCTAAATGAAGAATGGGTTGCAACTTATCAATGGCATCCTGAGTCAAACCCCGTTCAACCAGTTCCTTATTGACATTTTCGAGTCCAATCTTATCCAGCTTATCAATGGCAACAGTGATATCAATAAGTCGGTCTGCTTCTCCGATTACTTCAGCAATTCCAGCAAGAATCTTCCTGTTATTCAGTTTAATCAAAACACCAATACCCAGCCGGGTGTATACATCTTCGATAATCAACAAAAGCTCAGCTTCATTAAGCATTGAATCAGAACCAATCACATCGACATCACACTGATAGAATTCGCGGTAACGACCCTTCTGTGGACGATCAGCTCTCCAAACAGGCTGAATCTGGTAACGTTTAAAAGGAAATACAATCTCATTGCGATGCTGAACAACGAAACGTGCAAAAGGAACAGTCAAATCATACCTTAACCCCTTTTCTGAGATAAAAGTCTGAACCTTATTAGAATCAGCAGCTTCCAATGTTTCCTTATTGACGTCTTTTAGATAATCTCCGGAGTTCAAAATCTTGAAGAGCAACTTGTCACCCTCTTCTCCATATTTCCCAAGTAATGTCGAAAGGTTTTCCATTGCCGGAGTTTCTATGGGGAGGTAACCGTAAAGTTTAAAGACATTGCGGATAGTGTCAAATATATAATTGCGTTTCGCCATTTCTACAGGCGTAAAGTCTCTTGTTCCTTTAGGAATAGATGGTTTTTGAATTGCCATAATCTTGATAAAATATTGAATAATGAAACTAATGTATTATAAACTTGATCGCTTAACCAAGTCTCTTACATAAATTTCTGCTTCTGGAGTTCCTTCCTCCGGAGCCCAGGGGGCGCTACTGTCTTCTGTTTTGGGAATAAAAGGGCCGGTCTTTACTTCGAATGCAACAGAACCGGGCTCAAGTGAAACAACAGAATGAAAAACCCTGGGAGGAATTTCTACACCATAATTTCCTTCTTCAGTGCTCAAAATCAAATGATCAGTAATTTCTCCATCATCATCAAATTGAAGAGCCAGCAAAGTTCCGCGAAGTACAACAAACACCTCTTCTCTGTCAGGATTAGCATGACGATGGGGACGGATGTATGTATATGGCTCCATCGCATTAATCAAACGTTGTAATTCGGCGCCCAGATCTTCATGAAAATTATGATTCATCCGTTTGCGGGGTGATTCTAATGCCTTCTGCGTGACTTCGTCCAGTAATTCGGAGGTAATTTTTTTCATTGGATATTTATATTTTTGGTCGGTGAAATCATTTTAATTGACACATTTTGAGTTAATTGACACACTTTGAGAGGTAAAATCATTTTATTTGACACACTTTGAGTTAATTGACACACTTTGTGAGGTGAAATCATTTTAATTGACACATTTTGAGTTAATTGACACACTTTGAGAGATTGTATTTTTGGGAGCCCTGAAAGGGCATAATATATTAGCGATGGGTGAAGCCCATCGTTATGAAGGTACAATAGAATAAGCCCTGTAAGGGCGCCATAAATATTCATGATAGAAATTTATTAAAATTCATATCGTATTCTTTATCAATTATTACGCCCTTACAGGGCTTGTTGTATTAAAAATTCCTGAACACAGGGCTTCACCCTGTGCTGATATATTGTGCCCTTTCAGGGCTTGCTGAACTCAATATTCAAACCTTTTCAGGGCTTGCTGAACTCAATATTCAAACCATTTCGGGCATGTAAACTTACAATATTTGAGAGCAAATCCCTAGACGATAAGTTTTTCACCCTAGACGATAAGTTTCTTATAACGAATACGTTTAGGAATTGCATCACCCAGGCGTTTCTTTTTATTTTCTTCATAATCGCTGTATGATCCTTCGAAGAAATAGATCTCAGAATTTCCTTCAAAAGCAAGAATATGTGTTGCAATACGGTCGAGGAACCATCTGTCATGAGAG
>Ga0209125_1002108_pt1 | contig 16243 bp, 11 predicted proteins | sample BarGraIncub1131A_FD_184503 | JGI IMG/M metagenome (GOLD analysis project Ga0209125, IMG submission 184503) | Arctic peat soil microbial communities from Barrow, Alaska - Barrow Graham LP Incubations 11-31A (SPAdes) (version 2) | ecosystem: Environmental > Terrestrial > Soil > Wetlands > Peat...
CATTCAACGGACTGAGCATCGTTAAGCTCATGGGCCGTGACTCGGGTTTTATTGCGGCCTATGCAAGCCTCGCCAATACAGTGGTCAACATTTGTCTTGTTCCCGAAGAGCCTTTTGAATTCGATGGTGACAATGGACTCCTGAAGGCACTTGAACGGCGTTACACGCAAGGAAAAACCCATGCGGTGCTTGTGGTCGCCGAAGGTGCTGGGCAGAATCTTTTTGAGGGGCTTCCCGAACAGCGTGATGCCAGCGGAAATATTCTGCACAACGATATTGGCGATCTTTTGGTGGCGCGCATCAAGGATTACTTCAAAAAGCGCAACATTGAATTGAACATCAAATACTTTGACCCTAGCTACATTGTGCGCTCAGGCCCTGCCCGTGGCACCGATGCCATTTTCTGCTACCAATTGGCAGAAAACGCCGTGCATGCCGGCATGGCGGGTAAAACGGATATGGTGGTGGGGTCCTGGTTTGGCCAGTTTACCCATGTTCCAACTCTGCTCGCCACCTGCGAACGCAAAAAAATCGACGTGACTGGTCCATTGTGGAATGCCGTAATGAGCGCAACTCGCCAGTGGGATTATTTTAAGGGCAAATAGAGAGCACTTCTTTCGCCTTTTCAATACATTCTCCCTGTAAATTCAGGTATCATAGAAGAGTGAAACAAGCGCTCTTCTTTTTTTTAGGAATCCTTTTCGCTTCTGTACATGCTACGGATCCGAATCCTGCAGATTATCCCGTTACCCGCTCCACCGCCCATTTTCGCATTCATTACACGACCCAAGGCACAGCACGAATTTGGGACCTTGCGGACCTCGACCAGTCCGGAACCCCAGATTATGTGGATAGCGTAGGCCAAGCTCTCGAAAATGCCTATACCCAAATCACAAGCAGCTTAGGCATGCTTGCACCCAGCACCACGACAACAGAAGTATACCTCGCCCCAACGGACTTGTACAACAACGGTGAGGCAATTCCGGGGTTCGTCAATTTGCAAGGGCTCTACATTGTTCTCGAAAATGACTTTGGAAAATGGGATGGCAAAGGAGAATCGTACTATTCCATGTTTGAGAATGGGTGGGTCAATTCCATTTCAAATAAGATTGATCCCTATCGATTTCTCCGCCGCAATGTGGGCCATGAAGTCTTTCATCTGACCCAGGCGCGCTACCACCTCTATCGGAGCTTCTTTATGGATAACCTCTCCGTGTGGTTTGAGCGTTATCTCGATGCCAATGCCGAGTATGACTGGTGGCACGATTTTGCCCAAGGAATCCAGTCGCAAGGGGCTTTCGTTGACGATGCAAATATGGGGCGTTACGCACAAAGTTTTTACTGGTCATACTTTACCCGCATATATGGAACAAATCAGGTCAAAAAGTTTCTGCTTTGGGGAAATCAGCAAGGTGCCCGCTTAGAGGACACCACCATTAGTCCGGCAACACTGTTCAACGAGTTCCTCGCGAGCCAAGGGTTCGACTCCCTGGCGTTCTGGGATGGCTATGCTTCGGAATTATCCAAGGCATTTTTTGGAGCAACATCGACGCTCGCACCCCAAGTCTGGTTTGCCTCGCACCCCGAACTGGGCGTCACATTGTGGAGCGCCTCCACGGGGAGCACCACGATGCCCTACCAAGCATTGCTCGCAACAGTACCTGCTAGCTGGGCTTACCCGCAAGGCACTGCATTTACCGCAATTTTAAGCGGTGGTCCTTGGCACTATTCACCCACACCCAATGTTGAGCAGAACTTAGGCGAGGGCGACCAAATATTCGACTTCACGCTCGCCGACGCCCAGCCCGTGCGCTTCTTTGCCTTGGCACAAACATACGCAAGCATAAACATCACCACCACGTCCTCTTACGCAAACCTGCACGTACTTCCCCTAGAGAGCGTTTACCAGTCTTTGACCCTGAGCACAGTCAACAACAACTGGTTCACCGACAATAACATCGACTCACACCTGCCGGTAAATTTACAGTCCCAGGAAGGCATCGTACTTGCGCTACCCGCATCCACCAGGGTGGCCTGCATTGCTCTATATTGGTCTCCGGGCGAAAGCGGCTTCCCGTACCAGGTCTGGGTCTCAGAAGACAATACCGCATGGACTCTTGCCGCGTCAGAACCCAACACCGACGGTGCCCGTGATGTGCTGCATGTGGACCGCGACGCGCGCTATGTGAAACTGACAGATGAGTCGCCCTATTACAACCCGAGGAACCTTAGCGAAATCGCACTTCTGGGCACATGTCCCGATCATGCGACAACACCCGTCCTCGCATCCCGCAAGCTCCAAAAAATGCAATCCTCCCAGCAATGGCGCATTTATTCTGTGGATGGAAAACAGCTATCAACAACCGATGCGCGACCCACAGCAGCCCAGATCCCTTCGCATGCCTTGGTTCGTGCTCCATGGTAATTTTGAGAATTGATGCCATCGCCCAGCATTAACTGGTTGTCGCCGATTTACGGAACTCCTTGCCAGAGAACCGAATCCACCGTTGGGTGCACGGAATCCAGAGGGTTGTATTCTTTATATTGAACAACCGTTTTCGAAGAGTCAGCGCGCAACCACAAAGAACCGCCTGAGGCATCCAATAATTCCATTTCGTCCTGATTCAAGGTGCAAATGCGATAAGTATTATATGAAGTTGGAAAATCAGCATAAATCCGCAAGGTATCGCCACTATAGGCAACAACTTCTGCATTGCTGTATCGACAGAACTCGCCTTGGCAATCCGCACTGGCACAGCCAACAGTCATCGCCGACCAATTCCACTCGCCATTCATACCAAGCGTATCTAGTTCTGACCATTTACACCAGTACGCCTCGGTCAATGACTCTATTTTTACCACGGGCCTACCAAAAAAAAAGCTGGGTAAAAGCGTTAAGTCGGGATGACATCCACTTTTTGAACTTGCCATTTCTTCATTTTCACAACCGATCAGAAACAAGAATCCAAGTAGCAATGCTATCATTCTAAGCATATTCAACCTCGTTAATGCACTTCTGCTAGCAACCATGACATTGTACTCGAATTTGGATCTACATGTTTTCCATTTCCATCTCCAAACAAATAGGTTCTGTCAAACAGACTTGCTTCGGAACGACTTCCCTTAATATTGTCAGATAAATACCAACCAGTCCTTGTATTAAGGTCTCGACCTGTCAGACCCAAAGCCGAAACAGTAGGAATGAATGTATGGGCATCAAATCCACCCGTAAACATCTGTTCAGAAGCCTCAGGCTTATCCTTTTCCTTAACTTTAGTCCAAATATCTGTATATGTCGTTCGATTCGATCCCGGTAAGCGATCAATAAACACAGGTTCTTTCAATTTATACTCCCATTCATAGGCATCGGCGGAATTGATTTTAAGAATGGAGGCAAAACCCCATGAATTTGGAGTGCTCGCCCGCCAGTACAAATCCCAATTATTGATCCATGCCCATTGTATATCCTCAAATGTTTTGGATTGCGGATCATTCCCCGACCCTTCCGAAATCGCCACTGTTTCCATTGGTGTATTACCAGTGGATTTGCGGCTCAACCAATTCAAATTTTCTTGCGCAACCGGGGAATTCAACTCTCGCAAAAACTTTGCTGAGGTGGTTTGCATTTCCGCACCTGTGGTCGCATCGGTAAAGTAACCTTTAACCTCCTGCTTTGCGACACCGCCAGTACGGCTATTCCGAAAAACCAGCAGCATTTGTTGCGCCGCTTCGCTGGAAATATTGTCATCCATCTGCCGAACGTCATCACCCTGTTTGCGCAGATACTGGACGGATGCCTGGATTTCTACGGGAATTACCGCCCCCCAGTTCGGGGCATCGTAGGCAACAAACACCTTTGGATAGATCCCACTTTTAGCGGTACTATTCGCAAGTCTATTTTGCTCACCTGCGATCTGCAATGCTTTGCGACACACAAGCCCTCCCATGCTGGGCCCCACAATGGCAATATCATCCGAGGTATTGTATTGTAACCATTGCATGGCCCTTAAAGCCACCTTGGCATTTTTTTCAATCCCGTCCAGTGGCTTTTCAAACAGCAATAGAACCACGGTGTGACCGTCATCTAGGAGTTTGTCAATCGTCTTTTCTTGATTATCCGAATTCACTAGAGCACCTTCAAACTGTTCAAAATTAAATTGTTCGTCGGTTCCATAGGATGGATCAAAGCCCTGAGTAATTAACACTGGCCTTACATAATTTCGAGGAACGGTGGTACTTCCTTGATTTGGTTCGAAAATTCGCAATCGGTAACCCATTAACTCACCTGAACCGACATAATCACATGCTGACTTAATTCCACCTTTCTTAGTTTGTAATTGCGCACAGGTGCTCGTATAGATTGAAGTGACGTCATTTGTTGGTGCGGTTGTTGGATCACTTGGACGAAACCAAAGTGAGAAATGCATCGTCGTCGCAGGATCTTTTGGAAGCGCTCCACGCACAGCTGGAAACTCATACTGATTCCATTGGGTACCAGCGCTAGTGGTTCCTGAACGTTGTAATACGATCCATTCCACTTGACTCAAAACGGCAATCTTCTGCCTTTCCCTCATATTCTCTAAAAAGTTGTGTGTGATATTATCGACAAAATGGAATGTCGAACTTACCCAATTGCCCCAGCTACTAAAACTGATACTCGGTAAGAGGCTTGCAGAACACATTTGCGTAACCAAAAGCAGCGTGATTAGTGTCTTTTTCATATAATTTTCCAGTCCTTAATAGCTCGCTTGCTCTTTAGCAACATGAATCATAAAATTGGTTTCTTCGGTCCTGCCGGATTGATATTTGGCAACAAATTTGACAATCTTAGTGCCATCGACTCCTGATGGGACCTGGACTGATTTATTGATCGCAACAGAGACAACTTGACCATCCCAATGAATGTCCCATCCGAGCAACGCATCACCTGGCACCAATTGAGCATCTTCCATTCCTAGAAACAGGATGTTTGGGGTGTATACATGGTCTTCTATTGTGCCTGTAATGCTTAAACTACGAGTCACCTTTTGTGTGCCATTCATGGTGGCATAAGGGATATTCACACTCATAATTGGAATCTTCCAAATGCCGAGGTCGCGCCCATTGATGCTATTCGCAAAGGCAAGTGTCCAGCCCCATGCCTCTCGTAGATCCTGGTCTGGCTCTGTCGTAAGGTACATGGCTTGCAAAAACTCCCGGCGGCTCCAGATACTGGGGGAACTTTCCAAGAGCGAATCATTCATTGTACTTCTGACTACAGGAATCAAAGAAAAATCAACATCGGGTTCAGCTTTGATCGAGCGACTTGCAATGGTGCCCTGTAAAGACACCCGCGACCCAATCTGCACAGCGCCTGTCGAAACAATATCCAACGCAAGCTCAAGGTCATTGCCAATCCGAACATCACCTGTACTCTGAATGGACATGGAACAGTTTGCCGCATTGCGAATTTCGGAACGATCAGAAAACTGCACATTTTGAACAACCTTTAAGGCGATCACGCTATCGCGGCAATCATTCAAAATCAAATGAGCATCTGGCTCTACATTCAAAGATCGCATCGAATATTCTCCAGAAGTCACAACCAACCATGAGCGCGCTCGCACTACCACATCGCCATATTGACCTGGAGCAAGTTCTTGTTGCACATCATTGGGAACTTCTATGTTTACGGTACCAGGCTGAATCACAATTGCCTGATTAGAAGGCGGGACAAATGTGTCGAGTACAGCTTCACTGATCGATGTCTGGTTACCGTTCTGAATAGGAAACTGCGTCTTTATCGTTCCTAGAAATACTGCACGATCCCTTACGGTAGCGTTTTGCGCCATCAAGGAGCCCACGATGTAGTCATCGTTTCCAATGGTTACATTAGGTGAGACAATGGAGCCCTTCAGTGACACCCGATCCGCTAATTCAATGCGTTCAGAAGCACATAAACGTATTTCTGGACCACAGATGGGTACCTCTGCAGCCCAATTCGCAGAAAAACCTAAACAAATACCCGCACAAATAAATTGCTTCATTTTCCCTCTCCAAGTTGAGGTGCAAAACATAATCTCTGGATATCAGGTTGTCAAGATTCTCATTTGACCGCGGTGGCATTGTACTTACGCGACCCACAGCAGCCCAGATCCCTTCGCATGCCTTGGTTCGTGCTCCTTGATTATTTCGCTAAATGGGTACATTCTGGTACGGTAATCACGACAAGTTTAGGCTATATCCTTGCTGAATTCCCAATCGTAGTGTATTTTCGAATAATGCGATATGGAACTATTTCGAATTATCAGACTGGCATTGCGATTCCCATCTTCTCGTTGCGTTCACTGCAGAGTGTCGGCATAGGCGAATTTCTGGACCTCATCCCCTTTGGTGAATTTGTTCACCGTGCCGGGTTTGATCTGATCCAGCTTTTACCCATCAACGACACCGGCGAAGAATCATCACCTTACAGCGCACGTAGCGCTTTTGCGCTGAACCCCGCTTACATCCATCTCCAGGCCGTTTCCGGGGCCAAAGCCCATCTTGCGGAAATTCTCAAGGCCAAAGCTCATTACGATACACTGGAAACAGTCCCCTTCCACGAAGTTGCACGTTTTAAGCGTTACATTCTGCGCAAAATTTTCGACGACAACAAAGATGCCATCAAGAAAGATGCAGAGCTTCTGACCTGGATCGATGAAAATTCCTGGTCCAAGCCATATGCCGTGTACTGCTTACTCAAGACACGCAATGAGCAGGCTTCCTGGCGCAGCTGGAGCGCACATCAGGATCCGAAACCGAGCACAATCAAATCATTGTGGACCAAAAACAGCGATGATGCCTTTTTTGAAGTTTGGATGCAACTTCTTGCCGAGCAACAGCTTTGCGTAGCCATTGCCGCTCTCGACGCCAAGAATTTGAAATTGAAGGGTGATGTTCCCATCCTCATCAATGAAGATTCTGCCGATGTCTGGGCTGACCGTACCTATTTCGATTTGAGCAACCGAGCGGGAGCACCTCCCGACATGTTCAGTTATTCCGGACAAAATTGGGGGTTTCCAACCTATCATTGGGACGCTCTGGCCAAGGATGATTTCGGCTGGTGGCGCAGACGCCTAAGCCAAGCCGCGAAATTCTACCATGCTTACCGCATTGACCATGTACTGGGCTTTTTCCGCATCTGGACCATTCCTGACACGGAAGTAACTGGCATCATGGGCCACTTCAAGCCTGCACATCCAATTACGCGCAAGCGCCTTGCCATCGCCGGCATCCAGGAAAGCACCCTGCAGTACTTGAGCCATCCGAACTTCGGACGCGACTGGCTTGCCGGACTTTTCAGCACAGGAACCGACCGCGTCCTCTCCGCGTATTTTGATTCCATCGGCCAGGGCCGTTTCAGACTCAAGGACAAATTCTGTAGCGAAAAGGTGATCACAGCCCTTCCAGAAGAACAACCAGTCAAGGATGCTTTGCTCAAGGTTTACTGGAATCGCGTGTTCCTGCCTTCTGAAGACGGGCAGAACTACTGGCCCTTCTGGTATTGGTACGATGCTCCGGTGCTGTTCACCCTCCCTGCGCACGAGCAGGCGGCGATCAAGAGCATCATGGAGGAAAATGAAGCCTCACAGGAACGCCTCTGGCATGACAATGGCCGAAGGTTGCTCAAAGTAATGGCCGAAGAAACCGACATGCTTGTCTGCGCTGAAGATCTGGGAGTCGTTCCCCTTTGCGTTCCTGCGGTGCTACACGAGCTCAACATCATGTCTCTACGCATTGAGCGCTGGACGCGCAAATGGAAAGAAGACGGACAGCCTTACGTCACCCCGCGTGAATACCCGCGTCTTTCTGTCGCGACGACCAGTTGCCATGACACCTCGACCTTGTGCGGCCTGTGGCAGGAGCCAGATTTTGACCGTGCAACATTCTGGAGCTACTTGGGTGCATCAGGGCCAGTACCTGCGAAGATCACTCCCGAAATTGCCCTGGCAGTACTCGAACACCTGTTCCAAGGCAACTCGCTCTTAGCTGTTCCGCCACTACAGGATTTTCTCGCGCTTTCTAAAAAGTTTGCGGAGCGTGACCCCGATAAAGACCGCATCAATATCCCGGGCACCGTGGGTGTGCACAATTGGACGTGGCGCATGCCGATCCTTTCCGAAAATCTTGCCGAGGAAACCAAACTGATTGCCAGTATCCGCGGCTTGATTGAAATGCGGCGCAAACGTCAGCTGTGGGAGTAATAGCACCCGGTAGTCAGCGAATGTAATGGAGTTGGATTCCTATACGCAACCCGTTGGGAATCCAATAACTTGCGCCATCGGACGCAGGTGATGCAGGTAGTGCGAGTGGTTTGTTATTCTCTTGCAGTCGCACCAACCAAGGAATACTTTGCCCGCATTCAATACTTGCGCGCAAACTGGGATGCGTCGTCCAACGGTAAGCAACACCGCTACTTACATCGGCAAGCCCTGCAAGAACCGAATATTCCTTAGTCCATGCCGACTCCAAGTCTCCGAAAATGCCTGCAGTATATGTCGCCTGCCCTACTGTTGCATATCCGTTCCAAGCTGTGGCTCTCCCTGCAAGCCAGCATGTCCAGGCACCGCGTACATAGGGCAGCGCCAACTGCAAGTTGAACTGGTGCAAGCGAGCGCGCCCGGAAAATTGAACACTCTTCTGAAACAGCGAATACCCCAGAAGGCTCGTCAAATTTGGTGGAAACATGCGCACCCCCTTGAAGGTGACCTGCCCTGGAGACGATGGAGCCAGGTGAAAATCTAGGCGTTGATATGCAAATGTGGCTCCTGCCACCTGAGGAGCGCTTGGCGCATAAGGCCGTTCCCAGCTTAAAAAGGGCGGAAGCAATTGCGACCCCCATCCCTCGTACTCGACGGCTCCTTGTTCCCTGCGCGACAGATGAATCCAAGCTTCATTCTGATCACAGAGAATACGGGTCTGAAAAAACTGGATTTCCGTATTTGGAATAGCCTTGCGTACTCCTAATATGCTGAGACTCCCTGATTCGCTCCCGATGCCAGATGAAATTTGCCAATGCTGCAATTGCTGGCTTCCCTTGAGTTGGCCACGATCCCATAGCGAGGAGTCTTGAACTCCATAAAGATCGCGCACGGCCCTTGGTTGCGAATAATGCAGACTGAGCATGCCTTCCAAACGACTGCGCTTCCACTCATGTGCAGCAGTCAAATTCGCAGAACGCCACTCAGTGAGCCATTGCCCTGCGATTTTTTCATGACCTTTGGGAAAGGCCTGGTCAGCCCATGCGAAATTCAGAAGGGTTGTTTGCGACGCTGCGCCCTCTAGACCAAATATCCATTCCTTGTAGTTTACCCCAGCATGAGCTGCAGCCCCAAAATCATCTGGATTGGTAAACCTGATCCGCCCCTGCAGGTCGTAATCATTTCCACATTTCCCAAGAAGCAGTGCCATTTCCGGGTCGTTCTCCCAAACATGGACCATGCGCTGTCCGTTGTATTTTCCATTCCAGGAATTCTGTTGCAACTCCACAGCCATGGATTGCGACGCCGAATTTTCACCCGTTCGCCAGAGACTTGCATAATGGCTAATATGGGTATGTGAATCATGATACTGCAGATCTGCATTATGATCAGAATCAACAAAAAAGGCCGGATCGCCCCAAGACGACCCGGCAAGAAATAATGCGAATAAATATTTAGTTGAAGTAGTACGTAAGCACATCTAGATCAGATGGATTAGTTGGCAAAATTTTGGAACCACTGCAGTCACCCCAATAATCGAGCCCATTGGCATCGCAGGCACGACGAGCCTTGATCAAATCCAGGGAATGGATCGTAGCCCAGATATTGTCATTGGTAAGGCCAGGGAACACACCGCCAAAAGTTGGATCAGGGAATATGATTTTATTCTTAAATCCTTCAATACCCTCGATATTGATAATGTTATCCATATCTGCACTCATGTCGTCCAGAAAGGTTGCTTTACCGCTCGCATCGGTGAAGATGAACGGCACCTTTCTGACTGTATTTGCATAGGATGCGAAGCTTGCACCTGCGGCAGTCGCCTTGCAAGCAGGAACAATAATCGTATTCACTTTCGCGTGGTAGGAATATGAGACCGTACAGGTCGTGCTCCTCGATGAATAAGAGTTGCTCATGATCACAGTGTCACCATTTGCGAACAGATAGCCATAGCTGTTCGTTCCATCCAGGTATTCATAATCCACGGCAGTGGAATGCACCACATTTTGCCCAAGAGCGGTGGCCAATGATTTGCCTGAAATTTCGTACAGATCAAAGTACAAGTACGATGACCAGCTTGTATCGGAAGAAATCACATCATTCCATTCTGTGTATGGACGTACGGTGTGGTATGGTAAGAAATCCTGATAACCGTCGGTGATGGTGAAGAACTTGGGAATGTTGACGGTAATCGTTTTGGTGCCTTGAGCATAAGGGATGGTAACAGAGCCATCGAGATACTTTACCACTCGTTCCAGATTGTCGCTAACCTGCTGCAACTCAGCCGGGGTTACATCAGCTCCTGCTCCGTTGCCCACTTTATACAGATCATTGACTTGGGTAGCAGTAGTTTCGTTGATGCTATAGGCAAGCCCAGTCTGCACGTCACGGATCGCTGACTTAAGCAAGCTAGGAATCTGCGCATAGCGATTGCGCCATTCGGACTTAATGGTGAGGAAGGGGCTATTCTTGTCTGCTAAGCTTAAAGCATGGTCAAGTGCAGCAGTCTGGCCTGGACGCAGGTTGTCAAAGTCAGCATCTTGAATATTCGTCAAGGTATCGATGAAATCCAATGTGCCATTCATCGAAGGATCGACCTGTACCGAAGCAAAAACGATTTCGAGAGACTTAATGTATTTCAGCATCGCCAAAGCGGGGCCGATGTCGCCATTATCAATTTGAATCGTTTTTGTGGTGTTATTCGAACGTTTATACTGGAACTCAAACGCAAAAGAAGGGTCTTTGAGGATATTCTCAAAGTAAGCGATAGCTGAATCCGTTACTGCAAGAACCGAAGTACCGATGGTATTCTGTAGGCTCGCGACATTGGTCGAGCGGCTTGCGTGGGTTGCCTGGGCCACCTTGAAGAGGGCTGCAGGTACCTGTTCTTCAGAAGTGGTCAAATAAGCCGTATAGCTGGTCGAGGTTGCTCCATTTTCCGCTTGCAAGTCCTTCATGGCAGCGTCAATATCGGGATTGCGCACCAAGTTTGCCATGGTCACCATCGCTTTTCCAAACTGGGCTCCGCAATGGCCCGGATATTTGGCCAGAATCGCGTCGTATTGCTGCGTAGAATTGACCGGAGCAGCGGCCTTGACCGAATCCCAGCTTCCGTCGTTCATCGCTTGGCCCATGCGCTTCAAATCATCTTGCATCTGGGCATTCGCGGTAGCAACCATTGCATTGGCCTCCGCATTTTGCGCATCCGCGGTATTGCAGGAGGATACGGTAATATCCGTAACAAGGAGGTTGCTGGAAGCCGCAGAAGTAGCGGTATTGTCGGAAATGGAACCGCAACTTGCAAGCATCGCGATACTTGCAGCGATTGTGGCACGTACGAGGGTTTTATTCATGCTATTGACTCCGGGTATGGTTACATTCTTAAGAATATATTGCCAATATAGTCACCAACGGGCTTGGTCAGGACTATTTAGTGATTCGGATCACACCGCGGATGAATTGCAATAGTTAAGCAGCGCCTGGTTAATCGCGGTCTTTATAGGACTTGACCAAAAAAGCCTGAATATTTGCTTCGGAGAGCTGGCGCACTTGATCTTCTGCGTCTTCTTTCTTGCTGTAGCTTCCTGCGCGCAACTTATAGAACGGCTCATCAAAAATGAGTTGGATGGACATCCCGGTACGACGCTGTAAATCGGCCCGCCTAGCCTGTGCGGCATCAAAATCCGCCAAAGCATCGAATTGGATCATATATACAAGATCGTTTGCCTGGGCAGAATGAGCTGGAGCCGTTTTGAAGCCAGACGCTTTGGACCGGTATGTCGAATCGAGGGGCGGAAGCTTGTATTCCTTGCCTTGCATTACGGAGTCTACTGCTGTTGGTTGAGCCTGCGCAGCAAATGCCACACTGAAAACCAGGGCTAGGGCAAAGAGATTTCGTGACGAGAATGCGAGCATAAGTACATTTCCTCTGTGGATTTGAAAATGATAAAAAAAAATCCCTCTGATGGTGACTATCGCCTGGGGCTTCGTCATTGGGTCAAGGTCGTAATGTTGCTTGCGGTTACCGGTGCGCTGACCTATTACGGGAAGCTCTATCACCCCCATCCCACGGCAGCGCATGAGCATGGACTTCTCGCATGGATCGTTCCAACCTCTGCAGGGCTTTCCTCCTTGATCATCACCGGGGATGATGGTATTGACAGCAATGCCGTGGAAAACGGGTTGCGGATCTGGGTGAATCCGCCCAAATCTCCGAATATACTCGAGAAGTCCAACCACGCCTATTACCGAGGGAACGCCCTGGTGAGCATTGGGGACAGCTTGGATCTCGGGGCCATTGCGGCGCTTGCTTCCATGGTCGACACTGGTGGAATTCTGCGCATCCTCGGCCAACAGTACCATAGTGAAACGCATTTGAACCAAGCGGCACCACACCTCCAAGTACAGGCCGTCGCTCCAGGGCCGCAGGCTTGGAACTGGCTAGGAGACTTGGTGAGTCATGACGTTCATGCGAATTTGCAATTTGGCGCAACCACCCGGCAGGCTGTGCTCACTTTAGCCTGGAACGGGTTTCGCGCACGTTGGTGGGGCACTCTCGCCGAGGCCCAGGCAGACTCCCTACGTGAGCCGCTTTCGGTCGGGGTGATCGCCCAGTGCATCCCTCAGGGCCAGTCGCTGCCTCATGCCAGAGACCCCAAGGTACTTTCGTTGCTCTATTGCGGTGATGCTAGCCTTGCTCCGGACTCTAGCCGTATCGCTGTTTGGGGTGACAATACGGGGGCAGTGCTAGTCGAAGATAAATCTCGCGCGACACTTACGGCACAGAAAGTCCATTTGCAATGGAACCCGGCCGCCGAGTAGCTAATCCTTCAATAAGACCTGGCTCGCCATTCCCGGGAAAAACGCTGTTTTGAATTAAGGGTGGAGTTAACCGAGTAATCCCCAATTAAATCCCAAAACGGGAATATATCATACCTGTCATCCCAGATACAGCCATTCAACAGGGCCTAGTTACTTCAGCGTTCGCAGCAGGTCGCGCAAACGGGCGGCTTCCTCAAAATCAAGACGGCCGGCAGCTTCCATCATTCCTTGCTCAATGGTCGCAGCATCGAGCACAAGTTCGCCCGATCCGCCTGGAGCCTCGACACTCCATTTGCGCAATTCTTCCGCCTGCGCCTTGGCTTCGGGGGTTTGCTCGTCTTCGAGCATTTCGACTAAAGGATCCTTGTCGCGCAGGTCATCTTCGATACGCCGTTTGACTGACCTTGGAATGATGCCATTGGCTTCGTTGAAGGCAATCTGTGTGGTGCGGCGACGTTCGGTCTCGGCGATGGCTTTGGCCATGCTGTCCGTGATGCGGTCTGCGTATAATATTACGCGTCCATTGAGGTTACGGCTGGCGCGACCCATGGTCTGGATCAGGGAGCGGAAATTGCGCAGAAAGCCTTCTTTGTCGGCATCGAGAATGGTCACCAAGGCAACCTCGGGTAAATCGAGCCCCTCGCGCAAAAGGTTAATGCCGACCAGCACATCAAAGTCGCCCTTGCGTAGTCCTTTGAGCAATTGATGACGTTCAATGGTGGTAATTTCCGAATGCAGATATTCCGCACGGATGTTGACGCTCTTGAAATAATCCGCAAGATCCTGCGACATTTTCTTGGTCAAGGTGGTCACCAGAACACGATCGCCATTTTTGACGGTGGCATCAATAGCCGCAAGCAAATGATCCATCTGCCCTGTTACCGGATGCAGTTCGATACAAGGATCTAAAAGGCCTGTGGGACGATTGATGAGTTCGACCACGGCACCACCAGATAAATTCATTTCATAATTACCGGGAGTCGCCGATACATAAATGACATTCTTGGGCATGATTGTTTCGAACTCGGTAAACTTCATGGGTCGATTGTCGATGGCACAAGGCAGACGCCAACCGTATTCGATGAGCGTGGTTTTGCGGGAACGGTCGCCCTCGAACATGCCTCCCACCTGCGGAATGCTCGCATGGGACTCGTCGATGAACATTAGCCAGTCATCCCCGAAGTAGTCAAGTAGCGTAAAGGGACGTGACCCCGGAGTGCGGTCTTCCACGATGCGAGAGTAGTTTTCGATGCCCGAGCAGATGCCCGTTTCGAGGATCATTTCCATGTCGTAGCGGGTGCGCGAACCGATGCGCTGGGCTTCGACGAGCTTGTTCTGCGCTTCGAAGTAGGCGATGCGTTCCTGCAGTTCGTCGGCGATGTCGTGCACAATGCGCTTGCGCGAATCATCCATGGTCACAAAATGCCGGGCGGGCGCAATAATCAGCTGGTCGAGGGTCTCGATGGTTTCACCGGTGAGCAAGTGGAAACGTACCAGACGCTCCACCTCATCGCCGAAAAGTTCGATGCGAAGGCCTGTGTCGTCATAGCTCGGGTGGACTTCGATGACATCGCCGCGCACGCGGAAGGAACCCCGGTCCAGAGAATAGTCGTTGCGGTCATATTGAATCTTGACAAGCGCACGCAAGATATCGTCGCGGTCGCGGGTTTCGCCTACGGCAATACGCACGCTCATTTCGCGGAAAGTTTCCGGTGAGCCCAGTCCATAAATGCACGACACCGAGGCGACAATGATGGTATCGCGGCGGGTCAGCAAATTGGCAGTGGCACGCAGGCGCAATTTTTCGATTTCATCGTTGATGCTCGCATCTTTTTCGATGAAGGTATCAGTCTGCACCATGTAGGCTTCGGGCTGATAGTAGTCGTAATAACTGACGAAGTATTCCACCGCATTGTCGGGGAAAAACGATTTGAATTCTTGGTAAAGCTGGGCTGCCAGGGTCTTGTTATGGGTGAGGATCAGGGTAGGCTTGTTGGCATGGGCGATGACGTTCGCCATGGTGTAAGTCTTGCCCGACCCGGTGACGCCCAGGAGTACTTGGTTTTTTTCACCGCGGTCCACGCCTGCGCACAGGCCCTCGATGGCGGCGGGCTGGTCGCCTGCAGGAGAATAATCGGCAGCAAGTCGGAAAGGAGGCATAATGCCAAAGTAGCAAAATAGTGCGCGTTTGAGCAGTGGTCATATAAAAGGGCGTGTCAAGCTCCGGTTCATCACATACCCGTCATTGCCCATGTTCGTCATGCCAGAAACTGGCATCCCATTACGAGACGACAAAAACAGCCAATTGTACGGAAAATGTTTATTTGGGAGTACACAATGAGATCCCAGTTTCTGGGATGACATGGGACAATTTTCTAGGGCAAATTGTACGGAGGCCTCATTGCTTGGGATCACAAAAGGAGTTGCGCAAACCTGCATGTCATGCCAGGAACTGGCATCCCAGTACGAGACGACAAAAACAGCAACTTGAAACATTGGCAATCACGTTTCCCAAAAGATCCATTGGGGATTCACGGATTCGATCAGTTCATTTTTATTCTTGCGCGACATGGCTTTAATCGCTTTTTCTCTGCGAATGGCATCCATTGCACTTTGGTATTGCTCCCTATATACGAGAAAATGTACACGGTAGCGAAATGTGAATCCTGTACTTGCGAGTCGATGTTCCAGCAGTCTGCGCGAAAGATTCGCTGTCACTCCAGTATAAAGGACGGTTCGGTTGCGATTTGTCAAAATGTAAACGTCCATCACTTTTTTCATAACATTAGAGACGCTTGTATTGCGGAATTGAGGTCTTATTGGAATGATTTTATAGGCAACACGACAATGCGGGACACTGCAGTAGGGGACGAAAACAGCGACTCGTAAGGAGCATGTTTGATTGGGAGATCGCAATGGGATCCCAGTTCCTGGGATGACGTAGAACGGCACACACTCTTTTTTGCGATGCGGTGGCTTGAAGGCTTGATGTCAGGTACTGGCTTCGCAGTAGGGACGAAAACAGCGACTCGTAAGGAGCGTGTTTGTTGGGAGTTCACAATGGGATCCCAGTTCCTGGGATGACGTAGAACGGCACACACTCTTTTTCGCAACAGGGTGGCTTGAAGGCTTGATGTCAGGTACTGGCTTCGCAGTAGGGACGAAAACAGCGACTCGTAAGGAGCGTGTTTGATTGGGAG
>Ga0209125_1002109_pt1 | contig 16242 bp, 13 predicted proteins | sample BarGraIncub1131A_FD_184503 | JGI IMG/M metagenome (GOLD analysis project Ga0209125, IMG submission 184503) | Arctic peat soil microbial communities from Barrow, Alaska - Barrow Graham LP Incubations 11-31A (SPAdes) (version 2) | ecosystem: Environmental > Terrestrial > Soil > Wetlands > Peat...
CCTCCAGTGCGACTTTGGCCTTGAATTGGCCGTTGAAGGTTTTACGATTCTTTTCACTCAAAGCCTGCTCCTTTTTTTGGTCAGGCTACCATCTTAAACTATTGTCCTCGATCCGGGGTCCACTATACGGGTGAGGTTCGCGACCGAGCGCAGTACGCGCTCCCCCCAAAGGAGCTGGTAGGGGAAGCTTGGGATGTCGCTCATGTGGATGCCGGCGCAGACGACGGTTCCCCCCTTCCGGACCGCCTTGAGCGCCGTCGGGACCAACTCGCCCGCCGGAGCGAAGATGATCGCCGCATCGAGGGCTTCAGGCAGAGCCTCGCCGGCTCCCCCGGCCCAGACCGCGCCGAGCTGCCTCGCGAAAGCCTGCCCGGAAAGATCGCCGGGACGGGTGAAGGCGAAGACTTCGCGTCCTTGCCAGCGCGCCACCTGGGTGACGATATGTGCCGCCGCGCCGAAACCGTAGATGCCGAGCCGCCGGGCGCTCCCGGTCATGGTGAGGGACCGGTAGCCGATGAGCCCTGCGCACAGTAGCGGGGCCGCCTGCAGATCGCTATAGGCGCCTGGCACGGCGAAGCAGAAGCGCTGGTCGGCTGTGGCGTATTCGGCGAAGCCTCCGTCCAGGTGGTAACCGGTGAAACGGGCGGCGTCGCAGAGGTTTTCCCTTCCCTCCCTGCAGTCGGGGCAGCTGCCGCAGGTGGCGCCCAGCCACGGGACGCCGACCCGGTCCCCCTCCCGAAACCCGGTGCTGCCGCTTCCCAGAGCTGCCACCCGTCCGATGATCTGGTGCCCCGGTATGAGCGGCAGCTTGGGCTCGCTCAACTCGCCGTCGATGATGTGCAGATCCGTGCGGCAGATGCCGCAGGCGGCGACCCGCAGCAGGATCTGTCCCGGGCCTGGCGCCGGAATCGGCCGCTCCTCGAGCCGTAACGGCGCTCCCTTCCCGCTGAACACCATGGCGCGCATCATCCGGGTTGCCCCTGGCTGGCGAGGTCCAGCTCCTTCTCCATCTCCAGGACCCTGAGGGTGATCTTCATGATCGAATCCGGATTGAGGGAGATGGAGTCGATCCCCTGCTGGACCAGAAAGGCGGCGAATTCAGGATAGTCGCTCGGGGCCTGGCCGCAGATCCCGCTGTGGCGACGGTTTCTCCTGGCGCCGACGATCACCTCCGAGATCAGCTTCATGACTCCGGGATCGCGCTCGTCGAAGACGTGGGCCACCAGCGTGCTATCCCGGTCCACCCCGAGGGTGAGCTGGGTGAGGTCGTTGGAACCGATGGAAAAGCCGTCGAAGAGCCGGCTGAAGTCGTCGATCAGGATCACGTTGTTGGGGATCTCGCACATGACGTAGACCCGCAGCCCGTTCTCGCCACGCTTGAGTCCGTTCACCTCCATCTCTGCCAGGACCTGCTCCCCCTCGCGAACCGTGCGGCAGAAGGGGATCATGGGGACCACGTTGGTAAGCCCCATCTCGTCCCGCACCCGCTTGAGCGCCCGGCATTCCAGGGCGAATCCCTCCCGGTAGCGGTCGTTATAATAGCGGGAGGCGCCGCGAAAGCCGATCATCGGGTTTTCCTCCGCCGGCTCGAAGGCGGTGCCGCCCAGCAGACTCGCGTATTCGTTGGTCTTGAAGTCGCTCATCCGGACCACGACCGGCTTGGGGTGGAAGGCGGCGGCGATGGTTGCGATCCCGCCGGCCAGCCGCTCGACGAAGTAGCTCTCCCGGTCGGCGTAGCCCAGGGTGAGCCGGTCGATAGCCTGACGCTCCCGCCGGTCCGTTACCCGCTCGGGGTGGACCAGCGCCATCGGATGGACCTTGATGTAGTTGGTGATGATGAACTCCATCCTGGCAAGCCCCACGCCGTCGTTGGGGATCTTGGAGAGGGCGAAGGCCTCCTCGGGATTGCCGAGGTTCATCATGATCTTGGTCCGCGGCCGGGTCAGGTCGGTGAGCGGGATCCGCTCCACCCGAAACGGCAGCACCGTGTCGTAGACCATGCCGATCTCCCCCTCGGCGCAGCTCACGGTGATCTTCTGGCCGTCCCTGATCTTCTCAGTCGCGTCGCCGGTCCCGACGATGGAAGGAAGCCCAAGTTCCCGGCTGACGATCGCCGCGTGGCAGGTCCGGCCTCCCCGGTTGGTGACGATGGCGGCCGCCTGCTTCATGATCGGCTCCCAGTCCGGCGTGGTGGTGTCGGCGAGGAGGATGTCCCCCGGCCTGAATTCCGAGAGCTTGTGCAGGTCGGTGACCACGCGGGCGGGTCCCGCCGCGATCTTCTCGCCGACGCTGGTCCCGGAGACCAGCGGGGTTCCCTTTCCCTCCAGGTGGTAGATCTCCAGGAACTCCATGCTCTTTTGCGACTGGACCGTCTCCGGGCGGGCCTGCACGATGAAGAGCTCGCCGCTCACGCCGTCCTTGGCCCACTCTATATCCATCGGGAGATCATGCCCCGCCTTTTTGGCATAGTGCTCCTCGATGGTCATGGCAAAGCGTGCCAGTTCCAGGATTTCCGCATCGCTCAGGCAGAACAGGCGGCGCTCACCCTCCGGCACCGCCACGTTCCGGGTGAGGACCTTGGAGCCGCCGGAGCCGTAGATCATCTTGATCTTCTTTTCGCCCAGCTTCTTGCTTACGATGGGGCGGAAGCCCTCCCTGAGGGTCGGCTTGAAGACATAGAACTCGTCTGGATTCACCGCACCCTGGACCACGTTCTCGCCCAGCCCGTAGGCGCCGTTGATGAGGACCAGGTCGCGAAAGCCGGTCTCCGTGTCGATGGTGAACATGACCCCGCTGGCCGCCAGGTCCGAGCGGACCATCTTCATCACCCCGATCGAGAGTGCGACCCGGAAGTGGTCGAACCCCTGGTCGATCCGGTACGATATCGCGCGGTCCGTGAAGAGGGAGGCGAAGCAGCGGCGGCAGGCGTCGAGTAGCTGGGCGCAGCCGCGGATGTTCAGGTAGCTTTCCTGCTGTCCCGCGAAGGAGGCGGTGGGGAGGTCCTCTGCGGTTGCGCTGCTGCGGATCGCCACGTCCGTGCTCTCCCCGTACTCCTCGCAGAGCTTTTGATAGGCGGCGCAGATCTCCTTGGCGAGGTCCTCCGGCAGAGGTGCCTGGTAGATCAGCTCGCGCAGCTTGTTGGCCCGCGCGGCCAGCGAATCCAGGTCTCCCTTGTCGATCCCTTTGACGATCTGCTCCATTTCGCCGCGTATGCCGCTTGATTCGATCAGGTACCGGTACGCCTCGGCGGTCACCGCGAAGCCGTTCGGGATCCTGATGCCGGAGGAGGAGAGTTCCCGGTACATCTCGCCCAGCGAGGCGTTCTTTCCCCCAACCAGCGGGACGTCGTCGATGCAGAGTTCATTGAACCATTTGATGTAGCGCGCTCGTTCTCCCATGGTCATCTCCCGGGCAAATGTGGCTCTGGCCTTGATCTGTCTGGTGTCGGAATTCACCAACAGAGTATATCCGGATATTGCGGATTGGAAAGAAACGTGCCGCGACTGTTTAGCCTAACCTCCCACCCAGGACACCGGAACTTCAGTCGAGTTGGACCACGGCCTTTAGCGATCACCGGTTTCCTCAAGGTAAACGCGCCTGGTTGCGTTCTTTTATGGGGCAGTTATAATGGCCTAATGTTTCGGCCGGTCATTGTGGGACAGTTATAAGGAAATTCTGCACAGACTTCCGAAAACCACCTGATTTGCTTGCAGGGGGAGGTGAGGACCTCCCCCTTTCAGTTTCGGAACATCTGTGTCAATGGGAGATCGGAGTATGGATGACATCGGGGCGCGACTGCTGGCGAGATTGTGTGCATCAATGCCGGGATCCAACGTTTATTGGGAGATAGAGCCGTCGTCGCGTGGTCTCAAGGGAGCCGTACTGACTGCGGAGTATAAAAACAAGAAATTCACCATGCAGTTTGAAAGCGCCAGCGATGATCCTTCCGCTGAAGCGTTGGACGATCTGTTCATAGAGCAGATCGTCGACGATTTCACTGATTTTTTTGCCAGGACGATATATCCGAAGGAAAGGTTTACCAGGATGATCTAAAGCCCCAAATCGGCAAATTTCCCGCTCGAGGTAGAGACGCATTGCATGCGTCTCGGGATTCGCCGATACCCACGGCTTTGTCAACCGGCGTGCTCTGGCTGGGGCAGAGAAGGATTTAAGGGGGGAGACGCATGCAATGCGTCTCTACCTAGTCCGGCCTTCAGCCAGTTGGTGGATAGTCGTCAGGGGCCGAGGAAATCGCTAAGTTAGGAAGGGAGGTGCGAGAGCCTTGATTGCGGTTTATAGGCTGGTAGGAAGATGCAGCCAAACGGAGAGACATTCGGAAGGCATCCTTATTCATTGACTATTGTCCATTCTCTGTCAGCATCAGCGCGGCGAATTCCCGCGCCGCGGGCAGAAAGCCGAGAAAATCGTCCTGCAATCCCTCGTAGTGCCGGGCCAGCTCACCGCCTCCGCCGGCCAGCGGATTAGCTCTTTTCACCCGTTTCGCCATGCGCTCAAGCGCCCTGCCGATCCCCTCGACCTCCAGGTACGAGGGGAGCAGTTCCTCGAAAATGATCGGCACCAATCTCTGCAGGCGCTCCGGCAGGTACGAGCGTTTCCCCTCAACCATCAGCCTGACCCGACCCAGATAGTCGTACAAGGGTTCCGGCGACCAATCGTTCCAGGTCACGGCCAGGAAATGGTCGTAGTAGAGATCGACCAGTATGCCGCGGTAGAGCCCGAATTCCGGGGCGATTCGCAGCCTGCTCCTGGTGAAGTGCGGCTGGTTTTGGGCGAACGAGTCGATGCGGCGGTGCAGTTCGAGGCCGCGGCGCAGGCGGGGAGGGTAGGCGTCCCCGAGCGGCCCCTTGACGAAATCGCCCATGAAGTTGCCGGCAAGGATCTCAGGATCGTCGCCCGAAAGAAATAGATGGCATAAGTAGTTCACTGGAATCTCTGCATATTACTCGAATTGGTACTCTCTGGTTACTCTAAGTGCCCCATCTTCACATATTGACGGACTATGTGCAAACGGTAATGCCCCCGGGCCAGGTGACGAGACCTCCATCAGGCGCCGTATTCTTTCAGGCTGGGGTGGGCGAGTCTAGCCGGTCAAGGCCTGCTCTTGTTCCGTACAGAGATTTAAATTTTTAATGGCAATAGCCGAGAGAATTTGGTAAGACTTCGAATAGATGGGTTTGCAGGTGCTGATGGAAATCGCAGTCTCTGACTCATTCATTCCGGAAAGATTGTGGGACGAGGTCTTGGCCTCGTTAACCACCTTGGAAACAGCAGCTTTCAAGTCAGAACATGACTGAATAAGAGGAAATAATGCCATGGCAGCCACCGCACCTGTCGTCCCAGCACACGACACGATCAGTTGCACATGCTTTAAGGGAACTCAAGCAGCTGGCGTTATCGAGGATGTAGCTGGTCTGAGACTCTCCGTTTTTCGCGAATTCCCCTACCTCTACGATGGGCGCCGCGAGGACGAACTCGGTTACCTGCGTCACTATGTCGAGGCTCCGGATGCCTTCGTTGTTACGGTGACAGATTCTGACGCGGTCGTGGGTGCTGCGACCGGAATCCCTCTGTGCCATGAGCTCCAGGAACTGACCGATCCGTTTGCCGGTACTCCCTATTCCGTCGGGGAGATCTATTATGTGGGGGAACTGCTCTTTTACCCGGCGTTCCGCAATCGCGGCTTGGGCCTGCGGCTGCTGGCGCTGGTCGAGGAACAGGTCCGTTCTCTCAAGAGCTACCGTTACCTCGCTTGCGCCACCGTGGTGCGGCCTGACGACCACCCCTTGCGTCCTGTCGGTTATGTCCCGATAGACAGATTTCTCGGCCGTACCGGTTTCAGGATGCTCTCCGGGGTTGTCACCAGTTTCACCTGGACGGAGCCTGACGGTGTCAGCCGCGAACATCCCATGCAGTTCTGGATAAAGGATTTGTTCTGATGCCGCGGCTTGGGCTTCCCGGCGTCAATTCCCGTCCAGCCACTGGTGCCTCTTTATTGGAACAAGATAAAGCGTTGCCGGCTATCTCTGTTAATGGTATGTATTGACCCTAATCTTTGCGCTGGTTGCAACCCGGTGCCTGCTGGCCGTGTCACAGCTGACTTTTCCCTGTGAAAGGGGGGGTGAATATCGCTCATCGTGGCAAGCGCATAGGAAGCGGGTCTTGGTTGCCAGCGGTCGTCTGGTGTTACAATCGGGAGGGGAAATGGAAAAACGCTATCTGACTCCGTCGGAAACGGTGCGGGTTATCGTGGAGAACGGACGCCGGGTCATCACCCAGTCCCGCTCGGTCACCCTCGTTTTGAGCCTCCTGGCCGGGTTCTACATCGCCTTCGGATCGGAGCTGGCGACGGTGGTAACCCAGGATGCTGCGGGCTATGTGGGACGCGGGGCGGCCAGTTTCCTCGGAGGGAGCGTCTTTTCCATAGGTCTCGTGCTGGTGGTGGTCTGCGGTGCCGAACTTTTCACCGGCAACAGTTTCCTTGCCAGCTCCGCCTTGGACGGCGAAATTTCCTGGGGCAAGCTGGCCGAGAACTGGGTGATCGTGATCCTGGGAAATCTGGCGGGGTCCCTTTTTTTCGCCTGGCTGATGTTCGAGTCACGCCTCTGGAATAACGGCAACGTCGCCGAGCATGCGCTCTCCATCGCCGCCAACAAGTGCCAGCTCCCCTTTGCTGTGGCGCTCATCCGCGGCATCCTCTGCAACTGGCTGGTCTGTCTGGCCGTATTCATGGCGACGGCCGCCCGCGACATAGCGGGCAAGATGCTCGCCTGCTACCTCCCCATCATGGCCTTCGTGACCAGCGGCTTCGAACACTCGATTGCCAACATGTACTTCATCCCGACCGGTCTGCTGATAGCTGCCGAGCAGGGGAGAAGCGTGCCTAACCTCAGCTGGGGCAATTTCTTCCTGGGGAATCTGATTCCGGTGACGCTCGGCAACGTCCTCGGGGGAGTGGTCTTCGTCGCCTTTGCCTACTGGTTTGTCCATCTCAAGGGAAGGGTCAAAGATTCCTCAGCACCGTCGCTTTAACCTAATTCCAGCCCCCGCCTAAGGCATTCGGAATCTCGGCGCGAGGCATGTGAAGCCATTTTTTTTGCAGGACAGCTTCCCTGTGGTATCATTTTTACGTTGATTCTACTGCCCGTAACCATGATAAAACCGGTTCGATTTCTTCCGATCATAACCCATGGCATGGGGGATGGTATGAGGTACAAGTGGTTAGCTCATCACCTGGTCCAACGGTGCTTCCCGGAGCTGAACAAGAAAATTCATGACGAGATAGTATCCGAGGCGGTTTGCCGCGCCTGGTGTACCTTCCTGGTTCTGGACCACCGGCTGATGCAGGCCTGCGTCAACGCCGCCGCAAAAAGAAAAGGCTTGTTCGCGTCGCAAGCCATCCACCCCCCCTATATGAATCCTCCAAAAACTTTCCCACGCGCTGAAATGCCCCACAGGGCAGCTGTCATTCGGATGTCGGATTATCGGTAATGAGCGTGAGCCTGACTGCTGTTCTCACGAAAATCACATTCAAGACATGAAGATTTTAGCGAGCTAATTGATTGATAAATTATCGTATTTAAGATAACATTTCCCGTTAATCATCGGGAAATGGAAATGGATATGGCAGAGGCCACCAAAAATAAGCTGACGCTGCTGAAAATTAGTGACGTGACGGCCTCATCGAGTACCTCGGCACTTGCTGAAACCTGCAAGGCGTTGAAGGCCATCTCTTTCTACCCGGAGAACCATCCGCTTCGCGAAAAGCTCCTTCAGGGCGCCTATCAGGCCGTCGCAAATCTTACCAAAGAGGGCACGGTGTCTCTGATCGTGCAACGAAACGGCCTTTCTTTTGCGGATCAACAAGCCGCGTTCGATAACACCCCGATGACAAAGGCACTGGCGCAAGAGCTTTTCGCTCGTGAAATACAGCGGCTCACCTTTCTGCCCGGGCTTTCCCTTGCTGAATTTGCCGGGTTTCTTTCACTGCTGGCCATGGAACCCCAGAAGATCAGCGCCGCCGGTGGCCTGGCCGGGATGCTGACGGAGGGCGCCATTCAAGCGGTCATCGTTAACGAAATCGATATTACTGCGGTTTTTACCCGGAAAAAAGCCGGGGAAGCCGCCGGAGACGAAGTCGCCAAAGCTCTCAGCGTTGAGGAAGACCATGAACAGGACCTTGCCCAGCCTGAAGGTGAACACCCCGACCATCTGAATGAGCTGAGTGTAGAAGAGCTGATCGCCTTGATGTCAAAGGAAATCGATGACAACAGGTATCGCCGACTGGCTCGACTGCTCCTGGCAAAGGGGCAGCTGTTGAAACTGGATGGGGAGTTTGACCGGCTATTCGCCGCACTGAGTCGCCTGGTGGAGCAGAGTTCCGAGGTGACGAGGAGCGACGTCCAGCGCCAGTACACCCAGATGCTCATGCAGCAACTCGCCCTGGGGGAGATGACTGATCATCTTCTGGGTCACCTTGAGGATGAGAACTTCGGGGAGAAAGAGGCGATCTATCTGATCCTGAGTCAGCTCGGCGCTGAGGTGGTCGATGCCATTGTCAGCCGGTTGGTTGCCGCCGGCAGCAAGTGCTCCAGAAAATCGCTGACCGCCGCTCTGCTGCGCATCGGTCCTCCGGCGGTACCGGCTCTGACCCGCTTGATGAAGGACGGCAGATGGCAGGTGGTCCACACAGCCGTGGCCATTCTGGGTGAGATGGGGAGCCGGGATGCGGTGAGGGAACTCGTGGCTACCGTCTTTCACAGCGACAACAGGGTGCGGATGGAAACAATCAGTTCACTGGCGAAGATCGGGGGAATGGAGGCCACGGCGGTTCTTGTCGATCTCCTGCGAGATGCTAATCCGGCCATAGGGATTCAGGCCATCACCTGGTTAGGGCACACCAGGAATCAAAGGGCACTGCCGTCGCTGCTCCAACTGGTCATGAAACGGGATGTCCTGTGCAGATCCCGAGCCCTCAAAAGGGAAGCCCTGCTCGCCATCGGCCGTATCGGCGACCGGCGGGCGCTCGACCCGTTGATCAGGCTGGTTAAAGGCAGACACTGGATCGCGCCCAACCCCTGGAATGAGCTGAAGCTGATTGCCATCGAGACCATCGGCAATCTGGGCGGTGAATCGGCTCGAGAATTCCTGAAGATCACATCGACACGCGGAGGGCGCCTGGGCCTCGCCTCTTCTGCGGCACTGGGAGCTATGGAGCAAAGGAAATGAAGCGACCGTGAGTGAAAATACCTATGAGATTGCTCAAAGGGTTGCCATTCTCCTTATGGTAGCCGTTAAGTCCGTCCTGCTCTACCCCCAGGCCCATCCGGCGGTGCGGCAGCCTTTGCAGGAGCTTACCGCCATCCTTGCCGGCCTGCACAACGAGAGCCCTGAAATCCATCTCGGCGTGGTGGAAGGAACCTTTTTCCTGGAGAACCGCCTGATCGTATCCCCCAATTCCGCAGTTGCAGACTTGGCCGAGCGCTTGAGCAAGCAGGGGATCGAAGCGCTCACCATCTATTCCGGGGTGACATCGGACGACCTGTTCCGCTTCGTTACCCTGCTTGGCAACCGGAACACCACAGCCGGGTCGCTTCCCGGTGAACTGGAAAAAAACGGCATCCGGACCATACGTCTCGGCATCGACCAGAAGGTGTACGGCGGCGCGACCGAAGAGGCAGGTTCCGCCCCTTCCCGCACCTATTCCGACGCTCTTAACGCGGTGCGCGAAACCATGCAGGAGGTGGAAAGCGGCAGGATCCCCGGCAGCGACCGGATCAATTCCGTGGTGGACAACATGGTCTGCGTGACCATGAAAGACCATACCACCCTCCTCGGTCTTGCCCTGATCAAGGATTACGACAATTACACCTTCACCCATTCCGTCAACGTCGGGATCCTGGCCCTGAGCTTCGGGTCATACCTTGGGCTGGAGCAGGAAGCCCTGCGGGTCGTCAACACAGCGGGCCTACTCCACGACATCGGAAAGACCAGGATCGACAAGTCCATCATCAACAAGCCGGGAAAGCTTTCCGCCGAAGAGTTTGAGCTGATGAAGAAACATCCCGAAGTGGGAGCGCAAATCATCGGCAAAATGAAGGGAATCAGTGCCCAGGTGGCGGAGGCGGTGCTCGGGCATCACATAAAGCACAACCGGACGGGATACCCGGAATGGGCGAGCGATAGGTCATTCGGTAATTTTGCCGAGCTGGTCGCCGTATCCGATTGCTACGACGCGATCACCACCCTGCGCTCCTATAGCGTGCCCACGCTGCCCAGCGCCGCTATAGACATCATGCACCGGCTTTCTGGAACCTCCTTAAACGGCGAACTGGTGGAGAAGTTTGAACAGATGATGGGGCAGTATCCTGTCGGCTCCCTCGTGAGGCTTGATACAAACGAGATTGCCCTGGTGGTAAAGCCCCATCCGATGGAAAGTGTCAAGCCTGCGGTCAAGGTGATTATCAACCCCCAGGGCGAAGTGCTGGAGAAACCGAGGCTGGTGAGCCTCGCAGCTGCGGGTGGAACCCGCTATGCCTCGATCATTTCGGCGGTTGACCCGCTCTTGAAAAACCTCGATATAGCCAGCTACATGCTGGCATAATACCCGGGTTGGCACAGCCTTGGCGTGCAACCTGACCCGGGCGCACTAATTTCAGTATCATTGGCTGCCGCAGAAAGTCCCCTGACGCTAATCGTATAACCAAAGCCCTGCCTGCCCAGCCGGTTCATTACGCCTGCCACTAACTGATACCGTTAACAATCCGAAAGATAAATTCGTACAGTTGAAGGGTCGGTAATTGATCCGGCCATCTTTTTGTGTGCGCCAAAGTCCTTTCATCCCTGGTGGGCCCGGCTGATGCAGGTCTAAGGCTCTTGTTCGCGTTCACACTTCGCCGGATGATGCGTAGGGGCTCCCCTTTGTATTAATCCCCTGCATGGGGTAAAATAATCTCATTGATAAAAGCCATTGTTTGAGCCACCCGCCGTTCAATAGGCACCTTTACCTTGCATTTTTACCAATTGCCGGTAGATCCCGAGTCTTTGGAGACTTTCCGATGCCAACATCAGATAGTCGTCGCGAGGCGATACGAAGGACGCTGGCGCGGCGTGTCGGAGGCGTCCCGGATGCCGACGCGGTCGCCGACGCTGCCGTAGACATATGGCACCAGGTGGCTGACAGGCTCACACCGGTGATAGGCGCGCAAGGTGTCGACGTCCTTTACAGGCGCTCGCTGCACCTGACGAGTTCGGCGTTCCCGTGGCTTGCAAATGCCGGAGATCACCCGGCTGGCACCACTCAACTTGCAAGCTTCAAGGCGCGACTTTCAGACCATGAACCGGCTGCCTCCGCTGAAGCAAGCTATGTCCTGCTGGTGACTTTTACCGAACTGTTGGCAACCTTGATCGGAGAGTCCCTGACCGAACGCCTGCTGGATCCGGTCTGGGAGCCCCAGTCGCCGGCGTCTGAACGGGAGGCTGCATCATGAACAAAGTGACCATAAACCTGCTCACGACAGGTGTGCCTGGGCTTGACCAGGTTTTGGGCGGCGGCCTGCCTGAATTTTCCTTCAACCTTATTATGGGGCCTCCGGGCTCGGGGAAGATCGTCCAGCGTTACATCGAGGTGGAGAGCCGTCTGAAACGCGTCATGGCGGTCGTCAAAGTGCGCGCCAGCGCCCACAGCACAGAGATCCGGCAGTTCGGGATCTCCGATGACGGTATTGTCATCGGGGACCCGGTGCTCGACTGCGAGGGTCTCCTCGGCGGGCGACCGAAGCGGACGCCAGACCCTGATACGGGCGATCGAGGCAAATCGTGAAAAACAATAAAAGTTCCTCTGGCCGGAAAGCTGCGGCCGGCCGGCCACCTGAGGCAGACGAAAGAGCGGTCTCTCCGGACGCGGAGACCGTGAAGCCACTCGCCAGGCGTGAGGCCGCGATAATTGCCGGCGAAAAGGCCATCCTTAGTCGTGAAGAGGGAGCCAGTCTGCGCGAAGAGGGTCTCAGCCTGCGCGAAGAGGGCGCCGGCCTGCGTGAGAAGGCCCTGTGGGAGGCGAGAACCAAAGCCGAGCTTGCCACTCGCACCGAGGCGCAGTTGCGCGAAGCCAACGAGAGCCTCATCATCGCAACCGTTCAGGCCCAGACCATGACCGAAGCCGCCGAGAAGACCGCGGGTCAGATGGCATATATGGCTGAGCACGACTTTCTGACGGGTTTACCGAACCGTGCGCTGCTGACCGACCGCCTGGCGCAGTCGCTCGCCCTCGCGCAGCGGCATGACAAAAAGGCGGCTCTGCTGTTTGTCGATATCGATCACTTCAAGCATGTAAATGATTCACTCGGGCATGCGGTCGGCGACCATCTGCTGCAGTCAGTGGCAAAACGCCTGCAGGCAGGCGTCCGCATCTCAGATACCGTCAGCCGACAGGGGGGCGACGAATTCGTGGTGCTTCTGACGGAGATCGAGGAGTTGCAGGACGCTACCCTCATCGCCGATAAATTGATCAAGGCCATGGCCAAGCCCCATCGCATCGACGGCCATCGACTCCACGTCACCCTGAGTATCGGCATCAGCCTCTTGCCCGATGACGGCACGGATGTCGTAACGGTGCTCAGAAATGCCGACACCGCGATGTATCATGCCAAGAAAAGCGGGCGCAATAAATACCAGGTATTCACTGCGGCCATGAAGGACCGTGCGGTCGCGCTGCATGCCATCGAGCAGGAGCTGCACCACGCCCTCGAGCAGCGCGAGTTTGTCCTGCATTACCAGCCTAAAGTGAATCTCGAGACCGGCGCCATTGCCGGTGCCGAGGCCTTCCTGCGCTGGCAGCGCCCCGACCACCAGCTCGACTACCCGAAGCAGTTCGTGAGCATCGCCGAAAACTGCGGTCTCATCGTGCCGATCGGAAAATGGGTGCTGCGCGAAGCCTGCCGCCAAGCCCGGGACTGGCTGCAAGCCGGTCTCGACCTCGGTTATATCTCGGTTAACGTCTCGGCCGTAGAAATTCACGACAAGGATTTCCTCACCGGCGTCCTTGCCATCCTCACCGACACCGGCCTGGATCCGGATCTCCTCGAATTGGAGCTGAACGAAAGCGGGCTGATGCAGGACGCGCAAAAAACGTCGATGATTTTGCAAGCGCTCAGAGACATCGGCGTGCGGATTGCGATCGATAACTTCGGCACCGGCTATTCCAGTCTCGGCTATCTGCAGCGTTTCCCGGTCGATACGCTCAAGATCGACCAGTCGTTCGTACAGGGCATCGACAATGTCGGAGAGTCCATAGTCACTGCCGTCATTGCGATGGGCGCGAGCCTCAGCATGCGTGTCGTGGCCGAGGGGGTCGAAACGCGGCAGCAGCTCGTTTTCCTTAAGTCGCAACACTGTGCCGAGGGACAAGGCTATTACTTGGGCCAACCGGTGGCTGCCGAGGAATTTGCGGCATTACTGGCAACCGAGCGTCATTGATGCATGGTTGTTTTTGCTTGAAAGTAGATAGAACGGACAGGTGCCGTGTAACCCTGCCCGGGCAGCCGCGGCCAGTCTCACACACGGGCGATCGAGGCAAACTGTGAAAAAGAAGAAGAACCCGGCCCGCGGGCAAGCCGCGACCGGAGTGCCACTTGAGGCAAACAAAGGTGCGCCGCCGCCGGCCCCGGAGGGCTTGCAGCCCATCGCCGAGCGCGAGGCCTCGGTCCTTGCCGACGAGAAGTCCGTCGGCAGCCGCGAAAAGATGGTCGATCTGCGCGAAGAGGTGGTCGATCAGCGCGAGCTGAGTGCCGATCTGCGCGAGAAGACCCTGCGCGACCAGGGAGTGGCCGCCAGGGTCAAGGGGGCGCGCACCGAGAAGCAGTTGCGCGAAGCGAAGGAGAGCCTCGGCATCGCGGCGCTTCAAGCCCGGACGATGTCAGATGCCGCCGTTAGAGCGAGCGCACAGATGTCACATATGGCCGATCACGATTTTCTCACCGGTTTGCCGGGCCGTATGCTGCTGGCTGACAGCCTGGCGCAGGCCATCGCGATCGCCCAGATTCATGGCAAGAAGGTCGCCATGCTGTATCTGGGCCTCGACCGCCTCAAGCACGTCAACGATTCGCTCGGGCACGCAATTGGCGACCAGTTGCTGCAGTCGGTTGCAAAACGCTTGCAAGCATGCATCCGCCCGGGGGATACTGTCAGCCGCCAGACGGGCGATGAATTCGTAGTGCTGCTGGCTGAAGTGGAAAATTTGCGGGACGCTACCCGCAGCGCCGAAAAGTTGATCAAGGCCATGGACAAAGCCCATCTTGTCGACGGCCATAGGCTCCATGTCACCCTGAGCATCGGCATCAGCCTCTATCCCGATGACGGCCAGGATGCCGAAGCTGTGCTGAGAAATTCCGACATCGCGATGCATAATGCCAAGAGAAGCGGGCGCAATAAATACCAGGTGTTCACTCCGGAGATGAACATTTGTGCGATCGCGGTGCATGCCATAGAGCAGGCGCTGCACCACGCTCTCGATCGGCAAGAGTTTGTCTTGTATTACCAGCCCAAGGTGAATCTTGAGACCGGCTCGATTATCGGTGCCGAGGCTCTGCTCCGCTGGCAGCGATCCGTTCACCAGCTCGAAAGCCCGACGCAGTTCGTGAGCATCGCCGAAAACTGCGGGCTCATCGTGCCGATCGGCAAATGGGTGCTGCGCGAAGCTTGCAGACAGGCTCAGAACTGGTTGCAGGCCGGCCTAGACCTCGGCCATATGGCGGTCAACGTCTCGGCACTCGAACTCCACGACAAGGACTTTCTCGCCAGTGTCCGCTCCACCCTCACCGACACCGGCCTCGATCCGCGCCGCCTTGAACTGGAGCTGACCGAAAGTGTGCTGATGCAGGACACGCAAATGGTGGCGGCAATCTTACAGGCGCTCAGGGACCTCGGCGTGCGGATTGCCGTCGATGACTTTGGTACAGGCTATTCCAGTCTGACCTATCTACAGAGTTTCCCGGTCGATACGCTCAAAATTGACCAGTCGTTCGTGCAGGGCATTGACAACGAGGCCGGTGAGGCCATCGTTTGTGCCGTCATTTCGATGGGTACGAGCCTCAAGCTGCAGGTCGTGGCCGAGGGGATCGAAACGCGGCAGCAGCTCGCGTTCCTTAAGTCGCACAGATGCGCCGAGGGACAAGGCTATTACTTCGGCCGCCCCGTGTCTGCCGATACTTTCGCCGCATTACTGGTAGCCGGTCGGCATTAGCCGCCTGTCGCAAACAACCCAAAGCATAAAGCCTCACCACAGCGGTACACAGAGGTACTCAGAGGAAAATCAAAGCCTGATTTATGCTAAAACAAAAAGTCTTAGCCATTGTTTTGAGATTTCCTCTATGCCCTGCATATTCCTCTTTACCTCAGAAAGGTCACTATGAACCAAACTAAGTCAAACTCGGCGCTACAGATCATCCCCTTGGGTGGATTGAATGAAATCGGCATGAACATGATGGTCTACCGGTGCGACGGTGACATCATCATCGTTGACTGCGGCCTGATGTTTCCCAGCCCGGACATGCTCGGCATCGACTATGTCATTCCGGATATTTCCTGGCTGCGTGAGCGCCGCGAGCAGATCCGCGCCATCTGCCTGACCCATGCTCACGAGGACCACATAGGCGCGCTCCCTTTCGTGCTTCAGGAACTGAATGTCCCGGTGTACGGCACGGCCCTGACGCTCGGGTTCGTCGACGCCAAGCTTGACGAATACAAGCTGAAGGGGAAAGTGGAGATGGTTGTAGTCAAACCACGCGACAGCGTCACCCTGGGCTGTTTCCAGGTGGAGTTTCTGCGCGTGGCGCACTCCGTTGTGGACGGCTGCGCCCTCGCCATTACCACGCCGGAAGGAGTGGTGATTCACACGGGCGATTTCAAGATCGACAATACCCCAGTGGACGGTCAACTGACAGACCTGGCCAGTCTCGCGCGCTACGGGGAGGCCGGAGTCCTCGCGCTTTTGTCGGACTCCACCAATGTGGAGCGCGAAGGCTATACCCTCTCCGAGAAAACCGTGGGCGATGCATTTGCCGAAATTTTCCCCAAATGTTCCGGCCGCATCATCGTGGCAGCCTTTTCCAGCAGCATCCACCGCGTGCAGCAGGTGGCCGATGTCGCGGCCCGTTGCGGTAGGAAGGTCCTGCTAAACGGCCGCTCGATGGTGAAGAACGTCCAGATTGCCCGCGAACTCGGGTACCT
>Ga0209125_1002110_pt1 | contig 16221 bp, 10 predicted proteins | sample BarGraIncub1131A_FD_184503 | JGI IMG/M metagenome (GOLD analysis project Ga0209125, IMG submission 184503) | Arctic peat soil microbial communities from Barrow, Alaska - Barrow Graham LP Incubations 11-31A (SPAdes) (version 2) | ecosystem: Environmental > Terrestrial > Soil > Wetlands > Peat...
ACAAAGAAATACGATGAGTCTAAGACCAGGAAAGTATATAGATATTTTCCTGGTCTTACTTTATATAATTGCGTAACTGTATGAAATTAACATTTTATGAACCCCCCTCAATCAAGGGGGTCACACTTTTACGCAAAATCAATATTAACGCGCATTAGTATCACCATTCTATCAAAACGCACGTTGAGATGTGCGTACTACTATATAGTAAGGAGTATTACGATAGGGAGATTAAGGGGAAGGTTAGGGCGGAAGTGGTTACTGAAGTTTAGAATGGAATTAAATATTTAGGTATAATAAAGGGCATTCAATCTTGTGGTTGAGTGCTTTTTATTATGGTTAAATATTAAGAAGCACATTGTTTTAAAATCAAAATATAAATGATATAATTATTACAGTTTAGAAAAAATAGTAAAGGGGAAATAATATCTTGGTAAATTATAAATTAAAAGAATATATTTTAAAAACCGTTGATAGTCAAATGAGGGACAACGATCCTAAATGTACAAATGAAGTTTTTGAAAAATTAATAAGTAGTGGTTGTACAGAAAACAAGGCGAAGGAAATGATTGCAGCAGTTTTAACTGAAGAAATATATGATGTTATGAAAAGTCAGCAGCCATATAATGAAGAACGGTATAGTAATAAATTATCTAAGTTACTAGATTGCATTGGCGAAGAAAGTGAAGAAGGATTAGAAAAAAAACTTGATGATGAAATCATTCAAACTACTATAAGGAATGAAAATAAGATAGGCAGAAATGGGCTATGTCCTTGTGGTAGTGGTAAGAAATATAAAAAATGCTGTGGGAAGGGATGATAAGGTGGTTAAATTGCAAGTAATTAAAAGTGAATATGGAAATATATTAGAATGTTTTGAATTTGATTATTTAGGGGGGCATGATGAACTTGATACAGTATTAATAAATGGTTCAATTAAGATTTTTCAAAAAGGTATGCATATTTCTACTACATTGAGCGGTTGTTTTGCTTTTGTAGAATGGGAACGGATTTCTGATTTAAGAATCTCCAAGGAGAAGCCAGAAAAGATTGAAATTATTTATGATAATGGTTGACCCATACCCCCTAATACAAGAAAACAGCGTTGAAGGTATAGGAAATAATGTTTCCCTTGTATTTGAAAATATGGATTTTACAAGTGAGGGTACAGGGAAGATTGTTGTTTATGGTAGATCACCTATTGATAAAAATACCATTCATGTGCGATTTGATAATTCTGATGATGAAAGCAATCAAATTATGGAATTTACGAAGTCCGATGATTATCAAGAGAGAGTATTTGAATTCAAAAAAATAGCAGGAAACCAAAAAGTAACTTTTATATTTCTACCAGGGTGTAATTTTGATTTTGGATGGTTCCGCTTTGAACGATAGCCAGTAAGGTATCTAAAAGTTTGCAGGTGGAGTTACAGATGAAGAAGCAGGAGGAGTTATAATATTTACGTCGAATCTATTCAATATAAAATAAACAAATCATGATTGAGGACGACTGTGTATGAAATGACTTAATTTGTATATGGGGGGATGTATTTTAATGTTAAAAGTTTTATTAGTAGATGATGAACCTTCTGTAATACAACTTTTGGAAAATTTGATTGACTGGAAATCCTGGGGGTATACTATATGCGGTACAGCATCAAATGGTGAAGAGGCGCTTGAAATTCTAAAACAAAGCAATCCCCATTTGGCTATTGTAGATATAAACATGCCAAGACTTAACGGGCTACAGCTTTTACATCAGGCTTCTGAAATATTGTATTTGAGGACAAAATTTATTATTTTGAGTGCCTATAATGATTTTGAGTATGCTAAAACTGCTATGCGTTACGGTGTGTGCGATTATATATTGAAGCCTATAGATGATGAAGAGATGATTCCCACTTTAAAAAGAGTGAGGAAGCAAATAGACAATGACATTGGTACTCTGGAATCAGAAGTCAATAAACTGAAATTTGCCGCAAGTAACTATATTAATAAAATCATAAAATACGAAAACAGTGAAGAACTTTTAGAAAGATGCAAACGTATACTTAACTTGAATGATAATAATTCATTTAGATGTGCATTGGTGGAGATCAACCAGTTTGAAAAATGGATGAATGATCTTGAAAACATGGAAATTCAAAAGAAAAGGCTATCTGTGAGAAAAGTAATTGAAGACGCAGTAGGAAACGCGCATGTGCTCAATATATTCGATGATGATATTCACAGATTTGGAATAATCATCACACAGGATATGGGTATGCAGGAAGAACGGTACCTTGAGAATTTAAAAATGGCAGTATGGCAAAACTGTCAGTGCTACGTTTCTGTGTCCTTGAGTGAAGCAGCAAATGGAATAGACAATATCGGAAAACTATACAGGCAGGCACTCTTGGCACTTCAATACAGGCTTTTTCAGATGGATGGAGGTGTACTTTATTATGAGCGGGTTAAGAATACTCCATTGAATTACAATTTTTATGAATCCAATCCTGAAGGGTTGTTAGAAGATATAAAGAGTAATAACATTTCAGGAATAAATGATAAGGTAAACAAGGTTTTTAGTGAATTCTATAAAAAAAAGTGTGCTCCTGAGATTATTGAGAGTTATATAAAAAATATTGAATTTGAGATGGTAAAACATATACAAGAGCATAATGGAAACGTGGATGAACTTATCACCAGATTGGAAAGTATAAGTACAAGCATCGAGAAAACACCTGTTGATTCCTTAAGAGATGATTTTTGCAAATTATCCTTAGATATATCAGATTATTATAAGAGTATTAGCAGCAGGAGTTCGAAAGATATCATTGTGGAAATAAAAGATTTTGTACATCAAAATTATCAGAAGGATTTAAAACTTCATCAGATAGCCAAAACTTATTTTGTTAATCCTGTATATATTGGGCAGGTTTTCACTAAAACTGTTGGCATGCATTTTAATGAGTATCTGCACAGTGTCCGTATAGCGGAAGCTATAAAGCTGATTAGGAGGACCGATATAAAAATCTCTGGGATTGCTTCAATGGTAGGATATAGTGACTCCGAGTATTTTGCAATTAAGTTTAAAGTAATTACAGGTTATCTACCATCCGACTATAGAAAAAACAGTATGATGCAAATTCATTAATAAGAAAACGTGAAAGGGTGATTGCTTTGCATATGAAAAAAGGATTCTTCAATTTTATTAATGATATTCATTTAAATTCTAAGTTCTTGATGATATATATTTTTTGTGTACTTGTGCCTATACTGACAGTTAATTTCATTTTCTGGAACAGGATATCAAATGACATGAAGGAAAGGGAAACGGAAAATTATAATATATCCATTAGGAGAGTGGAAACTGATATTTCTACCATATTGGAAGGTAGTGTTGATGTAAGCCATTCTGTATCAACTGATAAAGATTTGTATGAGACAATGGAGAAGTCTTTTAACGGTGCAAAGGAATATTATGAAGTTTATTATGATTTCCTGAGGGATCGGATAAACAAGTATTTGCCTGTCTATAATAATATTTCCCAGATAACTTTGTATACTTCCAATGATACCATAGTTAGTGGTGGGAATTATTATTCTGTTAATCAGCAGATTAGGGATACTTCTTGGTACAACGTCCTCAAGCCAGATAATAAAGTCGTTTTATACTCATATCGGGATAGAATCGATGATGGCAGCGGTAACTATGTTCAATATTTAAGTATTTTGCGGCGCTTAAATGATTTTGCGGACAACGATGACAAGTATGAAGATATTCTCAAAATAGATATTAGTATGAATAAATTATACAATATATTTGATAGGGAAAGAGATTATTTGGATTTGTTTTTAGTGGACTCCCAGGGCCGCATCGTTTGCTCCACTGACCGTAAGTATGAAGAGGGTTTATCAAAAGTCTACACTAATTTCAATAATATTTACGGTAGCGAAAAGAACATCAACTTTGTTAAATCGAAATTGGGCACTGCTGGATATTTAAATGGGTGGAATTTAATCGGCATACCAAACCGCAGCCATATTTTTAATGAATCACACCGGTCAAATATTTTTATTGCTTGCATTACATTTATTGTCTTATTGATGTCTACATTCCTTATTTTAATTATTGTAAGATCCTATAACTATAGGCTGAAAAAACTATCAAAACACATGATGGGAGTGAAAAACGAGAATTTTGAATTGATTCAAATAGCGGAAGGCAAGGATGAGATAGGAGAACTAATACTCAGCTTTAATATGATGACATCTAAAATAAATACATTGGTAAATGATGTCTATAAGCTTCAGCTTAAGAAAAAGGATCTTGAAATTCAGAGGGTTCAGGCGGAATTGAAATTTCTTCAAAGCCAGGTGGATCCCCACTTTCTTTTTAATACTCTAAATGCTGTAATGGCTATTTGCGTTAAAAACAACTATACAGACCTGACAGATATTATAAAGTACCTTTCAAAGATTTTCAGAAGGCTCATAAGCTGGAAGGATGATCTGGTTACGGTAGGGGAGGAAATTTCCTTTACTGAGATGTACCTTAAGATAGAGAAATTCCGTTTCTTAGAGAAGTTTGATTATCAAATTGAGGTAGACGAAAAAACCCTTGATTTTAAGGTACCCAAGATGAGCATACAGACTCTTGTGGAGAATGCATGCAAGCACGGAATTCAGAATAGTGTTGGAGTAGGAGTTGTGAAAATAAAAGTAAGCCAAAAGGAAGAGTTCCTATGTATTGATGTTGAAGATAATGGACTGGGCATTGAGGATAATAAACTCAAGGAAATCATTGAAGCTATGCAATCAGAAGATGATTTTTATGAAAATGTGGGTATCAGAAATGTATATAAACGCCTGCTCTTATACTATGGAGATGAAGTTGAATTTGATATAAAAAGCGAGATTAATAAAGGAACCATAGTACATTATGGAATCAATAAGAATGTGATAAATATTAATAAATACCCTAAGGGAAAAATCGATTAAGGAATGCATGAATCCATACTACAGATATACTAAGGGGGAGCTTTAATGTATAAAGTATTGTTGGTGGATGACGAACCAATGGCTTTGGAACTTTTGAAGTATGTAATGGATTGGGATAAGTTTGGATTTTCAGTTTGTGGAACATGCTGGAATGGTAAGGAAGCTGTTGACGCTATTGATAAATATGAACCCGACATTATAATAACGGATATTAAGATGCCGGTTATGGATGGATTAGATTTGATTCGATACGCCAGGGAACATGGAAAAGGAAACATTAAATTTATCGTTGTAAGCGGGTATGGAGAATTTGAATATGCGAGAAAAGCCATGAAGTATGACGTAAGATTCTATCTTCAAAAACCTATTTTGAGAGAAGAGATATATGAAATAATTATAGAAGTTAAAAAACAGTTGGATGAAATGTGTAGGTATAAGGAAAGTTCAAGAATGGATCAGAAAGCGTTATTAGATGGAGTTTTGGATAATATCCTTTGGGGGAGTGATAGTAAGAAAGCCTTAGAATATCTTAAATCCTTTTGGGATGAAGATATGCTCAAGATGGGCTGGAATTGTATTGTTATTGAACTTGAACTTGAATTAGCAGATAAGTTAGATATTTATGACGGATTTAAAGATACAAGGCTTAAGGTAAGAGAAACTATTGATAAAGCTGTGAAAGCTAATTTTGGTATTTTTGCGCTTGAGCAGAGTTCAAATACATTCATTGTCTTGGTAAGTTTAAAGAATGAGAAGCCTAGTGGGAGTATAATTAATATTTTGGCTGACGGTATATATCAAAGTCTTTGCACAGCTATTTCATCTGGATTTACCATTGGTGTTGGTGAAAAGGTAGAGGGGATAAATTCTGTAAAACATTCCTACACTACAGCTGTAGCGTCACTGGGTCACAGATTTTACAGGAGCCTAAACTGTTTGATTTTATATAATGATATCAAGGAAGAGACATTCAATTTTGAGTTCAATGAACTTTTTATGTCAAACAAAGTTTTTGAGGCTGTTGAGGACATTAACAGTAATAAAATAAAAGATATTATTGATACAACCTTCGAATATTTCAAAATCCACAGGATTCATCAGGACATAGTGATAATGTTTACTTCAAATATGATATGTAAGATAAACAATTTAATATATGAAGCTGACCATAAGGCAAATGAATTTTTAGAAAACCATACAATACGTGAACTTAAAGACCATGAAAGAACAATGGAGGAATTAAAGAAGTTTTTTGAAGGCTTATGCATAGGTTATTGTGAGTATTTAAAAAAAATACGTTGCAAGAACTCTGTGAGCAATATTGAAAAAATAGAAGTATTTATTAAAGAAAATTATAAAAGAAATATTACAATACGTGAATTGTCGGAGAAAGTTTATATGCACCCTACTTATCTAGGACAGCTTTTTATTAGAAAATTCGGAATGGGTTTTAATGAATACATGCATAAGATGCGGATAGAGGAAGCTAAAAGGCTTATTAATATGACCAATTTGAAGAATCATGAAATTGCTGAAGGGGTGGGTTACAGCAATTATAATAGTTTCCTCCAACAATTTCATAAATATATAGGAATGAAACCCTCAGAATACAGGAATAGTGAACTATTAAAAAATAACTTAAAAATGGGGGGGGTACATCTTTAATTTATTGAATTGTTATGACTTCGTTTACAATTTATAATAGACATACAAGATATAAATGATCTTGCAATTATATAAAAGTAAAAGGGGGACAAAAAATATGAAAAGGAAAAAAATACTTATTTGGTGTATGGTAGCTATGCTCGTATTAACCACAATGCCATTGACTGGATGCAAGAAAAGCACCAGTGATTCAAAAGTTAGTGGTAGCGCCACTGTAAGCACCAAAGATCCAATTACTATTTCTATTTTTGTTGGTGATTCTGCAACAATTGCTCCTACTCCCGATAACAAGATCTTCAAGAAGATCAAGGACGAGCTGGGTATAAAATTCAATATCGAAATCCTGGTAGGTGATATTAATCAGAAACTAGGTGTTATGATTGCAGGTGGTGATTTGCCGGATGTGGTATCTTATAATGCCAAATTCCAGGATGCGGGTGACCTTATACCTCTCGAGAGTAAGATACAAAAAAGTGCACCGGATATTTACAAGCATCTTGTATCTGGAAATGCATGGGGGATGATGAAGGACTCAATTGATGGACATACTTATTACATGCCAAACTATGGTATTTCTGCTACAGAAACTACTGGTACATATTATAGTGGACCAGCCTTCTGGATACAGAAGGATGTGCTTAAAGAGGCTAGTTATCCAAAAGTAACTACGCTGGATCAATATTTCACCCTCATACAAGATTACGTTAAAAAACATCCAACGATTGATGGAAAACCAACCATCGGTTTTGAAACTTTAGCAACAAACGGACAATCCTTCGTGCTAGAAAATGCTCCTGCACAACTTTCAGGTCATCCCAATGATGGTATGGTCAATGTAGATAAAGGCGTTGCATCACTTTTCGCAGATAAGGACATATCTAAGACATATTTTAAAAAGTTAAATGATATGTACAATATAGGCATAGTTGACAGAGAAGCTATCACTCAAACTAAGGACCAGTATCTACAAAAGGTATCAAGCGGACGTGTAGTAGGTATGTACGATCAGCATTGGGACTTTGGAAGTGGAGAAGCCTCTCTCTTAAAGGATAACAAATATGGTCAGCAGTATGCTCCACTTGCTCTTACTTATGATGGAAGTACACCTCACTATAAAGACCGCCCGATTCCAAATCTTCTAAACGGTTATTCAATCACTAAGAATTGTAAGGATCCTGATAGAGTACTTACAGCGCTTAATCTGTTAATGACTGAAAAATGGCAGAAGATTCTTAACTGGGGTATAGAAGGACAGGATTATTCTATAGATTCTGCAAGCAAACAGCCAGTTTGGACAGAGCAGCAGAAGAACAATCAAAATGATAATGCTTGGAAGGCTAAAAACAGAGCAGATGCTATCTTTGGTACTTTGCCTAAGATAGAAGGTAAATATAGCGATGGAAATGCAACATCATTAGGGGATAATTCAGTACAATATGCCAAGGGCTTAAGTGACTATGATAAAGAGTTCCTTAAGGCATATAACGTAAACAGCCAATATGAAATGATGGGAGTAGCACCTAAAAATGAGATATACTACCCATGCTGGAACATTAATATTCCATCTAATTCACCAGCTTCTTTGGCAAATACTGCAATAAATAATTCACAACTTAAGTGGCTTCCAAGGCTTATAGTTTCAAAAGCTGCTGATTTTGATAAACAATGGAGTTCTTATCAAGAAGAAATAAGTAAAGGCAATCCAAAAGCTTTTCTTGATGCAGTTAATGAGGGCATACAGTATAGGATTAAGAATTGGACTGTGACTAAGTAATATGAATTAAAGTAATTGACAGGATAATGGATATATTCCTTAGATATATTTCATTATTCTGTCATTAAGCAATAAGTGTCTTTATTTATGTTTTGGAGGGGAATATGGCTGAAATACGAGAAAACATCAAGCAAAGTGTTAAATTCTTAAAAGTTAAAAAAAATGAAAAAATAACTTGGAAGATGATTAGAAATCAAAGAGAACTTATGTTTATGTCTGTGCCTTTCTTGGCATATATAATATTATTTGCTTATGCACCTATTTGGGGATGGCTTATGGCTTTTCAGAATTATAGACCAGGGTTAAGCTTTTTTAAACAACAGTGGGTTGGACTTACTCAGTTTAAAAATCTTTTCTCCTATATGGGATTTGTTCAAGTAATTAGAAATACAGTGGCAATGAGCTTAATAAACCTTGTACTTGGTATGCTCTGCCCTGTAATTTTGGCATTGCTGCTTAATGAAATAAATAATATGTTCTTTAAGCGTACAGTGCAGACTATATCTTATCTACCACACTTCTTATCATGGATTATTGCTACAGGAATAATTGCAAATGTTCTTTCTACAGACCCTGCAATTGGAATTATAAATAATATACTCATGAATCTTCACATTGTAAGTCAACCAATTTTATTTTTAGGTATACCCAAAATATTCTGGGGAATTGTTGGGGTATCCACAGTTTGGAAAGAGGTCGGGTGGGGTACTATAATTTATCTGGCCGCTATATCTTCGATAGATCCTGCTTTGTATGAAGCAGCTGAAATAGATGGTGCTGCTCGGTTCCAGAAAATGCTTAACATAACACTTCCAGGTATAAAAGCTACTATTATTGTACTGCTTATTATGAATGTGGGACATATTCTAGATGCCGGGTTTGAAATACAGTATTTCTTGGGGAATGGGTTGGTCTCGGATTACTCTAAGACCATTGATATATTTGTTCTAGACTATGGTATTAATCAATTCAATTATTCCCTTGCCACTGCAGCTGGTATTTTCAAAAGTGCTGTAAGTATTACAATGCTTCTTTTCGCCAACTTTATCGCTGGTAAAGTTAGCGATGAAAGACTTATTTAGGAGAGAATATATTATGAAGTATAAAGCTACAAAATTAGGAGACAAAGTTTTTAATGCATTTAATGCAATATTCATGATAATGATTGTTGTTGTTACTTTATATCCTTTTCTAAATACTTTAGCAATATCTTTTAATAATGCCTCAGATACCATGAAAGGAGGCATATATATTTGGCCCAGGGAATGGACACTGTTTAATTTTCGCTCGATTTTCGCCACAGGTTTTTTATATCATGCGTTTTTTATATCTGTGTCAAGGACGGTTATATCAACAATACTTAATTTGTTCTTTACTACCATGCTTGCTTATGCATTAAGCAGAAAAGAGTATTTCCTCCGGAAGTTCATTACAGTTGTGTTTGTATTGACTATGTATTTTAATGCTGGCCTGATACCTTCATATTTCCTCATTAAAGATCTTGGTCTTATGAATCACTTTCTAGTATATATTTTGCCATCTATGATAGGTGCGTTTAACCTTATTGTTATAAGAACTTATATAAAATCACTTCCTGATAGTATGATAGAAGCTGCAAAAATCGATGGCGCAGGAGAATTTAGTATATTTATCCGGGTAGTATTTCCTCTTTGTAAACCTGTTTTGGCAGTTGTGGGACTCTTTGTAGCAGTAGGTGCATGGAATACCTGGTTCGATACATTTCTGTATGCTTCGTCAAGGCAAAACTTGAGTACCCTTCAATATGAGCTGATGAAGCTCCTGTCAACATCTATGCAAACAGGAACTACGGCAGTAGCTCAATTTGGTGGTAAAGGAGCTCATGGCGGATCAAGTGATACAGTAACACCCCAATCTATAAGAGCAGCAAGTACCGTTGTTGCGGCGTTACCTATACTTTTGGTTTATCCGTTCCTTCAGAAGTATTTCGTAGTAGGAATGAACGTAGGAAGTGTAAAGGAATAATTTACAAGCCATGTGACAATAGCTTATTAATCTCTAAAGATTCTATGTAAAAATATAAAAAGGAGGTAAGAGACTAGTAGTAAACAATATTTATTTCATTTGAGGGATCTACAGATTTAGGTAATCCCTTATTTGTTATGCCTTAAATTAGATATTGTTAACGAAGTGATGGAGAATTAGAATTCAAGAGTTTTTAAATAATATTTTTAAGAGGTGGGTAAAAATGAAAATTAGAAAAAAGCAGAAAAAGTTCTTATGCTTTATACTGACATTTTTAATGCTGACAGGAAGTATAAATTGGAATGGCTTTATGGCTAAAGCTGACCCAGTTAATTTGGTAACTAATGGAGATTTTGAAAATGGCACAACTACTGGATGGACAGGAAATGGGGGTGTACCCATATCAATTTCAAGTGAACAAAAACATGCTGGAAGCAATAGCTTGAAAACAACAGGTAGAACTCATGGATATGATGCTCCACAGATTGATTTGTTAAGTAAAATTCAAGGTGGGGGAACATATACTTCAACTTTTTGGGTTTATCAATTAGGGACAGAACCTGCTAAAGTTCACTTAACTTTGAATTACCAAGTTGAAGGCGGTACTGAAGGGTATGGTTGGATGACCAATGAGGTTACAGTACAGCCAGGAACTTGGACAGCGGTAACTGGTAGCTATGTTGTTCCTGCAGGGACATTAACAAAAGCAAACGCTTATGTTGAATGTGCAGTAGGTGAAACTTATCCAGATTTTTACATTGATGATTTTTCAATATTAGGAGAACCAGTGGTGGTACTACCTCCAACAACAGGAACTGAAGCATATTCAGCCACTTTCGAAGCTGGTATAGAAGGCTTCAGTGCCAGAGGAAGTGCGGTAGTTTCAGCAGTTTCAACAGAAAAACATAGTGGAAACAATGCTTTGAAAATAGCAGGGAGAACAAAAACTTGGGAGGGCCCAATTAAGGATTTAACTGGAGTACTTACCAAAGGTAATGCCTATCATTTCTCTGTCTGGATTAAATATAATGATGGACCAGCTACTAAAAGCTTTAACTTGCAATTCCAGAATACAACGTCAAGTGATACAATAACTTATCCTACTATAGGTACAGGAGTTGTAACAAAGGGTGAGTGGAAGAAAATAGAGTGTGACTATACAATACCTAAAGATGCTGAATTAGCTGAGTATGCTTTATATATTGAAGTACCTTATAAAGAAGATACTTTAGTCACTGTTGATGACACCATGGATTTCTATTTGGATGATTTTGTTATAACGAATGTTGCAGCAACAGCACCCATAGATTTTCAGCGTGATATAGGAACATTAAAAGAAACATTAAAGGATTACTTTCCTATTGGAACAGCCATTAGCCCAGATCAACTTAGTTCAGATAATATTCATTCGACTTTTATAAAGACTCAGTATAATGCCATAGTTCCAGGTAATGCTATGAAACCGGATGCATTAGAACCAACTGAAGGTAACTTTAATTGGACAGATGCAGATAAAATTGTAGAGTACGCACAAGATAATAATATGTTACTAAGAGGGCACACTTTAGTATGGCATAGTCAAATACCTGCCTGGTTTTTTCAGGATAAGACAGATCCCACTAAACCTGCATCAGCTGAATTATTGAGAAGTAGATTAGAAAATCATATAAAAACTGTTGTTACTAGATATAAAGGTAAGATAAATTCTTGGGACGTTGTAAATGAAATTCTTTCTGATACAAGTGGACTAAGAGGCAGCAGCGAAAATTCAAAATGGAAAGATATAATCGGAGACTTAAATGGGGATGGTTTTGATAGTGATTATATCGAACTAGCTTTTAAATATGCACATGAAGCTGATCCAAATGCAAAGTTAATCATAAATGATTATGGTTTAGAAGGAAGTACTAGAAAAAGAGATGAGATGTATAACCTTGTTAAAAGATTGCTTGAACAAGGTGTCCCTATTGATGGGATAGGAATTCAAATGCATATTTCCAATTATGCTCCTTCTGCGGAGCAAATTAAAGAATGTATTGAAAAACTAGCAAGCTTAAAAAGTATTAAACCTGGCTTTACTGTTCAAGTTACAGAAATGGATATGTCTATTTATAGTAGTGACGGGGAGGCAATGAAGACAGTAACCAATGATATTTTATTGCAGCAGGCAAGTCAATACAAAAAGATATTTGATGTTTTTAAAGAAGAAGCAGTAAAAGACAATTTAAGTATGGTTATGCTTTGGGGTAATTCTGATGATGATACATGGTTAGATAATTTCCCTACCACAGGAAGACTAAATGCACCATTACTTTTTGATAGAAAGCTTCAAGCAAAACCAGCATATTGGGCAATTGTAGATCCTTCTAAGGTTGCAATATTTAGACAAACAGCAAATACAGCAAAGGGAGCAGCAGTAATAGGTGAGAATATAGACAGTAATTGGGCCATGGTTAAACCTTTTGATGTAAATACTTTTGTAAAAGGGAATGTAGGAGCTACAGCTCAAATAAAAACCCGATGGGACAAAGACAATCTATATATACTTTCGGATGTAAAGGATAGTACAATAGGAGACAAAGATAATGTGGACATGTTTATCAATATTAGTGGTACGGATATAAAACATTTTACATTTAATCGTAACAGTAATACTGATTTAGTAAAAACTAAAGTTACCACAGATGGATATCAAATTCAGGCAAAAATCCCATTGACAGGAATTACACCAGCAGTTGGAACTAAAATTGGATTTGACGTTAAAGTTAATGACAATGTAGGTGCTGGAGAGGTAACTTCTTCAGTAGTTTGGAATGATTATTCGAATAATCAATTGACGGATGCAACGAAATATGGTTATTTAGTCTTTGATATAGAACCTAAGCTTACAGAGGCTAAGTACGGAACTCCCAATATAGATGGAAACATAGATGAAGTATGGAATAATGCTAACGTAATAAATTCTGATATAAATATTGAGGGAACACAGGGTGCAGTAGCTAAAGTAAAAACACTCTGGGACGAAAATTATGTTTATGCGTTGTATCAGGTTACGGATAGTACTTTAGATAAATCAAATACAAATGCATGGGAGCAAGATTCAGTGGAGGCATTCATAGATGAAAATAATGCAAGAGCTTCATCTTTTGATAGCGATGATGCACAGTATAGAGTTAACTATGTTAACGATATAAGTGGTGGAGGAAACTGGAGTACAACAAACTTTAAATCCTTTGCAAAAACCACGGATACTGGGTATTTAGTAGAAATGGCTATACCTTTAAAGAACAAAGTAGCGATTAATCAAATTCTTGGCTTTGATGCTCAAGTTAATGATGCTACTGCTGGAAAAAGAACTGGGGTAAATATTTGGTGTGATGCAACTGGACAAACCTGGGCAACTATGGCTAATGTTGGTAATTTAAAGCTTGTTGCGGCAGATTTAGAAGTAGATAAGAAAGTATTAGCAACATCAATTGGTGATGCGCTAACGTTAATATCAAGTAAAAAAGTAGGAGCAGCAGTAGGAAATGTATCACAACTCACAAAGGATTCTTTTCAAAGTGCAATAACATCAGCTACCGAGGTAAACACAAATACAGCAGCAACGCAAGATGAAGTAAATGCTCAAATAACACTACTTGCTACAGCAAGTATTAACTTTAATCGTGCAGTGGTAACTCCGCCAGTGGTAACCCCAACGGTGGTAACTCCATCAGCAGTGTTAAATACTGGGAATACAATTGATTGTGTAAAGGCCATAAAAAATGCTTCAAATGGATCAAGTATAGTCATTAACGTAACAAATATACACGCTGATAAAGCTATATTTGATGCCATAAAAGGAACTAATAAAACAGTAATCTTTAAACAAGATGGGATAGAATGGATATTTAATGGTAAAGACATAATTAACGAAACTAAAGACATTGACTTAACAGTTAATATAGCAAGGCTTAATGAAACAAAATCTGCTAACAAGGGAGCACTAATAGAAAAGTTTAAAGGTGCAGATGTTTGTATTATATCTTTTGCAGATAATGGATTGCTACCTGGCAAAGCAACTGTAAAGGTTAAGTTAAGCAGTGACTGGCTAATTGGTAAAGATAAAAATAATATTTATATCTATTATTATAACAAAACAACTAAATTGGCTGAGGTTGTTGCTAAAGGATTAAAAGTAGACACAGAGGGATATGTGCAATTTAACATAACTCATAACAGTGACTACATTGTTTCAGACAAAGATTTAGTACAAGCTGGAATATTATCTAAAACAGGATCAGTTATAGATATGAAAGTACTTCTAGGACTAGGGTTACTAATATTTATATTCGGAGTAACAACATTAGGTTATAGAAAAAGAGTAATTAAGTTCAATAAGTAATAAAATACTTATTAAGCTGTGTTAGGTTATTTTACTTTATCCAAGGAGGGGGAGCAGGCATCAAAACGCGGAAATTATACTCTAAGGATTTAGAAATCATGAAGTCCTTAATTTTTATACTCTAAAGTGTGTCCCCATGGGCAAAGTAGAAATAAAAAAAGGCATAATTGCCTTTTTAGTTGATGAGCAATATATGAATTTCACGTTATAACAGCCACAAAATAGTAGTACCATTTATGCTTTATAGTTAATTTAAAATGGTAGATACTGTCTTGTGGCTGTTTTTTGCATTAATCGTTATCTTACCACTATATGCTAATTAATTAATCAAATTTTCTAATTGAAGAAATAAATAAAGGTATTATGCTTAAAATAATTAGAAAAATGGCTTCATACAATAATGTGAGGCTACCACCTAACCCTTCCCCAATAACCTAGACACTTGAAACTCGTTATATCTCTTGTTTTCGTAGTATACCTTCTTATTTCATTTTATGCTACTTTAGCTTTTCGACCAGCTCTGTTATAATATTCTTCAGGTGTCAAATAACCATTGGTTGCATGAATTCTCTGCCTATTGTAAAATACCTCTACATATTCAAATACTGCTGCACGTGCTTCTTCACGGGTTTTGAAGTGTGTTCCATAAAGCCACTCGCATTTTAGTTTACCCCAGAAGGACTCCATTGGAGCATTATCCCAACAGTTACCTCTACGAGACATGCTACATGTAAAGCCATACTTTTTAATCAGATTTTGGTAGTCAAATGAGCAGTACTGTGACCCTCTATCTGAATGCAGCAGGACGTTGGTGGGCCTTCCTGCACGTTTATACGCTGATTCTAACGCACTAATAACTAAATCTTTAGTCATTCTTTCACTCATTGATAATCCAACAATCTTTTGCCCGCATAAATCCAATATCCCTGCGATATAAAGCCACCCTTCATCGGTCCACAGGTAGGTAATATCGCTTACCATTTTTTCATTAGGCTTGTCCGCAGTAAAGTCTCTATTAAGGATATTTTCTGCTACAGGGAGCTTATGGTTTGAGTTGGTTGTAGCCTTGAATTTGCGCGACACCTTTGATCTTATGCCATTCTCACTCATAAGACGTTCAACCCTCTTATGATTTATAGGTTGATTGCTCCAGGTGTTTAATTCCTCCATAATCTTTGTGGAGCCATAAACTTTTCTACTTTTTTCGTGTATAGCCTGAATTTTCTTAAGCAAGATTTTATTTGATTTTGTCCTAGTACTCTCCGGCCGTTTTTCCCATGCATAGTAGCTACTCCTAGATAAGGAGAGTGCCTTGCATAGCCTCGCTAGCTGGTAATATATACGGTTAGCCTTTATGAAATTAAACCTTTCTATTTGAGGTTTTTCGCGAAGTCGAGTAGACCGGGGA
>Ga0209125_1002114_pt1 | contig 16198 bp, 12 predicted proteins | sample BarGraIncub1131A_FD_184503 | JGI IMG/M metagenome (GOLD analysis project Ga0209125, IMG submission 184503) | Arctic peat soil microbial communities from Barrow, Alaska - Barrow Graham LP Incubations 11-31A (SPAdes) (version 2) | ecosystem: Environmental > Terrestrial > Soil > Wetlands > Peat...
AAAAGAGGGCTACGGTTCTTCGTCAATTTAGTTGAAAGCTATATCCAAGTTATGCGTATAGTTCCATTAATTGGAAAAAGGAGGATATCATAGATATTTCGGTGATATGCACCCACTTTCTGGCTATGTTATCAAGTATTGGTCATTTAAAAGTTATAATCTTTTGATATATACCTTATTGCTACCTCGTCCTGTAGTAGTAATACCTGTCTCAGCATTCTCTCTAAACTCAACAAGTTCTTTGGAAGCCACCGGTTTAGACAATCCTGTCAGTGCAACGTAATCATCTAATCGCATGAACGGATGAGTAGGATCATTTAGAAAATCGAGTGCTAACTGTAGCCGTTCTTCTTTCGTATAAGGAGAACGACAAAGTTTGCGCACTTCACCACGTGTAAGATGGCAATGCGAATCTGTATCGCTGATTAAATGTTTGTCTGCTCTATAATTAATACCGGTCACTTGCAGACTGGTGGCGTTGTGTTTGGATTCTTCTCCATCAATAGTGTCCATCTCCTTATCTTCACGAACACCAATTGATGCCTTGAATATACCGAGACCATCGACAGAAACGCTATAGCCGTCTGCCATTGCTCTTGCCATTTCATGCGTCAGTGTTTGAAGTACGTGCGCTACAGTACCCTCAGTCAATCCAGAACCGGATTGAGCAATACGGTTAATCAGCTCTTTAGGACTAAGATTACCACTTGTCTGTAGCCGATAAAAGCACTTGTTTTCGCCGGTGCCTTGAAAGTCAGACATTTCTTGCTTGATATATTTTGCCATCTGATAGGAATAAAAGTTTTCTTTGTTAGGTTGTAAAGATACTCATTTCCTTGCACATTATTCATATTGAAGCACGAAATAGCCATATTGAACCACAATATGGCTATTTCGTGCTTCAATATGGCTATTTCGTGGTTCAAAATAACTAATGCATCTTTGATGCTGACTTTTATCTTCCAGTTTGGGCCATTTATGTTCCCTGATCAAAAGACTTTATTCTCTGGTTGATTCACAGATTCCAAATGATTAGCTGATAAACGATTTTTACTCATGCCTTTTTTTCAGAGGTGGACCTATACGATTGAATGGAATGGGGCTGAGGAGATTGCGGGTCAAGCCCGCAATGACGAAGTGGGTGTCCGACGGTAATGGGACCGTTTTTGAGGGTAATTTGGCTGGCTATGACATTAAGGGACAGCCTTTTTACTGTGATTCCCGGGTAATTTTTTTTTTTTTTATTTTTACTTTCAGAATGGGAGGATACACTCATTTCAATGCACTATGTGCACCAAGCCACATCCCTCAGTATGCTGTAGAGCAGTATGGCTTGTTTCGATCTTACTTGCTCGCTCACATATTGCTTACAAAAAAACTTGCTATTGCCCCTTTTTGATACAGTTTCGCTTGAAAACAGAAGATATCTTGTTATTTGTTACCACATTATTAGCTGCCCGGAAATGAATGATAGATACAAAAGGGCCCTTTGAGCAAATAAACATGTATGCAATTTGTACCGAGCAATGTAAAAATGTGGAGATTGACATGACACACAGTATGCTGAGAGTCATATCTCGGTGCAGATGGTGCAGATAAATAGTACTTTTTTACTCATTCCTAAATCGAAATTCAAAAAAACAACAGACTTGAAACATAGGAATGGCAAACCTGTTTGGTAAAGCCCCTAGCACTATTACCGAACATATACAAAACGTGTTTAATGAGGGTGAGTTAAACGAAGAAGTGGTATGTCGGAATTTCCGACTAACCACCATGGAGAAACATGTATTCGATAGTGTTTGCAACTAACAATGTATGCAAATAGTATGAAAAGAGCCCTTTGAGCAAATAAACATGTAAGCAAATTGTGGCGAAAAAATGTAGAAAATGGAAATTGACATGACACAAAAGCCTTCAAATGGCATATTGGGGTGTAGGGGTGTAGATAAATAGTGTTTTTTTACTCATTCCTAAATCGAAATTCAAAAAAACAACAGACTTGAAACATAGGAATAGATGAATGCCATGACTACCCCCCAATATCCGAAATAAGTAACGATTGTATTTCATGCATATATCGCATCTTTTTTGCATTTCTGCTGGTTCTATCGCAACTTCTTTGCATTTCTGCTGGTTCTATCGCATCTTTTTTGCATTATCACCTGAAAAGAACAGTCGTAGGATCACCGATATTCCGGGAGTGATCGTCAACCTCATAAAAGGACCGGCAGCATAGACTACTTTAGATACCATGTTCTACCTTTGGGAATGATTGTTCCAGCCTCTTTCGGAAGCTACATAGATATCAATATTGCCAAATTTGATGTCAGACGTCTTGAAATCAGATTTACGACTAAAGCATGACTAATTATGACTACTTATAGCTATATAATCAATTTATGACTTAACAAAGTAGCCAAACCATTCTTTCTCGAAAGAGTTTATAGAAAACAGGTTGGAGAAGATGCTCCAATATGGAGATGAAAATCGGTTGAATGATTCCCGGGATACGACTCGCGATGTGGCATTTCAACTTGGTTTGGAAAAAGAGTTTGAAGCGTTGGGTATTCCGATACCCAAACGTGTGAAGGACTCACACGATATTTTGGGCACATTCAAAGTGTTGTCCAACCGGGCTGAGATGTCAAAGATTCCGGCAAACGAGGACGATTTGATCGCAATTATCAAAAGTCGTCATGCTACGATGATGAGGCAACGCGAAGAGTGTGCTCCAGGCGTTTTTAAGACGATGCGTAATAGGGCAGGAATGACAGAGTTTGTAGATCCCAAATTGGTAGATGGCACTTTGCGCCGTGCATTCAAATACTACGTCACGCTGACCGACCCTCTTGCGCGAGCTATCTTTATGATGTTTATGTGCAGTGAGACGCATCCATTTGTGGATGGTAACGGACGAGTTTCCCGCATTATGATGAATGCGGAATTGGTGCATGCCGGATATTCGCGCATCATTGTACCTACAGTCTTTCGTGAGGATTACATACTGACGTTCCGCAAACTTTCACGACAGAAGCAACCGGAAGCATTCATACGTGTGATGGAAAGATTGCAACAATTCAGCCATAATATCTATGGTGATAATTTCGAGGAACTGAAAGCCTACCTCATTGAGTGCAATGCAATGAATGAGCCTCAGGAAGGAAAGTTACTCATTATCGACCGTTACTTTCCAATGGACTGATGCATTTAAAGACTAGCTCCATCATATTAAACATACCCTCTGAAAGAAGTTCAGAGATTGTCAAACAGAACGATGAGGACAATGCCCGCTTCCTTGTAATATTTGACAAAACGGGATGGACGGATAAGGCGAGGTTCATCAAAGCCTGCCTGTTCAAACACGAGATTTAGTATGTGAAATTAGATAAGGCGGTAATGGATTATATATGCGGCTGACCACTTTTCACTCTCAATACAGAGTAATCGGAGTGAATTATAATCAGGTAGTGAAGCATCTGAAGACTGCTTTTCGGAGAAAATACTCCTTGCATTGCTATACAATCTGGAAAAGGCAATGGGAGAACTAATTACGATTTAGAGGCAGGTAATGGAACTGACGAAGGAATTTGAGAGAAAACATATGAAAATGGAATAAAACAAGCGAGCCTCCCTTCTTATTAATATCCGAATATATTTCCTATATTTGCACCTGAATATCAACACCGTGATTAATATGAATCGGTTAAAAGAAGTTCTGAACGAAAAAGGGATAAAACAAACTTGGTTGGCTGAAAAGCTTGGTAAAAGTTTCAAAATAGTCAATGCATATGCTTGTAATCGGCAACAGCCTCCATTAGATACGCTATATAAAATTGCTGAGATATTACAGATAAATGCGAAAGATTTGTTGGTTGATGATAAGGATAAGAAATAATTATGTCAAAAAGAATAGAAACTATTATAGATGAATTAATTGACCAATATCAAGAGGACGACCGTTACAATCGTCCTTGGATAATTGGGTTTAGCGGGGGAAAAGATTCTACAGTTTTGCTTACTTTGGTCTGGTTGGCACTCCTTAAAATTAGGGAAAACAACCCAAAAGCAATGCTAAAAAGGCAGATTTATGTAGTTTGCAACGATACGATGGTAGAAAATCCTGTAATTGAAGAATATGTTACCACCGTTTTGCAAACCATTCAGAAGGCAGCTAAAGAACAACAATTACCAATAACAGTAAAAACCACAACTCCACAAATAGAAGATACTTTTTGGTGTTGTGTGATTGGAAAGGGTTACCCTGTTCCAAACAATTCCTTTCGTTTTTGCACTGAAAGAATGAAGATTAAACCAACCTCTACTTTCATTACAAATCAGGTTGCAGCGGACGGTGAGGCAATTATTTTGATTGGAACACGACTTGACGAGAGTCAACAGCGGGCAAAATCAATCAAAAAGCACGATATAAAAGGACACCGTCTTTCAAAGCATCCATTAAACCCCAATACTTACACTTATGCTCCGATTAAAGAATTGATGTTGGAAGAAGTATGGTATATTATTAACGCAATACCTTCGCCGTGGGGCTTTGATAATCAAATCATTTTCAAAATCTATTTAGATGCTTCGGCTGACGATTACGAATGCCCTACCGTTGTAATTAATGACTCTCATAGCAGTTGCGGGCAAAGTCGCTTTGGCTGTTGGATTTGTACAGTTGTAAAAGAGGATAAGTCTATGAATGCCTTGATTAAAAACGGTATTGCGTGGATGCAACCTTTACTTGATTTTCGTGATAGATTAGCTGAAAATCGTAATGTTTCAGAAAACCGGAATGAGACTCGCCGAAATGGGCAACGAGCTGTTGATGATACAGGGCATAATCAAGGTAATTATACAATGGAATATCGCATACAACTTTTGCGAGAATTACTTACCATACAAAAAGATACACAGCAGCACCGTTCAAGTATTGACCTCATTACCAGCCAAGAATTGATTGCCATTCAAGTGATGTGGTACAGAGATGGAAATTTCACAGCTACCGTAAACGATATTTATAATGAAGTTTATAGTTATGATTTACAAAATGATAATATAGGTTTGCAGGAACGCCTAATGCTTGAACAAGCTTGTAATAATCCTGCTCATTATACGCTGATACGGGAGTTGCTTGCATTGCAGAAAAACAGAGTTCTTTTAATGAAAAAATATGGACTTCAAATCGATTTGGAAGCCCGATTAGATAGTTATGTAAAGGAGGCAGTTAGATGAAAATCATAAGCATTGAACTTAATAATTACCGCCTTTTCAAAGGTAAGAACAAAATTATTTTCCCAAATGGGAACAACAAAAATCTGTATTTGATTTCTGGCGAAAATGGTTTTGGCAAAACTACCTTTTTGCATTCGCTTTTGTGGTGTTTGTACGGTCGTTTAATGGTCGATATTGACGAGGCATATCGTAAAGAAATGTCAAATGGAGGATATAGCAATACTTTAATCAATAACTTGAATCATATTTGCAAGCAAAAAATAAATACCGAAGTAACACAAGTCACACTTGCAAAAATAAAAAAAAAGGGTTACTCTGTTGATACTGTATTTGCCAAAGAATGGTCGTGCTATGCTGTTTCGTTAGAATTTTCCGATGTGCTTATTCCGTCAATTCCCTGTCAGTCATTAAAAATCACTCGTTCATACGATATTCTTTTAGATGAAGAGAATGTTGAAATTCTGATTGATGGAATATCCAACGAATTGACCACCGAAATCGGGCATGAGATTTTTATTAACGATTTTATTTTGAATAAAGACATTGCAAGATTTTTCTTTTTTGATTCCGAGAAAATAGTTACACTTGCTGAAGCTAATACTATGGATGAGAAACGCAAACTTTGTTCGGCATACAACGAAGTCTTGGGTGTAAAACAATACGAAGACTTAAAGAAAAACCTCGAAAATATGCGTTTGCGTTTTCGCCGCAAGTCTGATGATGTAGATAGTCGGAACAAGTTGAATAGTTTACTTGCTAAACAATTTTTTTTGAATGAAACTATTGCGAAACAAGGACAACAAACTGCCTACCTTGACAGTAAACTACTTTCATTGAAAATGGAAGATGAAAATTTGCAAATGCAACTTTTGCGAGAGGGTAACGGTACAACTCTTGATGAATTGAATAGACAAGTAGTTCTTTTGGAAACTACTCGAAAGAAAGATACCGATTACAAACAACAACTCAAACAATTTTTAGAATATGCTCCTTTCGCCATTTCAGGCAAACTTTTACAGCAGACAAAAGCGCAGTTGGAATACGATTTTGATATTTTGCAATCTCAAAGCGACATTAGAAATCAGAATTTTTTGTTGGCCAATATCAATGCTGATATGCAGCAAGCATTCAACAACGTAAATATTTCCGCAAAAGATAAAATGCATTTAGTGGATTCTTTTCACAATATAATTTCCAAGTATCAAAGCAAAGCCATAAACGAAGTACCGTTGTTGAGTGTAAACAAAGAAGACTTTAATGAGTTTTTGGCGATTTATTCGAATATAACAACTACTTACAGAGTTGAATTTGAACACCTAGCGGATGATTACCGTAAAAATAAACAGGTAATAGAACGCACCGCCCGAAATATTTCCAATATGCACAGTAAAGAAAACGACAGCTTGATAAAATCTATTCGTAGTAGAAAAAATGAGAGCGAGCGTCAAATTGCAGAATTAGAACTGAAAATTAGGCAGTTGCACGAAGAACGAGGTGCGATAAATAAAGAATTGGCTGTTGTGAGTCGTCAAGTTTCAGAGTTAGGTAAAAGAGTTAGCGTTGATGATAGCGACAGTAAAAAAGATAAAGTAGCCGAGCAACTGATTAGCGAATTAAATACATTCCTTGTTTCGTTGAAAAAAGAAAAGAAATCGGCTCTCGAAAAGCGTATAAAAACAACAATGAATAATCTGATGCACAAAATCGATTTTATCGGAAAGGTTGATGTTATAGTTGCTGATGATGTAATAGATATAATTCTTTATGCTTCAGATGGTAATACAATAAAAAAAGAATCTCTGTCAAAAGGCGAACAGCAACTTTACGCAACTTCGTTGCTCAAAGCTCTTGTAGAAGAATCTGGCATACAGTTCCCGGTCTTTATAGACAGTCCTTTGCAAAAGTTTGATAAGAGTCATGCCAACAAAATCATTACTGAGTTTTACCCAACTGTTTCAAAACAGGTTATTTTGTTTCCATTGTTACATAAAGAATTAACAGAAAACGAATTGGAAACGATGAAACCTTATGTAAATTCCGCTTATTTGCTGAAAAATGATAATTCATATTCATACATTCAGCAGGTTGATATTAACAATTTAATGAAGGATTAAGGTTATGTTTTCACAGATAAGAACAAGCAGCAAAAATCGTGAAGTCGTTGTTGAATTGACACGTAAATTTAATTTAGGTGCTGAAAATATAATCGCTCGAATTGCCATCGGTTATTCTTTGCAATCAGGTGTGAGATTTGCTCCAACCGAGGTAAAAGATGCGACGGGTGGGAAGGAATACAGCAAAAATGTACTGTTTGGCAATTATTATTCCATTTACGAAGCACTGATTTGTACTCATTACCAAATAAACAGCGACGACAAAGATTTGCCCCGCTACTTTAAAATGCACCTTGATCACGGATTGCAAAGTATATATGATGATGTGAAAGACAACCCTAATTTAGTGGGTTACGATTATTTGTTTGACAAAATTCAAAATGGATTGAGTGAGATATGTTAAAGGAGGATTTGAACTATATCACAACAGAACATTTGCGCGATACGAATCAAATATCAGTTCGTAGTGCAAATTGTTGTATTAGTGCCGGTTTGAGTTCTCTTTATGAAATCCTATTATATTTTGAAAATAACGGCTCATTTTTCAAAAAGAAAATTAGAAATGCAGGTCACAGAACTTGCAAAGAATTGGACGAATTATGTATAAATATTATTCCGAAAATTAAAATTGAAAAGCAGCATGTCATAACTAAGAGGATGGAAGTTCTCGAAGTTATAAACGAACTAACGGAACAGGAACAGGAAATGTTGCTGTCATTGGCAAATTTAATCACTGAAAAAGAGAATGTTACAAAAGAAAAAGAACGTGTTTTAAGCAATTATTGTGCTGATAATTTATCTTTTGCCATTGATTTTTACGAAAGGAATAGTCATTTGCCGATGTTTTGGATTTTAGAACAATATATTATAAATGATATAAGTAGAGGAATGGAAATTTTAACAAGTACTTTCAATATTATTCAAAACAAGCAAACACTTTCCTTAGATAAAATTGCAGAAAGCCACAACTTAACGCGTGAACGTGTTAGACAAATTCGCAACGATGTATTCCACAAAACTTTTGAAATAACTGATGAATTTATTGAATATAAAAAAGCTGATGATTTAATCAAGTATGCTCAGTTGTTACAAAATAAAGATGATTGGGCGTATATTCCGGAGCTGATGCAAGAAACACATCTCGTCAGTCAAATTCCATATAATATACAGTATTATTTGATACAAGAGCAATGCACATTCTCGATGGAATTTTTCCTGCAAATAGTTGCATATATTTTTCGAGATAGATTCACGATTTTAGGTGGTTTTGAGATAAATAGTAGAGGTAGGTCGTTGAAATCCACTTATTTAATACTAAAAGAGTTTTCAGATATTTTCGACTTTGATAAAGCGAAAGAGGAATTTAGTAATATATTAGTTGATAGCACCTCTGACTATTTGTTAGACATTGATGATTATATTGCTAATTCTCAAAGTTGGAAACAATTTAATTATGATAAAACGGACGAGATAAAAAGCATTATAAAAGATATTTTGTTGCACGAGTTTGGTCTGTATTCCGAAGACATTAATGGAAACCAAATCAAAATACCTGCAAATAAGGAACAAAATCCACTCGATGTGGTTTATGCAATATTGCAAACGAAATGCGAACCAATGCACCTTGACGATATTTTTGTTGAGTTTAAGAGAATTATGCCCGAACATAGATATACGCAAGAAGATAATCCGGACAGATTACGCCCATATTTGCAAAGACATAGTGATATTACTTTCAGAAAACGTAGTAGCATTTATTTGCTAAAAGAATGGAAGCATATTCGTTCTGGTACTATTCGCGATGTAATCATAGAATTTTTGTTGACAAAAGATTTACCACAAACAGTTGAAACTATCACAGAATATGTACTACAACATTTCCCTGAAACAAACCAAAAGAATATTCACAGTACGATGTTTTCAGGCAAACATTTTATACGATTCAAAAATAGTTTATTTGGCTTAGTCAGCAAAGAGTATCCGGCAGAATATGAAGTAATAGAACAGGAAGAGCAAAGGAAATCTTTTGAACAACGATTAATGGAGCTCGAAAAATTTATTGTCGAGAACGAGCATTTCCCTTTTTCATCTTCCGAAAATAAAGAAGAGGAATCATTGTGTCGATGGTGGGACAGAGTAGTTAGTGGTAAGCAAACAATTAACGGAACGCAACAGGAAGAAGTTGAGAGAATAAAATTAAACTATGCTGATTTTGAAACAGATAAAAATGCGTATGAATGGAATTTAAATTACAATAAATTTAAAATGTTCATACTCGAAAATAGACGTACTCCGTCAGCAAGCGGTGGTGATAAATTTCTTTATGGTTGGTTGAGGCGAGCAAAAGACGATTTTTTGAATTACCGTTTGAGTGAGGAACAAAGAAGAAAATATATCGAACTTGCCAAATTGATCTCCTGATATTATAAATTTCTGCCAAACGTCTTTGATGTAAGAATCTGAAATAGTAACTATGTAATTATGTTAAAAGATAAGGATTTCAAATATAGGTACTCTACAGGCAGAAAAGATTTGCCGTTTGATTTTTGTTTGTTGGCATTGTCTAATAGCACGGAACTTGACATTGGTTTGGGGTATTTCAGCAGTGCCTCATTCAACATACTTTCACTTGGCTTTGCTCATTTTATCATCAATGGTGGAAAAATGCGACTGTATATAAATCAATATCTTACAGAAGACGACTATATGCTTTTGAAAAATAATAAAACAGTTGCTTTTGAGGAATATATATTACAATCTTTAAACGCTCTAAAAAGAACTCTCTCAAAAAGGGACGAACATTTTTTTAAATGCTTGTCATATTTGATTCAAACAGGCAGAATTGAAATAAAAATAGTTATTCCAAAAGAAGGTGGATTGGCACACGAGAAGTTTGGTATTTTTACAGACGAAAATGGCGACAAAGTCACATTTATCGGTTCAATGAATTTGACTGCTGCTGCATTGGTTAAGAACATTGAAACGATTGAATGTACTTGTTCGTGGAAAAGCGAAGATAGTCGAGAACGCGTTGAAATTTCGGAACAGGATTTTACAGATATCTGGAATGGAAGGAACAACAGCGTTTTTGTTTTCCCCGCGAAACAGTTCTGCCAAGAAATTGTAAAAACTTATCCGAATATAGATACAGACGAATTATTATTGCAAGAGAATGAAATTATCAGGAAATTGACAAGCAAAGCGATAATAGAAGACGAAATAACACCCAAAAAACAAATTGTTAAAGAGCCACATTTCCCTAAAAAATACCCTGACGGAGCAAGACCATATCAGATTGAGGCGTATGAAAAATGGGTGCAAAATGGAAAGCAAGGAATTTTTGCAATGGCAACAGGAACAGGTAAAACAATCACTTCGTTAAATTGTGCCATGCAAGAGTACCAAAAAGACGGCGTTTATCAACTTCTGATTCTAGTGCCAACTATCGCGTTGGTCGAACAATGGATTGATGAAATTGAACAATTTGATTTTAAAAATGTTATTACCGTTTTTTCCGAAAATCCACAGTGGCGGCAGCAAATTGTGAAATTGGAAGACAAGGTTAGTAGAGGTATAAAAGTCAATTTTGTAATTGTTTCCACTTATCAATCCTTTACCAATAAAGATTTTCAGCAAGTTTTACCACAACTGCCAAACAGTATGATTTTGATTGCAGATGAGGCGCATAATATCGGCTCTGAGTCTGTAAGGGCTATTTTTCGAGAAATTCATATCAAAAGAAGAATTGCATTGTCAGCAACTCCAAGTAGAATTTATGATGAAGAAGGAACAACAGAATTGGAAGAGTTTTTTAACGACAAGCCGCCGTATGTTTATAATTTTTCAATGAAGAAAGCCATTGAAGAAGGTCGGTTAATGGAATATTGCTATTATCCCAAAATTGCCTACCTAAATGATGATGAAATGCAGGAATATGCACAAATTACAAAACAGCTTTTGCGATTATTTGACAGTGCAACAAAAGAATTCAAAGATAGCCAAAAAGCAAAAAAACTATTGATGTTACGCAAGCGTATATTACACAAAGCAGACGATAAAATGCGTGTTTTCAAGGAAATAATTACAGAAATTGGACAGGACAAATTGAAGTATTGTTTTGTTTATGTCCCCGAAGGCAAAAAAATGTTTGATTCGGACGAGGCAATTTTATATTCCAATTCTGATAAGGATTTTGAAACAGGTATTTACGAAGAAGCCATTATAAAAAAAATGCTTGACATAACAAAAGATATTTTCCCAAATACAACCTGCAACACATACACAGGCACAAATAGTAAAGTTGAAAGAAAAGCCATTTTACAGGGTTTTGAAAGCGGACAAATCAAAGTCCTGTTTGCAATGAAATGTTTAGACGAAGGCGTTGATGTGCCGAGAGCCGAATACGGTATTTTCGCGTCAAGTACAGGCAATCCTAGACAATTTATTCAAAGGCGTGGTCGTCTGCTGCGCAAACACCCTGAAAAGACTTTTGCCCATATCTATGATATGGTTGTTGTTCCAAACTTTCAGTCGCCTTATTATTCCAAAGATTTTTGGAATTTGGAACGCAGTTTAGTGAGAGGCGAATTAAATCGTGTGGCATATTTTGCCAATTTGGCAACCAATAATTACACAGGCTCACTTTTATCATTAGATGAAGTTGCGAGGTTTTATGATTTGGTTTTATCGGAACTTATTTTGAGTATAAATCAATAAAATTTAAAGGAAATGACAGCCGAAGAAATTTTCCAAGAAGTAATAAAATCGCCTGATTTGCAGTCGATTTTTCAAATTAGCAAAGAGGATCTGAAACACGAGGATTTTAATACAAAGTCCGATTATTCTGTTATTGAAATTGTCAAAGCGATAATTAACGGACAGGAAAATCACAGAGGCAAGGATGCCATTTTTCAAACTGTTCAGAAACAAATAATGAAGTTATAAGATATGGGAACAATCATTAAATCAGTTAGTTTTCAAAACTTCTACAACTATTATGGAAGTTTTGATGATAACACCTACCGTTTCAAAGAGGGTATCAATATTGTTAATGCTGATAACAATATGGGTAAATCCAAGTTTTATAATGGTATTCTTTGGCTTTTGAAAGATACTGTTTATGATTCTGATTTAAAAAGAATGGTCTGTGCCTCATCGTCATTCCCAAAAATGGCTTCGTGTAAAGCACTGAACGAAAAAACTAATTTTGATATCGGAGTAAATATTGTTTTTGTGGAAAATAATGACAAGTATTCTGTTTCAAAAATTGTGCAGTTTAAAAAAGACGGCAACAGTTGGAAGACCAATGAAAAATTGGATATTCTTCAAACTATTGATAACCGTGATATTCCTGTTTTGGATACCGCCGACAAAGAAAAAATCATTAAAAAAATTATTCCTGTCGAGTTGATGAACTATGCTTTACTACAAGGTGAGTCAATGGAGGAATTAGTTGATTTGTCTTCCCATAACGGATTATCTTCAACTATTGAAGTGTTAGCAGGAATTAAAAACCTGATTGAAATTTGCGAAATTAGCAAAGATTTGTCGCAGAAAACAAAAAAACTTTCAAATGACAAAGAAAAAGATATAAACTCTACTAATCAAAAAATCACAAGTCTGATACAGGAAAGAGAAACACTTGAAGGACGCATTGAAAGTACTACAACACAGATTGAAACTTATAAAACAGAATTGTCAGAAGCCAAAAAGAAAAAGGAAACTTTGGAAGCAATTTTGCTTAACGCTCAAAACCGAGAAAAGTTTCGTGGAGTTCAACAAACGCTTCAAAATGAAATAAACCGACTGAAAGAAAAGAAAAATAATAGTGAGAGAAATATTACCTCAATGTTGTTTTCTGAAAATTCACCATGGATTTTAATGGAATTTCAAAATCAAATTTCGTTATTCGACAAGCGAAGACTAGAATTAACTGCCGAAATTGCAACTCATAAGGCAATAGACAATCCAATAAAGCTCCCCGAAGGTTCTCCCGATATTCCTTCCTTGCAAAGAATGTTGCGTACGGAAAAATGCGAGGTTTGTGGACGACCTGCCTCAAAAGATTCAGATTTTTGGCAACATATAAAAATGGTAATGGAACGCCCTGAAAATAAGGAAAAATTAAACAAAAACGATTTTGGCTCGTTTTACAGCGGGATTCAAACCACTGTTGGCTCATTTTCGTTAAGTATTCCCAAAATTGCAGGAATCATTCAGCAATACAGAGAAGAAATTGATAATATCGAAGAACTTATCAATCAAAAAGAAGAAGAAAAAGAGACGGCAAAACTCGAATTTTTGAATGTGGGTGGCAGTGAAAACAATTCTAATGTAACCGATAGACAAAATATTTCAGATTACACGCTTGCTGAAAAAACAATAGACAAGAAAGATGAGGACATACGAAAAGCAGTAAAATTCATAAAAGATTGGAATGTCCGATTGAAACAGATTGAAGATGAAATTAAAGGTATCAGCTCTAACAGTGAAATAGAAAGTTATCGTGAATTCAAAGAAACGATGGCAAGTGTTGAGTATATTTTCCATAATTCAAAGGAACGAATCTTTAATCGTATTATAGAACAACTTAATACGAATGCCAACGAAAAATACGTTGAATTGACAAGGGGAAATTTGTCGACAGGTGGCAAATTAGTTTTTCAACCGCAAGCAGACGGAACAGTGCAAGTTTCTATCAAAAATATCAATGACGGCGAACTAACAGGACTTGGCACTGGTTTTCAACGAATGAAACAGTTGTCTATCATTATGGCAATTATTTCTTCAAAAATTGGTAATAAACAATTTGATTATCCGTTTATTTCTGATGCTCCGTTTTCGGAATTTGGCGATAATTTCATAAATAACTTTTTCGAAATTGCCCCCAATGTATTCACCCAGAGTATCATTTTTATCAAAGAATTGTACGACCCGGCTTCTGAAAACGAATTGAATGATTTAGGTAAGAAGATTTTGGAAAAAATGAAAAACGGTGAAATTCCGGGTACTTTCTATGTAAATGTTATCGCTGAAAAAGCTGATACAACAAATTTAGTAACAAAAAATAAATGCTATAAAGGGTGAAATTATGGATAGTACACAATTAAGAGATTTAATCGGTCAGAAACGACCTCGATACAAAGAACAGTACCGCGCTTTAATTGATAGTATTTCAAGAAAAGGCGATACAAGCGGAAAAGGCGATTTTTCGTCTTTCGGTGCGTTCTACCAAACTTATATGTATGCTTTCATAATTGGCTATAAGTTAGGTAAACAAAATTTCATTCAAGCCAATGAAAAAACAAGCGATTTCTTTGTTTTTTCACTGTGGACCCCAACCTCAATCCGAGATTATATTGTTATGCTGTTGCTTAACAAGTCGGATGATTTTGGTTTCAAGTGGGTAGAATTGGAAAACGCAAGCACAGAGGTAATCGACACTTTTGTAATTGAATTTATCAGACAAATGGAAGGTTACGCAAATGCTGGCTTTGAATACTTGCAAAACAAGTGGGACAACGAAAATATGAAATTTCACAATCCTTTTGTATTTGTGAATTTTTTAGAGGAATTAAACGGGTAAAAATGCTATCTTTATTTTATGGTATGCAACCGGTAAAATACGTATTATATAATTCAATCTTTTAAATACATCGCATAGATTTGAATTAAAAGGAGTGGCTATCACCGGAATATCTAATTTAAAAGTTGAAGTAATATAATCATGCCCCAGCAAAATATAATACAGCTATTCGAGCAGAAGCAAGTCCGCACTCTTTGGGATGAGGAGCAGGAGAAATGGTGTTTCTCTATTGTGGATGTTGTCGGGATATTGACTGATAGCCCTAATCCGCGCAAGTATTGGAGTGTATTAAAAACTCGTCTTAAAAAGGAAGGAAGTGAGTTGGTTACAAATTGTAGTCAACTGAAAATGCGTTCTGCTGATGGTAAGAATTATCTGACCGATGGAGCTGATACCGAGCAATTATTCCGTTTAATACAATCTATTCCCTCGCCCAAAGCAGAGCCGTTTAAGCAATGGATGGCACAAGTAGCGATTGAACGGTTAGATCAGATGACCCTGAACTCTCTATTCTATTTTGCAGGTAAGATTTGAATGAATACATTTGCGGTGTCCCTGAATAATATTGTTGAATCAAGATGTAAGAAACTTTCAAATGTTACCCGAAGAATGAAAAACTTTATTTTGGCGTACCTCTGTCTGGCGATGCTATCTCTTTCCTCCAATGCGAAAGAGATCGTTTTGCAAAGTAAATATGTGTCGTTGTCCATCAATGCGAAAGGATATGTAACGAGCATAAAGAGTCTTGAAAATGGAAAGGAGTATGCCATTGATGGAAAGCCATCGGCACTGCTCGCCTTGTATGAAGGGAATGAAAAAGCCATTTATCCGGTTTCTGCTACTCAGAAAGGGCGTACTATTTCTCTTTCATATCCCAATGGCTCTACGGCTGTAGTCGCTGCTCAAGAGAAAAATGAATATATCAACTTCAAACTTCTTTCTCTGGATCACAGAGATAAGATTGATAATGTGGTGTGGGGGCCTTATCATACCTCTGTCAGAAAATATATAGGTGATGTGATCGGTGTGGTGAGTGATGATGCGTATTCCATCGGGCTCTTTGCCACGGACGACAATACGATTACCGGCTTGCCTTCGGATGGTGATCTGTATCAGATGTTTTATTATGTACATTCTGTTGATCCGGTGAAGTATCCGATACCTGACTCTCTTTCTGAAGGACAGAAGTTTACCATCGGAGGTGATGGCTGGTCGGATGTGGCGTTTTATTCCAAACCGGAGGAGTATTTTCATCTGAACT
>Ga0209125_1002116_pt1 | contig 16175 bp, 15 predicted proteins | sample BarGraIncub1131A_FD_184503 | JGI IMG/M metagenome (GOLD analysis project Ga0209125, IMG submission 184503) | Arctic peat soil microbial communities from Barrow, Alaska - Barrow Graham LP Incubations 11-31A (SPAdes) (version 2) | ecosystem: Environmental > Terrestrial > Soil > Wetlands > Peat...
CTAGTGAGAGAAGTTATAGAAATGCACTACCGGAGGAAGTTGTAATAAATGAAATGCAAAAAAATATAGGTATTCAATTTGATCCTAAATTGGTAAGTATATTTATTGAAAAAGTATTAGGAAAAACAATAAGGTGAGTTGCAGTTAATTAAATCAAAATTTCCTTCAATTGTGGAACATATTTTGACAAACAATACGTATAGGGGTCATAGCGAGTTTAATTGCACCTGACCATTCTAATCCTCCTAACTCTAAGGCTTTTTCTGATGATAGAGCATCTTCGTTCATACTTGTTATATCTCTTACGTGGATTAGCCAAATGCAAAAGTTCTTAGTGGGTTTATTAAAAAAGGTCGGAATAAGTGGTGTGTGAGGTCGCTAAATAAATTAATTATTTAGCTACTACTCGATTGATTTTCTTTGAAAATAGGGTTTGCGTCGCCCGTTTGTTGACAAAATAGAAAAGACTAAACGTGAATGGATGATAATTATATTTTTGAAATCTGAATTAGGGATATATGATTGCAAAATATATTGTGAAACCCTTTTTCTTTTTTAATTTTCGAAACAGAAATCAAAATTTATCATTTCAGACTATGGTTAATTCCAGAGTTATTCTAAGTGTTCATTTTTCTTTAAAAAAGCTACTAAACGGCTAAGTGAAAACTGTCGGCGTTTGTCCTTATTTAAATACATGTTTGTATCTGCTTGATGATATAATTCTTCTAGATTAGTCGCCGGATCGGTGCTCATTGCAAAACCTATGGAAATTAATAACGGTACATCGTAATTAGTATTATCATTTAAACTTAACTCAATACGTTCAACTATTCGCTCAATAACATTAACATCTGTTACTGGCAGAATAGCTGCAAACTCATCACCACCTACTCTAGCAATCACATCACCTTCTCTAAAACTGCAACGTAGCAACTCTGCTGCCCGCCAAATTAATCTATCACCGGCCTGATGTCCTAATTTATCATTAACTAATTTTAGGCCATCTACATCAGCAATAACAATGTTGATTGGCAGAAACCGACCAGATGATAAACGTTGCATTTCTTCTACAAAAAAAGACCGATTACATAGTCCAGTCAGATTATCATGAAAACTCAAATATTTAAGTTGTTTTTCCACCTGTATTCGTTCTAGTACTTCCTGCTGCAACTTCTGATTAATTCTAAAAAGTTCTTCGTTTTTTTGTTTCAATTCTTCTTCAAACTGTTTTCTTTCAGTTATATCCTGATTTGCCCCATACCACTTTAAGATTTTACCAGTAGTATCCTTAATAATATTTATCTTTACAGCAATTGTACGCATCTTGCCGTCTCGGCGTATGATACGATGTTCCAGTTGAACAGAATAATACCGATTAGTTGACAAAGAAGCCCTGTCTATCTCCGCTTTAACAACCCAAACGTCATCTGGATGCACAAATTCCCTAGCATATGTATCTGGATCCATAGTAAGACCTTCGCGCGCTACATCTGTGCCATAAATATTATAGAACTCATTGTCAAATTCAAAAAGGTCAGTCTCAAGATTATAATTCCATGGTGCTAAATGAGCTAATTCAGCCGCCAAAGAAAGTTTTTCCTTACTGGCCATGATAGCGTCCGCCATCTTCTTATCCTCCGTAATATCTTGATTTATTCCGTAACACTTTATGATTTTATTATCATTATCTTTGATAAAATTTATATGTGCCACTAAAGTTCGTATTACACCATCCCTACGAATAATGCGATGTTCTAACTGAATATAAAAGTCTTTTTTATGTGTAGCAAGAACTGTAGGTATATATGATTCAGCAATATAAATATCATCTGGATGCACAAACTCCCTTAGGTACGTCTCAGGAGACATAAATGAATCTTCACGTGCTACGTCCGTGCCATAGATTGCATAGAAATCATCGTTGACTTCAAAAAAGTTGGTCTCGAAATTATAATTCCACGCTCCTAGATGTGCTAGTTCCAACACCTTGGAGAGATTTTTACTACTAAAACAAAGGTTTTCATCCGTAACATTATGTCCAACTATTTCATGATTAGTCTTTACATTTTTTTTAACCATTATAACCTCCCTCTCGCCATTGGCGATGCAAATAGTAATGAAAAAATGGCATGTTGCTTCACCATTTTGTTATTGAGAAAGATATACTACAAAGCACGGTGAGACAAGTCATCGACTGCTCTTCTTGGCCCAAATCAGTAAATTAATTATATCACAAATTAACTTATACTTGTTATTATCTTGTTCTTTATTGAAATACTCAAATAGTATTTTATTAAAAGATGGTTTTTTATTGGAAGAACGGGTCATTTCATTCCAAGAGTTCAGTGAAGCAACTAAAGTTAAGGTTTATAGTGGCAATGCCACCTATTTGCCACCGTTACATAAAATGTTATTAGAAACAATTGGTTAATATAAAAGCATAAAAATTATTATATACCTAATAGATGGCTATAAATCAATGATTTTAGGATATTATAAAATATATTTAGATAAGTTAAAATACTAGGTATATACAAACACCTCATATTGTAGCTAAAACTATTGAGTAGCAAGAGTATATTGCATCAATAGAAAAATCTTTAGCTCTTTCTCTTTATTATCCAATTACAACCTCCTATAGACTTATATTTAATGAAAATCTACAATGCATCCATAAGATTGATTACATTGCCTGGAGTCTTAATAAAGAATAAAGAAACACAATGAAGTATGAGCTATGTATTCCGTAGAACTTGATTTTTGGGGGAAAAGGTCTATAATTGATGATAAAATGTTTTCTTTGGAGGTAAATAAAATGGCATATTATTACAATGAACCGTCACATACTTTTAGTGAATACTTATTAGTTCCAGGATATTCCTCAACAAAATGTATACCAGCTAATGTATCTTTAAAAACACCTATTACTAAATTTAAAAAAGATGAAGAACCAGAACTTTCTATGAATATTCCACTTATTTCCGCTATAATGCAATCTGTTTCTGACGATAAAATGGCAATTGCTCTTGCAAAAGAAGGTGGTATTTCTTTTATTTACAGTTCTCAGACTATTGAACAGCAGGCAGAAATGGTGAGAAGAGTAAAAAGACATAAGGCTGGCTTTGTTTGCAGTGATTCTAATATAAAATCAAATCAGACTTTAGCAGATATTCTTGATTTAAAAGGAAAAACAGGGCATGCTACTGTTGCGGTTACTGACGATGGTACACCTAATGGTAATTTAATGGGCATAGTAACAAGTAGAGATTACCGTGTCAGTCGTTTAGATAAAAGTACAAAGGTCAGCGAATTTATGACTCCTATTGAAAAGATTATTTATGGAAAAGAGGGAATAACATTAAAAAAAGCTAATAATATGCTTTGGGACCATAAACTTAATACTTTGCCAATTCTTAATGATAGCCAAAAACTTGTTGGTTTTGTATTCAGAAAAGACTATGATTCTCACAAGGGAAATCCTCTTGAATTATTAGATTCTTCTAAGAGATATGTTGTTGGTGCTGGTATTAATACAAAAGATTATGATGAGCGTGTTCCTGCATTGGTTGAGGCAGGCGCAGATGTTTTATGTATAGACTCTTCTGAAGGTTTCTCAGAATGGCAGAAGATTACTATTGACTTTATTCGTGAAAAATATGGTGATAGCGTGAAAGTTGGTGCAGGCAATATAGTAGATAGAGAAGGTTTCAGATTTCTTGCCAAGGCAGGTGCGGATTTTATTAAAATAGGTGTCGGAGGAGGCTCTATCTGTATAACTCGTGAAACAAAAGGTATTGGACGAGGACAGGCTACAGCTGTTATTGAAGTCGCTAAGGCAAGAGATGAGTATTTTCAGGAAACAGGTATTTACATACCTATTTGCTCCGATGGGGGTATAGTTCACGACTATCATATTACATTAGCATTAGCTATGGGATGTGATTTCTGTATGTTAGGAAGATATTTTTCTCGATTCGATGAAAGTCCTACAAATAAGGTTATTATAAACGGCAGCTATATGAAAGAATACTGGGGTGAAGGTTCTTCAAGAGCAAGAAATTGGCAGAGGTATGATTTAGGTGGTGATTCTAAGCTTTCTTTTGAAGAAGGTGTTGATTCATACGTACCTTATGCAGGAAGGCTTCATGACAATTTAAACATTACCTTAAGCAAGAGTCGTTCAACTATGTGCAATTGTGGTGCTTTAAGTATTCCAGAATTACAAGAAAAAGCTAGGCTTACATTAGTTTCTTCTGTAAGTATCGTTGAAGGTGGAGCACATGATGTTGTATTAAAGGATAAAAATATAACGCCTGTTAAATAATAAATATCTAAGATAATGTGGATGACCATTAATTTTAGAACTCGGTTTAATTAATAGGTGGGCAAGTGGAGATACTAAAAATCCAAAGTGTATTTCATGTAACCAATGCCTAAAAACTGCAGGTACGAGGTGTATATTTAATATTAATAAAACAAAATAGAAGGTGGAATCATGATACAATTAGTGAAACAATTCGTTCACTTTTGATGGGTGTGCCTGCTGTAAACGTCATTTAAGACTTGGCAGAAAGGGTAAATTCTATCAAATCTAGAGTTTATTTTGTACTGTAAGTATATTCAAGGTAATCATGTCGAAATGCATTCGACATGATTACCTTTTTCTTGGTTTAGAAAAGTTGTTTGTTTAGAGTGTACAATAGAACAACAACTGAAGAATTAACGAAAACTGTTTGTTTGTAATTATTCATAAAATTAACAAACACTTGTTGCCTTGTGTATACTTTAAACGGAATATATGTTAATATATAGTAAAAACAATGTAATTATAAGGGTAAATATAATATAAGGGGTTGTTTCTATGAATATTGCTTATGCTCGACTGAGTTCAAATCATCAGAATGACGATATACAATATACAGAGCTTAAAAATTACAATATAGAAAAATGGTTTAATGAAAAATTAAATGTAGGAGAAATTCGCCCCCAATTAAATGCTATGATGGATTTTATAAGGAGTGGAGATACAATTTATGTGTGGAATTTTAGTAGTCTTGCAAGGTCAATAAATGAGTTGTTAACAATAGGTGAACAGTTAGAAAGTAAAGGAATTAATTTGATATGTATTAATGAAAATTTAGATACAAGTACAGCCGAAGGTAAACTTATGTTTACTATGATTAAGTCGATTAAGGAGTTTCAGCGGGTTGTTTTATTAGAACGTCAAAAGGATGGCATCGCCACCGCAAAAGCAAAAGGTAAGTATAAAGGACGTAAAAAAATTACTTACCCTTTAAATTGGGAAGAAATTTATTGTAAATATAAGGATAGAGAATTAACAGGAACAAGCGCAATGGAATTATTGAAACTCAAAAGAAATACTTTTTATAAATTGGTGGATGAATATAAAAGCTCAAAATAGTTAATAAAAAGAGCAAAACTGTTGTATAATGTTGCTTATAAGAATTTATTAAAAAGATCTAAATGTCAACTTTTAACGACATTTCAGAAGGAAAGTCTCACACTACTATAAGTGGGAGGATAACAATTAAGAATTGTTATCTACCCCCATAGACCTACCCAGATGATACATACCCTAACAAATAGAAAACCTTAATGGGGGGATAACAATTGAGAATTGTTATCTACTCCAGAGGTCTACAAAGGGGTAAATCTCCTTCTGAAGTCGTTAATATTGCAGCTCCGCTGGAGATGATTTAATTGTGAGGGATGGAGGGTATACCAATGATAAGAGAAGCAATAGAAAATGATTTAATTAGTATTTTAGAAATTTATAATGATGCTATATTAAATACAACAGCAATATATGATTATAAAGCTCATACCATTGATGATAGAATACAATGGTATGAAAAGAAGAAACAAGACGGATCTCCTATATTAGTGGTTGAAGAAAACGAGAAGGTTATTGGGTTCGCTACATATGGACCATTTAGGGACTGGCCCGCATATAAATACACTGTCGAGCATTCTATTTATGTTGATGGTAAATGTAGAAACAAGGGCATAGGAACATTACTCGCTAAAAGACTAATAAAAATTATTAATGAAAGAGAATTTGCAACTATGGTGGCCGGAATTGATGAAGCTAATAAAAAAAGTATAAAGATGCATGAAAAATTAGGCTTCAAATATACAGGCCGAATTGATAAGGCAGGATTTAAATTCGGAAATTGGCTCAATCTTGTTTTTTATCAATTAGAACTTGACGGTCCCAAAAATCCAATTGATGGTTAATCATTTATTTTTATATGCTATATATTAATGTAGTTAATGCAAATGCATAGGAAGTAGGGAGATAGGATGGCTGAATTATGTGACATTTATAATATTAGTGGTAATAAAACTGGAAAAGTCTTTACCAGGGGCGAGTCTTTGAAAGAAGGAGAATACCAGCTAGTTACAAATATTTGGATTATTAACAATGATTTTAACATATTGATTCAGAAGAGGTCTGAGACTAAAAAAATTTCTCCCAATATCTGGGCTACCCATGGTGGATGTGTAGGTACTCAAGAAACCAGCTTTAATGGCTGTATAAGGGAGGCCTACGAGGAAATTGGGATTTCACTTAAAACTAAAAATATAAAACCATTAACAAGAATTAAAAGTGAAAGACTAATTATGGATAGCTATATAATAGTACAGGAATTTGATACTTCATCAGCGGTATTACAAGCAGAAGAAGTTAGCGAGATACAGTGGGTGTCCCTTAATAAATTAGAACATATGGTTAATGATAAATCCTTCTTTAAGTATCAGGAATTACCTTGTGTAATTAATTTTATTAGTAACCACAAATCTATTAGGGAAATATAACTTTAAAATTAATTATCTGTAAGTACTTATAATGGAGTTTATTTAATTATAGGAGTGATTAAAATGGAGCCTTTTACAGAAAACGTAGTAAAAATTATAAAAGGCATACCTGAAGGCAAAGTAATGACATATGGTCAGATTGCAGCGCTGGCTGGAAACCGAAGAGCAGCTAGGCAGGTAGCCAGGGTTCTCCACATATTAAGTGAAAAGTGTAACCTCCCTTGGTTCAGAGTTATAAATTCAAAAGGTCAGATTAGCATAAAGGATTATGAGTCTAATAATTTGCAGAAGTTATTTCTCGAGAGTGAAGGTATTAAATTCAGCAAGAATGATACAATAAATCTAAATGAATATCAATTTCATCACTGCAATGATTTTTGTGAAAGTGACTTTAAATTATAATTAATTAAATTGAAATACTCCATAACAATATATGGAGTATTTTTACTACAAAAAATCATCTATTAAAAATAGTATTAATAGAAAATAGAAGCTATTCCTTTTTACTTCTAAATATGAAAACAATAATATTAACTGCAGATAATCCTACTAGTATGTATATTACTCTAGCAAGTAATGGGATACCACCAAAGATAACGCTAACTAGATTAAAATTTAATAGCCCTAAAAGTCCCCAATTCAAAGCTCCAATCAATACAAATATGAATGATAGTTTGTCTATATTATTAAGTTTATACATAATTCCCCCCCAGACTATAATAATTATTCTATTTGTATAAATTATATTAAAAATATAACATTTTAGAACTATTTATATTTTTTATAAAAGAATATAATAAAATGTATCTACATCTATATAGTAAAATATATTACGAAAAACACAAGTAACATGTACGAACATTTTCATTACTATTAATGATATTGTATGTTATAATATGAAAGAAATTTATTTTATATCTTAATATGTACGTATGGAGGCAGAATATGAGAAATACTTATAATACACCATTAAACAGTAGATATGCATCAAAAGAAATGAGTTATTTATTTTCTGATGATATGAAATTTAAAACTTGGAGAAAGCTTTGGGTTGCCTTAGCTGAAGGTGAAAAGTTATTAGGACTTAATATAACTGAAGCTCAGATTGAAGAGCTTCAATCTTATGTGGATAATGTAAATTATGAAGTTGCAGAGAAAAAAGAAAAAGAAATAAGACATGATGTAATGAGCCATGTATATGCATATGGTGTCCAATGTCCTAATGCAAAGGGGATAATTCATTTAGGGGCTACTAGCTGCTATGTAGGCGATAATACAGACTTAATAATAATGAAAAATGCTTTATTATTAATTAAGAGAAAATTAGTTAATGTAATTAGTAAATCTTCAAAATTTGCATTAAAGTATAAAGATATTCCTACTTTGGGTTATACCCATCTGCAACCAGCTCAATTAACTACTGTAGGAAAAAGAGCAACTTTATGGATTCAGGACCTAGTAATGGATTTAGATAATTTGGACTTCGTAATAGATAGTATTAAGCTACTCGGAGTAAAAGGAACTACAGGAACTCAGGCTAGTTTTATGAACTTATTTGAGAATGATGAGAAAAAAGTAAAAGACTTAGACAAATATGTAGCGAATAAAATGGGTTTTGAGAATACATATCCAGTTACTGGCCAAACTTATTCTAGAAAAGTAGATTCTATAATACTAAATACATTATCAGAAATAGCTCAAAGTGCATATAAATTTAGTAATGATTTAAGAATACTGCAGAGCATGAAAGAAGTAGAAGAGCCTTTTGAAAAAAATCAAATTGGATCATCTGCAATGGCATACAAAAGAAATCCTATGCGCTCCGAGAGAATTAGTTCTCTAGCAAGATATGTTATTGTAGATTCATTAAATCCTGCTATAACAGCTGCAACACAATGGTTTGAGAGAACATTGGATGATTCAGCTAATAAGAGAATATCCGTAGCTGAAGCCTTCCTCGCACTTGATGGAGTCTTAAATTTATATATGAATATAGCTGGAAACATGGTAGTATATGAAAAAGTAATTACTGCTCATGTAAATCATGAGCTACCATTTATGGCTACAGAAAATATCCTTATGGAAGCTTCTAAAAGAGGCGGGGACAGACAAGTACTTCATGAGAACATTAGAGTTCATTCTATGGATGCAGCAAAACGCGTTAAAGAAGAAGGCTTAAATAATGATCTTATAGAAAGAATTATAAATGATAAGAGTTTTCTAATGTCAAGAGAAGAGATTCTAGCTATAATTGATCCAATTAAGTTTGTTGGTAGAGCTCCAAGTCAAGTAGTAAACTTTATAGATGAATATGTAAAACCAATATTAGATGCGAACAAAGATGCTTTAGGAGTTGAAACTTCTATAAATGTATAATATTTAATATGAATTGATTAAAAACTATCAGTAAATCAAAACTGGTAGCTTCTTAATTTCAACCGTTTTTTAACGAAATAGTCTTCAACAATAAAGTTAAAATGAATATATAATAATGATTTTCATAAAAATAAAAAACAAATTTAAATATATTTAAAATAAGTTAGATTTCCACCCCTCTTTTGTAGTATAATAATGTCGTGAAATGTAAGTTTCACGACATTATTATGTATTTTGGAGGTAATCATGAAATCTAATATAAATGGTATTTACAACAATGAAGTTCCAAAGTTTCTAAATGATTATTTTAATTATTTAGAAACTATTAAAGGCTGTTCTATTAATACTATAATTGCCTATACTGCCGATTTGTCATTATTATTAAAGTTTATAAAAATGTATAAAGGATTAGTACCTCCTGATAAGTCCATGCCACTTGAGAAGATTATTATCAGTGACCTAACCTTAGATACATTAAAAACACTTACACTGCAAGATTTATATGCATTTATCTCTTATCTTGGTAAGTATAGAGCTAATGGTAATTATGCTAAAGCAAGAAAAATAGCATCCATTAAGTCCCTATTTAAGTATTTAACAACTAAAGCTAAAGTGCTAACAATAGACCCAACAATAGATTTAGAGTCACCAAAACTTGCAAAAAGAAGTCCAGTTTTTCTTACTTTGGATGAAAGCAAAACCCTACTCGAGGCTACAATCTCTCGCGATAAGCATTCTATTCGTGATCATAGTATTATTACATTATTTTTAAACTGTGGTCTCAGGCTGTCAGAGCTTTGCAGTATTAATATCTCTGATATGAAAGATGATACATTATCGATTATTGGAAAAGGAAATAAAGAGCGGACCATTTATTTAAACAAAGCTTCATTAAGAGCTATTCATAAGTATTTGCCTATTAGATATACAAACATAGATAAAATTCACGTTGAAGATAAAGATGCCCTCTTTATCAGTGGCAAATATGGAAGAATTAATAAAAGGACTGTAGAAAGAATTGTTAAAAAACATATAGGAGATGCTGGACTTAATAAAAATAAGTATACACCCCATAAATTAAGGCATACTTCAGCTACTCTTATGTATAAATACGGAAATGTAGATATTAGAAGTTTACAAGATATCTTAGGACACGAAAATATATCTACTACCCAAATATATACTCATGCTGATGATGAAAAATTGCGAAATGCGGTCAAGTCAAATCCCCTTTCAGATGAACAATAAAAAGTATAAATTGCCACAATTGTGGTAATTTATACTTTTTAACCTTATTAGGCCATGTACATTGCATATTACTACTTATATTTTTTTAGTTTTATAAGTCCAGGAAATTCTTCCTTAAGTAGCTCTGAGTTATCCTCTTCATCCTCGAGTAGCTCTTTTACTCCAGCTATGTCATCTATAAATTCCCACACTTCATTATTTTGCGCAATATAATCATCTTTATTTAACTTTTCAAGTTCTTCTTCAGCCAAAAACAATTCATAGTCTTTTACTTTTGCTAATTCATCGTTCTTATTTTCCATATTACCTTCCACACCATCACTTGCATCGATTTCATCGCTATTATAAATATCGCCTTGTAACTTTTCAGTCCCCGCATCCTCAAAAACTTCATCAATTTTTATAGCTTTAACATCATATCCTTCAAGTTCTAGACATTTTCCACAATTATCACATTTTTTATTTGAATTTAATTCGCAGACTTCACATTCACCACAGTCATTACAAATTCTTTTAACATTGAATATACAGTTTTTGGACATACAACACCCCACTACATTTATTTCAAATACTTTCACAATATTATATTATAACAAATAAGGTCTGATTAATCAAATGCGTGTAATTTACGTTATTATCTTTTTAAGAATACTTAATATCTGAAAATAGAACATAAGTTTGATGTTATACTGTTTATATGGTATAATTTTGTTACGAATGTGAGGTGTTTTCATGTTAACTCAAAAGAAAGATAAACAAAGTGAAATATATAACTTTATAAAGGACCAAGTTCAATTAAAAGGATATCCACCCTCAGTAAGAGAAATATGTGTGGCTGTTGGATTAAAATCCACCTCAACTGTTCATGGCCATTTAGAAAGATTAGAGAAAAAAGGATATATTCGTAGAGACCCTACAAAACCTCGCGCAATTGAATTATTAAAAGATTCTGTTATAAGAAAAGAACTTATAGATATACCAATTATAGGAAAAATAACAGCTGGTGTACCAATTCTGGCTGTTGAGAATGTTGAAGATACCTTTACTATACCATTAAATTTCACTAAAACTAATAATGAGCTGTTTATGCTCAAGGTTTCTGGTAGCAGCATGATTGAAGCAGGAATATTAGATGGAGATCTTGCTATAATTGAGAAAATTAATGCAGCTAAAAATGGTGACATAGTTGTAGCTCTTATTGATAATGAAGCAACTATTAAAAGATTTTTCAAAGAAAAAGGACATATAAGGCTTCAGCCTGAAAATTCTTCTATGTCCCCTATTATAGTTGAGGACTGTGCAATTTTGGGTATACTTGTGGGTATTTACAGAAAGTATTAAATATTTCCCTTTTTAATAGCAAAAAGATTGCAATGATTATCATATGCAGTCTTTTTTGTTATCTGAATATGTTACCTAATATACTTATTGAGTAAAATAAGTTGCAGAAATATATATATTAATTTATATAACTTTTGAAAGTGCTATTAGTATACCAATTTTAGCATGATCAAAAGTTAATCCACCCTGTAAATATGCAATATATGGCTCTCTAATTGGAGCATCTGCAGATAATTCTATAGATGAGCCTTGAATAAATGCACCTGCCGCCATTATAACCTTGTCTTCATATCCTGGCATATCCCATGGTTCACATTGAGCGAATGAGTCAATTGGAGACCCTATTTGTATACCCTTGATGAAATTTATTAGCATTTCCTTATTACTAAATTTAATAGCCTGAATTATATCACTTCTTTTATCAGTGTATTTAGGAAGAACTTCGAATCCTGCAAGTTCCATAATTCTTGCACAGAAGATAGCTCCCTTCAATGCTTCCATAGCTACATGCGGTGCTAAGAATAGTCCTTGATATAAAGACCTCATTACTCCAAATGTAGAACCACATTCTCCACCTATTCCTGGAATTGTTAGTCTATATGACGCTTGCAGTACATATTCTTCTTTACCTGCAATGTATCCCCCTGTAGGTGAAATTCCACCACCAATATTTTTTATTAGAGAACCCGCGACTAAGTCTGCACCAACATCTGTAGGCTCCTTAGTTTCAATAAATTCTCCATAACAATTATCTACAAAACAAATCACATTAGGATTTATAGTCTTAGCGGCTTTTATAATCTCCTCTATCTCACAAATTAATAAAGCCTTTCTCCAACCATACCCAGTAGATCTTTGAATATGAAGTAGCTTTATTGATTTATCCTCTAGCAGTGTTTTTTTCATTAAATCTATATCAACTTTAGATTTATTATTTAATTCTAATTGTTTATACTTTACACCATAATCTTTTAATGATCCTATATCTTTAGCCTTACTTATACCTATTATGTTATGAAGTGTATCATAAGGAGTTCCACATACAGAAAGCATAGTATCATTAGGTCTTAAATTTCCAAATAATGCTGCACCAATTGCATGCGTTCCATTTACAAAATGCGGACGGACAAGTGCACCCTCACAATTAAAAATTCTTGCATAAACTTTATCTAATGAATCTCGTCCTATATCGCCATAACCGTACCCCGATGAATTTGTAAAATGAGATTCACTAATTCTCTCATCTTGAAGTGCAGCTAAAACTTTAAGTTGATTAAACTCTCTTATCTCATCGAGAGTATTAAACTCCCCTTGCACATCTTGCAATGCTATCTCATAAAGCCCTAGCGTTTTGCGACTTATTTTATACTTTTTTTCAAGGTATTCTTTTGTAATGTCTAACATGATTTTAGTTCTCCTTTGTGTTATGTATTTTAAATTACGTCTGAGCCAGCTTAAATAAAATAGACTATCCTACTACCTTATTATTTTATTTTAACTACCTTAGTAATAATAACATATATAAAACAGATGTAAAATAGTTTAGATGGTGTTTTCAAGTGTGAATTATACATTCATTGGTTTGTTTTTTCTACTCGGTGCGATCCAAACCTCACCAGTTCCGACAAATGTTTGCAAATATCCTTCACGCTTTGACTTTTCTATCTTTGTTTCTATTTTACCTCTTATGACAATTGAAAAATTACCATCGATTTTCAATGTCTCATTATTTAGCTCATAAATTAGGATTTCCTCGAATGGAACATCACTTTCTAGAATGGCGATACCACTTCCGCTTAGTTTCGGTTGTCTAAAACCATCCCCACTTATTAAGCCTGTAGCAATATTTTTATTTGTATGAACAGAAAGCTCAATGCTGTCTTCACAACAATAAAACATTCCATCGTCTAAAATAAGTTCTTCATTAGATAGCTCTAGAACATAAAAATATTTATATGAGGGGTCTAAATATATTTCACCATATTTCCCATAATACCTTGAGGTAAAGGCGGCTTCTCCCGTACCAATGCTTTTAAAAAATCCCTTGGAGGCAGAAGGCACGTTTTTATGAATCTCTATTTGGATTGGTCCCTTCATAAATTGGAGCTCTCCAGGTTGAACTAGTACTCCTCCGCCGTTAATGTTAATTCTGACTTGACGGAGCTTTTCCCCACCATATTGTGTGGGTGGGGATGTTACACCAGCAGTATTAAATACACTGCCGTTTCTAGGCTTTTTATATTCAAGTACTTCAAATATAGTATTATTACTACTTGTTAATGTATCTATCACTTTTACAGCATCTGAAAAATCAGGATTAAACATAATTAATTTCCTCCGTTATTTTATTTTTATTTATCATAGGCTAAAAATATTCTTCTTGACTTCTTCAATAATTTCTTCAACAGTTTCTTCTAATTCTTCACCAACTTTTTTATACTGAATTTCAAATTTTTCATTTTGATTTTTCATAAAGTACATTAGCGCAAAATAAGTAGGCTTAAATTTATCCTTTAGCTTAAATTCATTTTCATTAAACAATTTAAATAATGAATTATATTGTTTTTTAGACATTAGAGATATTAAATATTCATTAATACACTTATTATATTTATCTGTACTGTTAGATATTTTCAAAAATAAATGAGCTTTTTCTAGTGATTCCTCGATTTGATCATTCCGAAGTAAGGTTTTAGATAAGACATAGATAATGTTAAAATCATTACACAGTTTATAAATGTTCTTTTTATCACAATTTAAATCCGGTTCTTCGTTTTCACTTTTGTTAATTAATTTCTCTCTGCTACACCAGGTTTCAAAAAAATCTACAAGCCATTGCACCTGATGTTTTTCTTTTTCTCCCCCAAACCTCATTATATACCAAATGTTGAAAAATCTTTCTTTAATTTGGTACATATAATTTTTCTTATTTATAGGTATTTTATTTATTACTCCGTTTTTCTCTAATTGATTTAGCTGAGCTGATACTTCTTTGCTTTGCATTCTTATTTTGTCTGATATTTCTTTTGTGTTTATTGCATCCAAGCTTAACGCTATAACATCAATAATTTCTTGCTGAACTGGTGATAACCGATCCATTGTATTTTTATAAAGTGGTGTTACTCTATCTAATAGTTTATCAAGTTCTTTAAAGGTAGTTGCGTGCTCGCCAATAATGATATCAAAAATTAATGTCATGATTCTTGGCTCGCCTCCAGTTAATCGCCTTAAGGCTTCTATTTTCCCCTTGTTACGTTTAAGTATCTCATTTACATCTTTTTGATTGAAAACTTCGCCTAAATTTTCAAAAAATTCCTTAGTTTCTTCTTTCGTCAATCCTTTTAATTTTATCTGCTTAAAGAAATCATAGAATGGTTTATTATAATCAAAAGCAAATTCTAAAATATCAGACGATGCACCTATGATTCGAATTTTTGCAGAAGTTAAGAGAATTTCTCTAAGCTTTTGTTGCTCATGAATTTTGAACTTCTTTAGTATATCTCCTATATTATCTATTAAAAGTATTAACTTTTTATTTTTTTCTTTAAGTTTCAGTTCAAGTATCTTAAAGCATATATCTTCGTAGTCCTCGCTACCTGAATATTTATCCATTTCATCATAAATCCCTATAAACTCATCGCTTTCCATTTCAAGACGATGCGCCGTTACCTCCCAAAGTTTAAATAACTTGCGTATACTATATTGCTCCTCTGGTAAGATAACAGAAATTAACCTTACTTTTAATTTCTGATCTCTTTTTATTTCCAAGTATAATCTTTTTAACAAGGTCGTTTTACCATAACCTCTTTGACCTTCTATAATATAATGCTGCTCTGGATATTTCATTTCTGACTTTTTTATATCTGTGAAAATTTTACTGAATTCTTTTTTTCTTATTACGAATCTGTCAATTAATTCTTTTTCCGTTAAATTATTGGAATTATAAAGATTTAAAATACTAGTTTGCATTTCTTTTACACCACCACATTCTTAATATAGGAGAAGTAAATGTATATATTTTTTGCTCATCATCATTATTTATATATCCATCATCTATAAGAGTATTTAAGAGATTTTTATATATTTCGCAAATATTATATCTCACAGCTAAATCATGTATTTCATTATAAGTTATCTTCTTAGCTTGGATATAGATATTATGTTTAATACTTCTATATTAAACTACTCACCTGCTAAAGCAGGTGGATTTAAGGTATAAATACCAAAGACTTGAAGTCTTAAATTTAAAAAGATTAATCTTTCTAAAGCTATTTGCTTAAAGCAAACTAAAGAGCTGGACTTAAAGTCACTCTTCAACTTTAAATATATCATCTCCACCATTAATTTCTTGACTTTCAATGTATTTCCTT
>Ga0209125_1002117_pt1 | contig 16154 bp, 13 predicted proteins | sample BarGraIncub1131A_FD_184503 | JGI IMG/M metagenome (GOLD analysis project Ga0209125, IMG submission 184503) | Arctic peat soil microbial communities from Barrow, Alaska - Barrow Graham LP Incubations 11-31A (SPAdes) (version 2) | ecosystem: Environmental > Terrestrial > Soil > Wetlands > Peat...
ATCCCCAATACTGAATATAGTTGAGGCAGGCTCCGATCTTTTCCTCAATGTGTTCATCTTTGGTATAGGCGATTAAATTGTCAAGTGCCTGGGCTGTAAAATCAAGATGATACGGTATTGTTTCAGTCTCCCGGTGTTCCAGCGCTTCCACAACAAGCTGTTTGCGATTCATATCGTTCTCCTTCAAAATATGTTCCGCAACTGCCGGTAGGCATTACGGCATTTCTTATCGTTTTTTTCAGCATAGCATCAGGCAAAGATTGCTAAATAGTATTTTCCATACTATAATTAGCAATATTGTTCGCAATTCGGATTTATTTTCTAATCTGGCATTGCCTTTGCATGAAAAAAGAGGGAGAAACATGGAAGTCATTGCTTATCGGTTCACAGAAAATTACCACACCCATCCGCGGACGATATGGGTGGTTTTACGGACTAGTCTGATGCAGCTGGCTGCGGTATGCGGTCGGGGTGACGCCGGTCTCGGATTTGAACACTTTGGTAAAGTAGTTATAATCGGCAATTCCGACCTGCTCTGCAATGGATGCGACAGGCTCATTAGTACGCTGAAGCAGGTCTTTCGCGAGCTCTACCCGCCGTTTTCGAATATATTCACCAATTGAAACGCCGAAACTTTTTTTGGCGCAGCTGCAAAGGGTGGTTTTGCCTACTTTTAGTCTTTCGGAAAGGACCTCAATAAAAAGGCATTCGCTCAGGTGTGTGTCAATATAATTTTCAAGATTTTTGGCGGTATTCTCTTTTTGCACACGTATATCATGGTCAAGCCAGATGGAATATGCGCATGTCTGGACGATCCGTGCATATGCGTGGACTTTGGCTTCGCTGACACTATGCAACGAATAGAAGGCAGTCTCAAGATAATCAGCGTCAAGTCCGAGTTTGGTAAGGGAAAGAAGCACCCTGTTCCATTCCACAAATGAGTCCTGTTCACTGCGCATCTGACCAATCATCAGATAGCCGATGGCATTGCTGTGATCCCGGATAGGTGATATAAATTCTGTAAGTCCTGCGTGACAGCGATATACATACACTTCACGGTTTGCTTTTGCATGGGTAAAACCGATGTTGTCACATGCTTTGCAGCGCGCATTCCCCATTTCCGTGGATTGGATTATTTTGCAAAAACCACTATGATTCACTGGATAAGCGGCGACTTCATAAAAGTGATCGTTATATATGCCTGCGCGAAGCCCGGTGATTTCGTGGAAATCCTTAAGAAAGCTAATCAGTCGCTCCATATCGAATATAACTTCCATGTTTCTCCCTCTTTTTAAACAGTAGCAATGGCTGATTAGAAATGAATTTCGATTGTCGAACATTTTTACTAATTATATTATGAAGAGTACTATTTAGCAATCTTTGCCTGATGCTATGCTGAAAAAAATAATAAAAAACGCCATTTTTCACATGCCCCATATTGTGGACGAAAAACATACGTTTCAGGTAGAACACAAATGGCTCGAAGGATACCATGTCCGATGTTTCCATCGACATACATAATTGCTTTTTTTATATATTTATCTCAAGTTGGTGATTGATAAGTGAAAACGAGTTTGTTCTTTTACGAGTCTTTGCATTCACAATTTATTTATATGAATGTGCGGTTCCAATCGCCTTATTCTAAATCTGGCGGAGTGATTTGACCGCAGGATATAGCTTCTTATAAGTTTCGAATTTCTCACGATAGAATTCATTCTGCCTGGGGTCGGGGTAAAAGGTCTTCTTCTTCTTTACCAGACGGCTAACCGCTTCATCAAGGTTTTTATATATGCCGCAGGCTGTTCCGGCAAGAATCGAAACCCCGAGTGTTCCCGCCTCCGACAAGTTCAATGTCGTTATTTTTTTGCCCATTATATCCGCTTTAAGCTGCAGGAAGGTCTCGGACTTGGCAAGTCCCCCGACCGTCATTAGTTCATCAACCTCAACGCCGGCGGCGGCGAGGCGCTCAAGATTGAGCATAATTTCGAAGGTTATGCCTTCGATAACACCCTTAATAATGTCCTCTGGTTTGGTGTTGATGTTCAGGCCAACGATCGCCCCCTGGGCAGCCGTATCCATATACGGTGTCGCGGCTCCTGCAAAATGCGGAAGTACAAAGACAGGGGAGGGTTCCTTTGTGGCCCGATCTATCATGAGGTCATAGACATTCACGCCGAGTCGAGCTGCCTCGTCTTTATAATACGAACCAAAGTTATCACGAAACCATTTAAGGACGCTGCCGCTGGTAAATGTGAACGCGCGCAGGTAACATACATATCCTGAATAACATGGGGCACGCAGGCGAAATAATTTTGGACATCGCATCAGTCAGGATCGGCCGGTCAAAGGCCGGTGTGATGCATTCTGTCGTACCCAGACCATCGACAGCCAGGTTCGCATGTATGACACCAGCGCCTAATGCGGCACAGGGTTGGTCATGACCGCCGGCTACCAGCAGGATATTGTCCGAAAGACCAAGTTCCTCAGCTAAGAGGGTGGACAGATGACCCACTGGTGTACCTGATTGGACCGGGTCTCCAAACTTTTCAGCGTCGATGCCAGCACAATCCAGAATTTCCATAGACCACTCTTTCCTGACGATGTTGAAGGCCATAGTTCGCGCTGCAAGGGAGTAATCTGTTGCCGCCCGTGCGCCAAGTCTGAACAGAATATAGTCAGCAAACAGAAGAAATTTCCATGTCTTCTGATAGACTTCCGGCCGGTTCTTTTTCAGCCACATGATTTTGCAGATACTGTACATTGGTTGGATCGTCGTACCGGTGATACCCAGCACTTTTTCATCGCCAAGTTTGGATTTAAGTTCCTCTGCTTCTGCCTGGCCGCGGATGTCGATGTAGATCATGCTGTTGCATAGCGAATGTCCATCACGATCGACCGCAACCGTAGCCTCTCCGAACGAAGAAACTCCGATCGCTTTTATCTCGTCATCCGTATGGTCAATTAGTGATTGTGCGATCACATACTTGACGGAAGACCAGACCCGTTCCGGTTCCAGCTCCTGCCATCCCGGCTGGCTGGAAATCAGTGAATACTCCTGATAGGCCTGCGCGAGCACGTTGCCTTCTTCGTCTATGATGGTTGCCTTACAGCCGGACGTGCCGATATCTAGACCTAAAAGGCTCATAATTCGATTCCCCCTTCGTTCAGCGATACCATAATTTCAAATAATCACTGACCATTTTCTTCATTTCATTGAAAATAATGTTCTGGCGATACTCTGTTGTGAAGAATTGAATGGATGACTTCTCTCCCGTAAGACAATCGGGCCCAAGCAAGCCTTCTTCTTTTAAGGCGAAAACCGCTGCGCTGCCGGCTACTTTAGCAGCATTTTTAATCATTTCTGTAAATAAAACGGGTGACGCATCGCGCTCGAGGGCTGTCCAGATATTGACTTTGCAGACACCGTCATCGATCAGGTGCTCAATTTGGTTTGATGTTACGGAAGAGGCACCGTGAAGAACTATCCGGGTTCCGATTTTCGCTTTGATTTGTCTGGCAAAATCCCCATGGTACTGCAAGTCTTTGCCGGTAGCCCGGTGCTCAGTGCCGAGGTTGGCCACAATCAGGTCTACGCCGGTTCCTTTAAAGTATTCTTCGGCTTTCTCTGCCGTCGTCAGATCGCTTTTGGCTGTGCCTGTTGCATCAACAATTTCATCACAGGCACCTTCGATGACAATTTTGTCACCCTGTTCCAGAACAAACTGACGGGTCAGCCGGATATTTTCTGCAAACGATACTTTGGAAGCATCAAACATGATTGAGGAAAATTGGTTCATATCCCAAGACAGTAATTCCTTATCATCGTCAAATTGCGTATGGTCGAGATGAACCATGACACGAAGATCTTCGTAGGGAGATCCTTTGTCAGTCAGAACTTTCAGGTCCGCCATAAAGAGCTTGAGTCCAATATCCCATTGGCGCGTCTGCGTGTAATAGACCGACTGGGTCCGGTGATCGTACTGGTTAGTGATGGCGACAATGATTGGCAGATCCTTGACCCCTATTTCATCACCATGTTCTTTTGTAGCCGCCAGGATGGCTTCCGTTGTCGTAAGATTCTCGCTGCAGAAGCAAGGGAGAACCCACTTCTTACGCTTTACCTCACTGTATATATCCAGGACTTTTGTTCTGTCTGTTATAATTGCCATTTTATATTCCCCTATTTGCTGTTTTACTGGTCAATGTCGATCAAGTCGTAACCCAGATAATAGGTAAATGCTTCTGTAAGAACGCTCTTCATATATCCAACGCCCGTCGCAGTGTGATGTCTGAAACCGTTTTGTCCGAGTCGGATCAGCTTGCTTTGTAAATTTGAAATATGGCAGACTCCGCCGCATCCGAAGAATTCAACCTCGATCGGGTCTTTTGTGAATTCGCCTTCCGTGAGGTAAAAGGTCAGCTTTCCATTTTCTGTTTTGCAGTTGGAAAGAGTGACCTGATTCGCAGCGATACGTCCTTCGTTACTACCCCAGCCACAGCCTGGATTTGTTTTGGCAAGCATCTTGTGATCCGTAACAAGACCTTTTTCTGTCATAAGACTCTGTGCGACAGGTCCGCAGTGGAAAAGGATGACCTTGTCCGGATCGTCTCCATAATTATTATTCCAATCTAAGCAGGCTGTTGCTTTTTCGCTAGCTAGGTGCATCGAATACATATTGATAGCACTGCAAAGATCAATCTCGCAGCTTGCAACAATGCCACGGTCATTGAGCTCGCTTAACAGCACGCAGGGTGAGACGCCAAGAACGCCCTGCAGTTCCTCCCAACAACGAAGCGTGATGCAGTTCAGATGGTACTGCTCAATATAGCTGTCAATTACGACACCAATTTTGGATAATGTCAGAATTTTGTTTTCGGGTACTTTGCAGAAATTCGTGTATCCCACGAGACGATCCTTTTTGGCAAGGACTTTGGCATCTGTATCCGACATAATCTGAACCTTATTGATCAACTCAGAAAGGTCAAAGGTTTCAACAGTAATATGATACTTTTGCAGGGTTATTTCATCAAAACGTACCGTCTTGAATTTTGTTGTTCTGGCACCGATGCAGCCAATAGAAAATCGGCGCATTCCATTTACGACGCGGCAGATAGCGGCAAAATCAGAAAGATTTTTTGCAAATGCCTCGCTTAGCGGGTGGACGACATGAGGTTCGAGCATCGTAAAAGGAAGTCCATATTGATGAAATACATCAGCAATACTGAATTTACCGCAATAAGAGTCGCGTCTGTGCTCAAAATCCATCTTCCCTATCTCGTCCGGATAGGCCTGCAGTAGAATCGGCACACCGCAGTCTTCCAGGGAAGCAATCGCTCCGTTTTCATCACTGAAATTCGGCATACATAAAATGACGCCGGCAAACTCCCCTGCATGCGATTTGAGCCACGCTGCATATTTCCGGCCGTCTTCGCGTGACTCTACAGCACCGAACTTTGTCATGTCAGCATCCGGAATCAGATACTCATATCCTGCGTCTGATACTGCTTGGATCATTTCTTCGCGGGCTCCCGCAATCAGGCTCTCAGGAAAAAATCCTCTGTTACCAAAATACAGTGCGAATGTTAATTTACTCATGTTGCAATACCTCTTCTCATATTCTCTTATTTTATCTACTGGTGGCGAACACTTTTGGGAGGGCTGCCTCAATAAAGCTTTAAAAAAGCAGATTGAGGCAGCCCCTTCACTTGGATAGTTTGATGATTGTATAACAGGCTATTAGTATGCTGTCAGCAAATTCTATTTAGATACTGGGGATATTCACTGAACAAGGGATATAAAATCGGCTCATCTTCTTCAATTGAAGGAAAGCGCCCTATATCTGCAAAAAAGCGGTTATCAACATTATCGTCATTAATAACAGAAACTTCGCCGATCAGGCATTTTCCGCCTTCAGCCCAAAAGGAATGGTATTGGCCAGTCGGCAATGTTATGCTTTCTCCCATACGAATTTCGATTCGCTCTCCGGCCGGAACCTCATAGGCCCGGCCATCTTTGTAAATAGTTACCGGAGTCTCTAGCATTTCTCCATCAGCACCTGAGTTGTAACACTTTACGACAAGAATGCCACCGCCGCGATTGATAATGTCTTCCATTTTCTTCCAGTGAAAGTGATAGGGCGTAATCTGAGCTTCCTCACTAATCAACAGTTTTTCGGCATAGGGTTTCTTGTATCTATTATTTTTGAAATTGCCGTTTCTGAGTGTAATCATCAGCAGGCCAACTTTTTGAAAATCGCCGCTTCCAAAATCAGTAATATCCCAACCCAGCATGTTGTCTTTAATTTCAACATATTCGTTATTTTTGTCTTTCCATTCCTCATAGGACCAGGTGATAAAGGGCGGAAGCTTGAAATTGCGTTCACTGATAAATGACACAGCATCTTTCATGATTTTATTGATTTCAGATCTTTTCATATGTATTTTCTGCTCCTTTTATGATTCACTATTTTGCAGGTATGCCAGACATATAGAGTCAAGCAGCCGTTCTTTTTGCTCTCTGATTCTTAATGAAGACATCGAGAGCAACAGCACCAATTAAAACCAGGCCCTTTACAAATTGTTGGATGTATTCATTGATGCTTAGCATGGTCATTCCATTAGTCAAAATACCCATAATCATAACACCGATGATAACCATTCCGATTCTGCCCTGTCCACCCGACATGCTGACACCGCCAAGAACAACAGATGTTATAACATCCATTTCATAACCTGAGCCTGCATTCGGCTGGCCAGAATTAACACGTGCCAAGAGAACGACACCAGCAAGAGCACTCGCAAAACCACTTGCAGCATAGACAAAATACTTAATCTTTTTGACATGGACGCCTGAAAGTCTGGAAGCCTCTTCATTGCCTCCTACACCGTATATGTAACGTCCGATTCGTGTTATATTAAGAAGAATATATCCGAGTACAAAAGCGCCGAGCATAATAATAACAGGAATCGGAATGACACCGATGTAGCCCTGACCAAGTCTGGTGAAAGAGCGATTAAAACCGAAGACCGGCAGGCCGCCTGTAATGATATACGCAATACCTCGAACGGATGTCATCATACCGAGAGTTGCAATAAATGGCGGAACTCTAAGCTGTGCAATAAAGAAAGCGTTGACCAGACCAAAGGCGACGCCGACCACCAGCATGATCAGAGACGCCAGCACAGGGTTTACGTTCGCTTTAGTCATAAGCAGAGCTGCACCGACACCGGTAAGTCCGACGATCGAACCACAGGAAAGATCAATACCTCCAGTCAGCAAAACCAAAGTCATACCGACAGAAATCATACCGACAATGGAAACCTGACGCAAAATATTGAATATATTATCCCGCATAAGAAAACGTGATGACAAAAACGAGAAACCGATAACAAGCAACAGCAAAATAAAAACAATTCCATAATTTGTAAAAATATTTTTTAATTTTTTATAACCAGTTTTTCCGTCCATTGTTCAACCTCCAATCAATCCGGATGCATATTCAAGGATTTTTTCCTGCGAAAATTCTTCTCGTTTCAACTCTCCTACAACCTTGCCCATCCGCATAATATATATTCGGTCGCTCATTCCAATGAGTTCAGGCATTTCGGAGGAAACCATGACAATACACTTACCTTCATCTACAATATGCCGCATCAGCTGGTAGATTTCCTGTTTTGCGCCGACATCAATCCCCCGGGTCGGTTCATCAAAGATCAAAACATCACATTGTGTCGCCATTATCTTGGCAAGAACAACTTTCTGTTGGTTGCCCCCAGAGAGATTTTTGACCAGTTGATTTATATTGGGCGTCTTAATGCGCAGTTTTTCACAATACTTTTCTGAAATAGCATAGTCTTTTTTCTTGCTGATAAAGGGGCCTTTTGATATTTTCTTCAAGGAGCTGAATGATATATTGTCACGCACCGACAGTCCAAGGTGGACACCTTGATTTTTTCTATCCTCGGGAATCAATCCAATGCCGTTCGCTAGTGCCACGCTCGGATTGCTGATCTTAACCTGCTTGTCATTAAGAGTGATTTTTCCGTTATCAATATGGTCTGCACCAAATAGTGCCTGCATAACTTCGGTGCGTCCAGCACCGACGAGTCCACCGAAACCTACGATTTCACCTTTTTTTACATTGAAACAAATATCTTTCAATTTTTGATTATTCATATTTTCAATTTTCAAGACAGTATTGCCGATTTCGTTTTTTCTTTCGGGGTAATCTTCACCAAGTTCCCGTCCAACCATGTAAGAAATCAATTCGTTTTTTGTGATATCTTTTGTATTCTTAGTTGTTATGCATCTGCCATCACGCATGACCGTAACCCGGTCACAAATTTCAAAAATCTCCTCTATTCGATGGGAGATATAAATAATCGTGACATTGGCTTCCTTCAGTTTTTTGATGAGTTTCATCAATACGGCAGTTTCTGTATTAGTAAGTGGTGCTGTCGGTTCATCCATAATCAGAATTTTAGACTTGGCTGAAACTGCTTTAACGATCTCAACAATCTGTTGATAAGCAACACCAAGATCACAGATCCTACATCTCGGATCTATATCAATTTCCATATCCTGCAGAGACTTTTTGGTCTCTGCGTTCATGACTTTTCTATTTATGAAAATACCTTTGGTAAATTCTTTACCGTAATATATGTTCTCAGCTATTGTCAGATAGGGAATCAGGTTAAACTCCTGATACATTGCTGAAATACCATTATTTATAGCCCAGACAGGATCTATTTTATCATATTGCTTACCAAAGACTGAGATTGCACCTGATGTCGCTGTTTCTGCTCCAGTAATCAACTTTATAAGGGTTGATTTGCCGGCACCATTTTCACCGGCTAATGCATGAACCTCGCCTTCGCGAAATGCAATGGACACATCAGTTAGGGCTTTTACTCCAGCATAGTACTTACATAGATTTTTAACCTCTAAAACATTTTCCTGCATCTACTACCTCCACAATTATTTGCCACAATTGTTAGCCTAATTAAATTGATCAAAATTAATACTCAAAGGGATTTTCGATTTTTTTCATGGAGGGAAAGTTTGTGACGACTTGCGGCATGCTCCTCCGAAAGAGAACATACCGCAAGTCGTTCGTTCACACAAACCATTTTAAAAAAATTCTAGATTCAAGACCCCTGTGGAGTCCAGCCTGCCAATACGTCTTCCTGCCAAACCGGAATCATAGCAAAGGAAGAAATCTCAGGTTTATCAGGAATACCATTGGCTATGAAATCTGCGATCGCATTTACGCAGTCTTTGCCTGTGCCATATGGAGCAATATCAACCGTTGCTCTATAGACACTGCCATTTTCTTTCATTTTTTGAATTGCTTCAGGAGTAGCGTCAGCCCCACCAATAAAGAAATCATCAGTATTTTTTCCCATACCTACTATTGCTTCATATGCACCCAACGGGCCGGCGTCATTATTACCAACGATAACTTTGACATTTGGATACTGCTGCATAATGTCTTCAGTAATTTGCATACCTTTTTCAGGATTGTCTCCAGCCTGTCTGGCAACAATCTTGGCATTGGGGCACAGTTTTTCGATAGTTTCCTGAATGCCGTCACCTCTTTTTACAACAGCTTCAACATTGTCCTGGGAGATGATCAATACATCAGCTTCGCCGCCCAGTTTTTCATTAATCCATTTAGCCGCATTTTCGCCGATAATACAGCCATAACTATATTCATCGAGCGTGAATATTGCATTGGCATTTTCGATGACCTGTGCAAATGACACAACAATTATGCCTTTTGCATGCAATTGATCAACAACGGTAACCAATGCATTGGAGTCGATCGGGCATGCGATAACCGCATCAACACCTTGATTCCCAAAATTTTCAAAATCTGATACCTGCTTAGCAACATCATAACCGGCGTCAACTACGGTTAGCTTATATCCTAGCTTATCGCATGTATCCTGAGCACCGTTCATAACTGCAACAAAGTACGGGTTTGCCAGTTGGGGAATAGACATACCGATAGTAACTTCACCGTCACTATTAGTATCCGCAATTACTGCTGCAGTTGTTTCAGCAGCCATAGCGGCTGTTGTTGCGGCTTCTGTGGCTACTGTTGTTGCGGCTTCTGTGGCTACTGTTGTGGTGCCCGCAGAATCCCCTGGAGCGACATCTGAACATCCAGTCATCGTAATGGACATAAGCATGACAATTGCCAGGACAAGGGTTAGTATTTTTTTCATTTTCTTTTCCTCCCTGTTTCTCATAACTACTTGGCTTAGTTGTTTATTTTTACGCCATATGGCGTTGCCAACAAAAACAAAGTTGACAAAACTGGATAGAGCCAAAATCACTTCGTAATCTGAGTTGCTTGATGATTTAATTGGGTTAAGTGTCAAAAGCACATATGGGAAAAAGTTGCACAAATAACTGAATACTGTTGTGCCAAAAACCGTTGACTTCTCTCTGCAATATGGGTTTTCTGTATAACATTTGTATAAACTTCGTCTTCTATACCTCTTTTTCTATCTTTTGCCCGTTATCGATTTGTGCGTTCTGACAAACAAGATTTTGAAAAGCTACTTGTGATACTCAAACCATAGTATAGGATGTAAATTTTTCATTTGAAAGGCGCCGATGTTCATTTATTAGTATTTTCGTCCAGTTATTTAAGCAATATCACTAACAAATTTGAAGGGTTTGTTGTCTTTTCATCCAACATGTTATATGTATGGTTGCCCTGTCAAAAGCGCTGATTTATGCACAAGCGAATTTTTCTCTATGGATTCTGACTTGAAAAAGAGCAGGTGTGGCTATTTTTTGACTGTCAAGGCGACCACACAAAGGAGAAATAGGGGTAGAGGATACTGCTTTGAGTACCCTCATCACATTGATCGCACCGACTTTCAGGAAATACCAGCATTTTGTACGTATGTATCCCCTTACAGGCATGTGATCCACCTGATATCTGCGCCGCAAGACCGAAGGCATTTCTTCTACTGCGTTTCTTTGCCGGGCGATTTTCTTGTACTGACTCTCCGACATTTTCCGGACATGCTCGGCTCTTCGAATGGTTTTCGTACTGATTCGAACCAAGACCGTCTTCTTTTGGAAAGTAGCGCCGCAGTGTTTGCGGTGAGGACAATGCATGCAGTTGCTCTTATCGAAATGGGCGTAGTAACTTGCTTGGGTTACCTTATATTGGCAGCTTTGCGGTGACCGTCCTGCCGGGCAGCGTAGCAGGATATGCTGTTCTTCATCAATCACATAATCAGCCACAGCTGCGTCCGGGCTTTTCCCGATCAAGGCGGTCGTAATCAGTTGAATGTTCTTTTCTTGGGCCAGTTCCTGCGTTTGGTCACTTCCATAGACACCATCGGTAATAAGAATAACAGGTTCTTCCTGCCAGCTTTCTTCTGCTATGACTTCTTTACAAAAAGCGATGTCACTGTGGATGTTTGGTTTATAGCTCATCCCTGTGATAATGGCTCCCTTGTCATCGAAAGTTTCCGCCACATTACCGACATAGTCTCTATGCTTTGCTCCTGCTTTTTCTCTGAAAGTTGCCTCTTCATCCGAAGGATTCTGCAAACTGTCCGTACGGAACTCTTTTTTGGATCGAAGGCTCCGAACGTGCTCTGTTTCCTGCGTTTAGTCTTCCACAACACGTTCCAGAAGCCTATCTTCCTTTACATCTTGGTAGCCGTCTGCACATATCTGGGGTCTGAGTAGTAATGGAACAGAAAACCGGAATAAGCAATCCATTTTATACCAGCAGTGATTGAGAAGACGTTTGGCAACCTCAAGGAGCGACTGAATCTGCGCCGGACATCCGTTTCTTCAGAGGAGAACCTTGAGGGTAAATTGTTTGTACAGTTTGTAGCATTGATATTCCTTTCTTACATTAACAAAGCCATGAGTGACCAAAATCTGTTCAAGGACTATACCTTGCAGGAACTACTCGATGATTTAGACGTAATCGAATGCTTTGAACAACCGGGTCATAAGCCACATGTCGGAGAAATTACCAAGAAGCAAATGGACCTTTATGCGAAGCTTGGTGTCGATACAGCGACCTAACTATTAACCCTTTCGGGAATTCAGGTTGTATGTAATCAGAGCCAATCTAGCAGGAAATACAAACTGAATTAATAACCTTTGATTCGAAGAAGTAAAAACTGCTCATCTGTTAGTAATCAGCAGAAAGATAAAAAGATATTGCGATTGATGAACCAGATATATATATAATGACTCGAAGATCGAAAATTTGGTGCGTCAGAAATGATTGTGCTTCCAGATATCGGATTGTGCATCAATTTACTGCTTTGAAAACCCACCGTTATTCCATCCCATCTGCCCTTTGGGAAGTAAGTCAGTATTAGTATCGAGGAGAACGCCCCGATAGATAACCTGTTCTCCAAAACGGAGTCGGAGGTTATCCATCACGTTCGCCAATACATAGTTTTCATCAGTCTGAAAATCCGGATCAAAAAATGAGATCTGTCTCCGAGTATCTGAGGAACACAATTGTGAAGCCCTCACACCGAAACTTCGCATCGGCTTTTCCCAGGAGTAATTTCGGCGGAATAGATCCATCGCGATTCGAGAAATTTCTCCATCGTGATTCGTTGGTATGCTAAGACGTTGCTGCCGTTCAAAGCCATGTAGTTCACTATCCCTGATGTATATCTGAATCGTATGACCAAGTAACTTGTATTTCCTCAAACGTGCCGCAACCTGATCTGAAAGGGCTACAATAGTTTTCCATACGTCTGCATCACAAATCATATCTCGTGCTGTCGTCGCACTATTTCCAACCGTTTTAATGATACGCTGATCAGTAGCGAGACTCACTGGGGATTCATCCAGACCATTTGCATAGATCCATAGACCCACACCATTTTTTCCTAGAACGGATCTTATAAAATCACATGACAGGGCAGCCAATTGTCCAATTGTATTTATGTTGATTCTGGCCAGTTTCTTTTTTGTGGAGTGGCCAACATACAGCAGGTCACCAACTGGAAGCGGCCAGACAATGTCTTTGAAGTCATCTCTCGTGATAAGCGTTGTTGCATCAGGTTTTTTGTAATCCGATCCAAGTTTAGCAAAGGCCTTGTTGAAACTTGCGCCAACGGAGCAAGTTAATCCAAGTTCGTTCTTCACCCGGTTTCTGATTTCATCTGCAGTGTCCTTAATATTACCGCTTCCATAAATGTCGGTCATATCAAGCCAGCACTCATCCATCCCGAACGACTCCACTCGATCCGTATAATGGCAGTACATTTCAAAAGCCTTCTGAGAATAATATGAATAAGCATCATAATGAGCCGGCACAATGACAAGATCAGGACATTTTCGCTGCGCTTCCCAGATCACCTCAGCTGTTTTTATTCCATATTTTGCGGCCAACGGGTTCTTGGCAAGAATGATCCCGTGGCGTTGCTCCTGGTCTCCACTGACTGCCATAGGCACGTTACGAAGACGCGGATTATTCTTCATCTCCACCGATGCGAAAAAGCAATTCTGATCTATATGCAGAATTTTTCTGTCCATTTTGCTACCCTCAACAAGAACGTATGTTCTGTATGAAAATAGCACGGAATCTCCACTTACGCAATAGTGCATGTTTGAGTATATGTATTTCAATTCATTTATTAAATGATGTTCTTAAGTTAGTTGACCCGAAGGAGGGAGTCGAACCCTACTCTTAACAGTTTATATGTGCAATTATTACAGAGAACCGCCTATATTGCACGTTTTGCCTCACTTTTTTTGCAGAATCGCTTAATTAACATGTTGAACGTCAGTCAAAAACGTCAGTCATAGATATTAGATAGTAGTGAACCGGAGACCTCATCCTTACCATGGATAATACAACTAATTCTAATTCGGAATATCCTTTTCTTATTCCAGGTTATACCGCTTGCCTTTATCCACTTTAATCATTCTTATCAGTTCTTATCATTCTTATCACAGTTCATTGCAAAATTGATTAGAATGAGTATAATAGTGATAAGAAGCCGCGGAGGTGGTAATGATGAATACCGAAGGTGTCACTAAAGAGTTTAAACGTGAATACACTGAAGATATCAAAAAAACGGTAATAGCCTTTGCTAATACAAATGGCGGTGAGATCTGGATTGGCATCGCTGATGACGGCACGGTCGTCGGGGTTACGCATCCTGATGCTACAATCCTTCAGGTTACAAATGCAATCAGGGATTCGATTAAGCCTGATATCACTATGCATGCGCTTTCTGAAATACGACAGTTAGAGGGCAAGAACATTGTCGTCATCCATGTGCAGAGGGGGACTGCTTGTCCTTACTACCTGACTGGAAAAGGCATCCGTCCGGAAGGTGTATACGTCAGGCAGGGTGCTTCAACCGCTCCCGCCACAGAAAGTGCCATATTGAAAATGATTAAAGATACCGGCGGGGACAGTTTTGAAACAACACGATCCCTTCTGCAGAATTTGACATTTGAACAGGCAGAAAAGTCATTTCAGGAAGAAAATATTCGGTTTGGTTCAGAGCAAAAAAGAACACTCGAATTAATCGGTCAGGATGGATCATATTCTAATCTTGGCTTGCTGCTATCTGATCAATGCACACATACAATCAAAGCTGCTGTGTTTGAAGGTAATAACAAGAAAATTTTCAAAGCCAGATCCGAATTTTCCGGTTCCTTATTGAAGCAATTAGAAGATTCATATTTTTATCTGGACCAATTCAACTATACTCGGGCTGAACTCGCCGGCCTGAAGCGTATGGATATGCGCAATTATCCGCCGGAAGCAATCCGCGAAGCACTTCTCAATGCTGTTGTTCATCGGGACTATTCATACAGCGGCAGCACATTGATCAGTATTTATGAGGACCGTATCGAATTTGTTTCGCTGGGTGGTCTGCCAAAAGGTATATCATTCAGCGATCTGATGCTTGGTGTGTCTGTTCTGCGCAACAACCATCTGGCTGATGTTTTTTACCGTTTGCATTTAATTGAAGCCTATGGCACAGGAGTGCCAAAGATTATGGAGTATTATCGCGAGTATACGATAAAGCCCAGTATAGAGGTTTCTGATAATGCTTTTAAAATCACGCTGCCAAATACGAACTATAACAGGCATGCAGAATCAATCGAACAAGATGCGTTTTCAGATGATGAACGTCTCGTCCTTCATTTTCTGGCAGAACATAACAACGTTATGAGAAAACAAATCGAAGAAGTATCCGGGTTTTCACAAGCCAAGACTATTCGCTTGTTAAACACCTTGATCGACAAGAGTGCCATTAAAAAAATTGGTCAAGGGAAAAATACCGCCTATTCTGCTATTGGACATTGAATTTTTGTTGTTGTACATTTACCGCGCTCTCACCAGTGTCCCGTTTTCAACCAGGTGAACCGTATCGCAAAGAAGATCTATGTCGTCCTGCAGGTGGCTCGCCAGTACGATTGTTCGTCCCTCCGATTTCAGATTTTGAAGCAATTGACGGATACTTTCCACACCTGATTTGTCCAGTCCGTTCATTGGTTCATCAAGAATCAGAATGGAGGGATTTTCCATGATCGCCTGTGCGATTCCCAGACGCTGCTTCATTCCCAGTGAATATTTGCCGACATGCTTTTTGTCTTTTGGATCAAGCCCGACAAATGCAATTGCTTTCTCAACTCCTTTGCTGTCAATACGATGCCGCAGCGATGCAAGATAGTTCAAATTATTGAATCCGGACTGATGAGGAAGGAATCCGGGAGTTTCGATAATTACTCCGACGTCATCCGGAAAATCGACATCTTTACCGATTTGTTTGCCGGAAACATATACTGCACCATTATCAGGATACAGAAGTCCGCACATAAGTTTAAGGATCACCGTTTTGCCGGAACCATTCTCTCCGACAATACCATGCGTCTTCCCTTTTTCAAAAGTCACGCTGCAATTGGAAAGAATTGTCTCTTTTTTGAATTTCTTTGATACATTTTTTAATTCAATAATGTTTTCCATTTATTTCTCCTTCATTATGACAGCAAGGCGGCTGTACCTCTTTTTCGCAACAGAGCCGGAAGTAGAACAATAAGTGCACCGGAAATTACTAACTGGACAGCAAAAACAGTTACCGGATCAAACCCATATCGAACATCCGCAAAGGAACTTCTCAGGTAC
>Ga0209125_1002118_pt1 | contig 16131 bp, 12 predicted proteins | sample BarGraIncub1131A_FD_184503 | JGI IMG/M metagenome (GOLD analysis project Ga0209125, IMG submission 184503) | Arctic peat soil microbial communities from Barrow, Alaska - Barrow Graham LP Incubations 11-31A (SPAdes) (version 2) | ecosystem: Environmental > Terrestrial > Soil > Wetlands > Peat...
ATCAGAAAGGTTACAATAACACGCAGGCACTCGAAGTAATCGAAGCTGAACTGCAGGCCTCACGTGAACGCGATGAGATCCTCCTTTTCCTTAAAGATTCGAAAAGAGGTATTATCAAGGGTTACTTTCCCGATTGATAGTATCCATTAAATCATACCTAAAAGGGGCGATAATTTGTTATTCGCCCCTTTTCATTTTCCAACAAATCAATTTACCCCCCCCTATTAATTTCAATAAGGAGCTATTAATATTAATGGTGGCATTATGAAGAAAAAATCATCATTTTTCAGGAGTGGAAATGTCTAATTCAACGATGAAGTTGGTATTTTCAGAATAAAAGGTGGCGATCACTTATAAAAATAAAGGGAGAATATCATTGTTGCGAGGTAAATCCATGTCAGTATCTCTTTCCAGATCTGTTTATTATCTGAAAGAAGATAGTATGAAATGAAGAATGCAACCGGAATTGTTGATAAAGCGACGATTTCTATCCCGATTGTTATCAATCCTAAAGCAGCGGCTAAAACCAAACCAAGCATCCAATAAAAAATAACAAAATACTTGCGCGAACTCACCTTCATTCGGTGATAAGCTGCGAGGACCGAAAAGCTTCCAAGGGTTGAAATAAATGCGACTACCGCAGTAATTATCAAAAAATAAGGTTCTAAAAGATAAGCATTGTGATCTGTCCAAAGCATTTTGAGAATATCCTTCCACAACGAAGTATCTGTATCATTTAGAAATGAAAATGCCCACATAAACATCCATGGAGCACCAAATCCCAAAAACGGAACGACCAATAGCCTCCAGTTATCACTTTTTTGCAGTACAAAGATGGCGATCCAAACCAAAGGGAAAAGAAATATGGCCGGAAGATAGAACAATGAAGCCAATGACAGAAAAAATGAAGCATTAAAAGTAAACGTAATCTCTACAGGCTTGTGGTAAGTATCAAGAATGAAATAGATTGAAATTAAAACACATAGTGTTGCCAGATGAACAGGGACAAGCGCATGAAGCCATTGAAGCGAAGAAACCGTGATCAGATAGATGATTCCGGGCATATAGGATCGTTTTCGTACAAAAAGGAACGAAGAACCCAATTGTGCCACAAAAAAAGAATTGATTAAAACCAGCATAAAGGCGAAAAAAACCTGCCAAAAGTCCTGTCCATTCAAAAGATTAAAAACCAGATAGTAGAGCGGCATTGCTCCATTGGCAAGTTTAATATCCAGCAATCCAGGTGCCTGAAAACTATGTATCCAAAAAAGAAACCCGACTATAGGAATCAATAACGAACTAAATAACGTATTACTTTTAAAAATGCGTAACAACATAAAGTCGTAGTTTAAAGGTCAAAGCCCAAATCTTTCCGAAAGTACTTATTTTTAAACTCAATCTTCGAGGCATTTTGGTACGATACGTTAAGCGCCTCCCTGAAATCTTTCCCTTTCGAACTGATAGCGATCACCCTTCCTCCGTTCGTAACTATTTTGTTTCCTTTAGTTTTGGTTCCAGCGTGAAAAATGATACTGCCGGAAACCTCATCTGGAATTGAAATTACATCCCCCTTTTCGTAGACTCCCGGATAACCTCCTGCGACCAGCATCACAGTTACTGCGGAATCCGAATCAATTTCAAGCTGACGATCTGCCAAATCGCCATTGGCGACACCCTCGAATAAATCAACCAAATCAGATTTCAATCTCAGGATCACAGCCTCTGTCTCGGGGTCACCCATGCGAACATTGTACTCAATTACGACAGGCTCTGAATGAACGCTGATTATTCCGAAAAAGATAAATCCTTTGTAATCGATTCCATCGCGTTGCAAACCGTTTACAGTCGGTATAATAATCCGTTCCTCAACCTTCTTCATAAAAATCTCATCTGCAAAAGGAACCGGTGAAATTGCGCCCATTCCTCCTGTATTCAATCCGGTATCTCCTACTCCGATCCGCTTATAATCTTTGGCAACAGGCAGAATTTTAAAGTTCTTACCATCGGTTAAAGCAAATACAGAACACTCTATTCCCGATAAAAATTCTTCAATCACTACGGTTTCGCTGGCCTGTCCAAACATTCCACCCAGCATTTCGCGCAACGATTGTTCCGCTTCATCCAGATCCGCGATTATCAAAACGCCTTTTCCTGCAGCAAGACCGTCAGCTTTGAGAACATATGGAGCATCTAAAAAGCGGAGAAAACTGATTCCCTGCTCAAGATTATCCTTCGTTACTGAAAGATATGCCGCTGTTGGTATTCCATTACGGAACATAAACTCTTTCGCGAAATCCTTACTTCCTTCAAGCCGGGCCCCCCGACTTACCGGACCAATTACGGAAACTTTCCTTAACAACTCATCGGCCAGAAAAAAATCGTGAATTCCTTCCACCAAAGGTACTTCAGGCCCCACAACAACCATATCGATTTTCTTATCCAAAACAACCTTACGAATCGCCTGGAAATCAGTAGCAGCAATTTCAAGGTTCGTTCCAAATTCGGATGTCCCGGCATTTCCCGGTGCAATATAGAGTTGATCTAATTTCGGACTTTGACTAATCTTCCAGGCAAAAGCATGTTCCCTTCCTCCGGAGCCAATGATAAGAATATTCATCTGTATATAATTTATTTTTTAAAGGTCAGATGGAATAGCCAGGCGAAATATTCATTTCGGTTTGTGACTCTTTAGTCATGGCTATTTCATGCGATATAATTTATTTTTATGGTCACATGGAATCCTCAGAGAAAAACATCTTCTTTGGAGAGCTTTTGCTCATAACGGTTGCATATTATCCCGATCTGTTTTATAAATACATAAAATAAAAAGCGTTAGAGATAACGGCAGCCGCTTTCGCAGGCAGACACCGTTGTCAAAACGTTTCAGAGTGCAAAATAAACAAAGTTTTAGGCTAAAGACAGACAAATACATTAAATTAAGGTGTCTTTTACGGGAATTGCTAAATATTGAATGGCAAATGGTTCCTGACAACCGTCTACTGCCATTTTAAAGTTTAATTTCCAGACACCAACATCTCTTTTTAAAACGATATTTTCTATCTTCACCCTTTCAAACTAAACAACAAAATTCATAAATCATGGAGGAAAACTTATCGAGACGAAATTTCATCCAAAAAAGCATCGTTGGCGGTATCGCATTGGCAACCATTAACCCTCTTTCTGCCTGGGCAAAATCTGAAAAACCAAGTATGAAACTTGGACTTGTAACCTATCAGTGGGCGAAGGATTGGGATTTACCCACACTGATTGCCAACTGCGTTCAAACCGATGTACTTGGGGTTGAATTACGAACAGAACATGCGCATGGCGTAGAAACCAAGTTAAACGCTGCCCAACGAGCCGAAGTGAAAAAAATGTTTGCTGACAGTCCGGTCACTTGCATTGGTTATGGTGCAAATTTCGAATACCATAGTCCTGATCCCGTTAAACTTCGAATGAATATCGATCAAACCAAAGAATATATTAAACTCTGTAAGGATATCGGGGCTTCGGGTATTAAAGTTAAACCGAATGGCCTTCCTGAGGGTGTCGCAAAAGAGAAAACGATCACACAAATTGCAGCTTCGTTAAACGAAGTGGGAAAATTTGCCCGCGACTATGGTCAACTTATTAGGGTGGAGGTGCATGGTGAAAAGACACAGGAACTCCCCAATATGAAAGCAATTTTCGATCAGGTGACCGAAAAAAACGTGAAGATGTGCTGGAACTGCAACGATCAGGATCTTCTTCCTCCCGGTCTTGAAGGAAACTTCAACAGTGTTAAAAAGTGGTTTGGCGATACCGTTCATGTCAGGGAATTCAATGTCGGTAATTATCCATACCAAAAGCTTTTCGATCTATTTAACGGAATTCATTATGATGGATGGATTCTTCTTGAGGCTCGTACTGAACCTTCCGATAAAATTGCTGCGTTAAAAGAACAGCTAGTTCTGTTCAACCAGCTGGTTGCAAACTCGAAAAAAGGTTAAATATACTAAATAGCAGAAGGTTGGATTTTTGCCAACTTTCTGCTATTTTACAATAGAATTAACTTTACATTTTCGACAAATAAAGTTTTCTAAGCTCTTCCAAATATTCAATTGAAAGGTTCTTAGAATAGATGCGAACCATCTCTTTCAATTTTCCCCTGATAAATAAGCAACCGGAGGCGGCATCAAATCCTGTTGATTTCCAATTATATTTCACCTTTAATGTTGTATCATCAAATTCTTTTTGATTGAGCCTGTGAGGAAAGAGTAAGTAAGCATGAAAATCTTCGCTGGTATCAATATAAATCCCTTTCCCCAATTTGCGGATATTGAATATTTTTGATAGATGAATAAAACCTTTTTCATTATTCACATGTGTCAACGTATTCATCTTCAATTTTATGCTAGACTTGATAAACTCATTTTGAATTGGAATAAGCTGATCGTAACTATTGAGATGACGCAAACGAACGACGTCGAAGTGATTGTCAAAAAGTTCAATTTTCCCTTTTGCTGCTTCAAAACAGCATTTAAATGTTTTTTTAACCGCCATATTTGCCCGCTCAATGTCAAAAACGCTGTACTCATGATCGAGGCCTAAATAGAGGTAAACAGGTTTTAGATCGTTAACCTGTTGATTGTAATAACCAGGAAATGGTGCAAAGGATTCAAATACAAGGGAACCATGTAATGATTTTCCATTCACAACAAACAGTGATTCAGTCTTCCCAAGCGTCCCATAAACTTCGTCTTTTCTGTGTTTTCCCATAGCCGCAAAGTTTTAAAAAGTTAGTGGGTTGAATTCAGTAATCGTTTATTTATTTCAAATAAATTAGGGCGTCCCAAATTCGCAGTTAAATTACAAATATTTCGATAGTAAATCAATTACTATTCCGGTATTTTTGCAAAGGAGAAATGCAACATTAAAACCAAAGATTTTTTCAAGGGTTGCCCATTTTTTTTGGCTTAAAGCAATCTTCAAAACAATAATTACACACGTATTAATGTAAATATGTGATAATTACAGAGAGTATTTCATGAATATAAAACAGATAAATATTGATCGAATTGGAACTGTGACGATAACCAAAAACCGTCAGGCTACGCGGTTTAAACTTTCCGTCCGACCCGAGGGGATAGTCCGTGTTACAATACCATGGACCGCGTCTTTCCAAAGCGGAGAAAAATTTCTTGGTGAACATCTACAGTGGATATTTCAAACAAAAGAAAAACTGGCTAAAAAATTAGGCACACCAAAGTTGATACAACCGGGTCATTTATTCTCAACCAGAAATTACAATTATCATGTTCGTTCTTCAGCTGTATCCAGGTTTAAAATCAGGTATTCCGAAAAAAATAAGGATGTTATCTTTGAATACCCAACGAACCAATTAATTGAATCAATTGAGTTGCAAACCACGTTAAAGGCTGCCATTGAGAATGTTCTTAGATTTGATGCCAAAAAATACCTGCCGTTACGAATTGCTGAACTTGCATCCAGTCTGGGGTATACTTACAAAAAAGTAACCATTAAAAACAATAAAACCAATTGGGGAAGTTGCTCAAACCGCAAAAATATCAATCTCAATCTTCACCTTATGCGACTAAGCGATCATTTGATCGACTACGTTATTGTCCACGAACTTGTTCATACAGTCATTCCTAATCATGGGCCTGACTTCAAGTTAACCTTGCAAAACCATATTCAGAATTCGGCAGAAATTGAGCGTGAGTTAAAGAAAGTAAGAACAGGAATCTACTAATTATCAGTAATGAAGCAGTCCTGCATGATCTGCCATCATAGTCAAAACATAAGAAAGAAAGAATGCGAACACCGGCGCAACAAACCAGATAATCCATAACCGTTTTACAACTTTGTTCGAAAATGTCTCTTTCCACCCTTTCTTTGAGACACTTAAAGCTAGAATAGCAAACGTATTCAGTTGAACCAATGATGAGGGAATACCGCGGCTAACAGAAGCGACAAGTAGTAATGTTGCTGTAATTATGGAGATAATAGAAGCTTCTACTTTACCAATGTCAACGATTTCGGTTCCGGTTTTCACAATTAATTTCCGACCAAATATTGAGCTTCCAATTCCAAAGGATGGGGCAATAATCAATGTTGCAAGAATCATGATAAGCACAAAGTTATCACCGGTTGGATTGATGTGCAGCTCATTGGTAATCATAGAAGCAATAGGTCCGGCAGCATTTGCAACATTGTTCGATCCAATCGAAAAAGCTACATAACAGCTGGTGATAATTACCACCCAACGAAAGAAGGACTGCCTTTTGATGGTCTGAAAATAGCCAGGATGCTTGTTATCGAATCGTTTTATAGAAATATTAGCTATCATATACATTATTCCAAAGGAAACGATAGGAAGTACAACCCACATCGGAATAATCTCCCATAATACCTTTTTAGCATTTAACTGCCCCAGATATTGTGCCGGAGCTGCCAGCGCCATAACTGTGGATTGTGAAGTTGATTGAGGAACTCCAAGCAAATTGGCAAAAAGGAGTGAAAGTGCCACCGAAAAAAGGATGATGGTTGTCAATGTATAATTTAGGCTTTCGGCAGGAAGAATCCCTTTCCCCAAAGTGATTGCTGTGTTTTTTCCTGCCAGCAAGGCGCCGACAAGCACACATAATCCAAAAAGACCAGGAATAAGATCTTTCCGTAATATACCTGATCCATAGGCTGTAGCGAAAGCAGGTGAAGTACCACTGCCTCCCATATTAATCGCCAGAAACATAGCGACCAAAAATGGCAGAAGCAATCCATTAAACATTGGAGACAACATATTCAAGAAAAATTTAGTTGCGAAGGTATTCAATTAAGGCTAAAGCACAAACAAATTTTGTAATCATCAAAAAAACGGACAACTTTGCCACTAAATTAAGACAAGGAGACCAGGTGAGAGAGTGAATAGTTGTTCTCAAAAAATCAGTGATTTATACTAATCCATCATCTTTTCACTTTAGGCTTTACTCAAAAAGTTATATCATTAATAATTACACAAAGGAAATGGTAAAATGGGACAAATTGATAGCAGACTGTCGGCTTGGACTGGAAGATCGAATGGTACAGGAAACTGAAGATATCCGTTCAACGTTTCAGCGCGATTACGACCGGATCATCTTCTCCTCTCCTTTCAGACGACTTCAGGATAAGACGCAAGTGTTTCCTCTGCCGGGAAGTATTTTCGTTCATAACCGGCTCACCCATTCGCTCGAGGTTGCGAGTGTCGGCCGTTCGTTGGGAAATCTTGTAACAGCTGCTATAAAAAACAACCAGAAATCTCAACTTCAAAATATTGTAGGTGAAATTGGCGCAATTGTATCGGCCGCCTGTCTGGCGCATGATTTGGGAAACCCTCCCTTCGGCCATTCAGGTGAAAGTGCCATCGCCGATTTCTTTAAAGGAGGTGGAGGATCAAAATACCAAAACGAAGTTACGGAGGCGCAGTGGACCGATTTTACCTGTTTTGAAGGAAATGCGAATGCTTTCAGGGTTCTAAGCCATCAGTTTGCAGGAAAAAGAAACGGCGGATTTGCATTAACATACAGCACTTTAGCCAGCATTGTTAAATACCCGTACGAATCCTCACTTGCCGGAGGAAAACCCAAATTTGGATTCTTTCAAAGTGAAAAAGAGCTGTTTCGAAAAATTGCTTCTCAACTTGAGATGGTGAAAATTTCCGAAAACCCACTTCAGTATTTCCGTCATCCCTTGGTTTATCTGGTCGAAGCTGCTGATGATATTTGCTATCAGATTATGGATGTGGAAGATGCCCATAAACTAAAAATTCTCACCTACCCCGAAACCGAAAAACTTTTTCTTAACTTTTTTCATACAGAAGCCGATTTCCGGTTACTCGACAACATAACAGCCACTTTAAATCTTGTAAGCGATTGCAACGAAAGAATTGCCTATCTCCGGGCAATGGTGATCAGTAAACTTACGAAAGAGTGTGCGACAATTTTTATTGCACGAGTTAACACATTCAGTAACGAACTGAAGATAATTCCGCTATTTGAATCATTGACGGAACCATCGAAAGGTGCCATGGCGCTAATAAAATCTGTTTCTCAAAAAAAGATTTACAACGATCGGGCTGTTATCGAAATTGAAATTGCAGGTTATAAAATTCTGGGCACATTGCTCGAAGCATTTATCACCGCGGTTGTTCATCCGGATGATTTTTTATCCAAAAAACTTCTGACACTTATCCCTTCCCAATATCAGAATCCGGATAATTCGATGTATGGAAAAATCCAGTCTGTTGTCGATTTTGTATCTGGAATGACTGATCTCTTTGCTCTTAATTTGTACCGGAAAATAACCGGAATGGAGTTGCCGGGTTTAGCCTGATCATCATTAGCCAGAATAGAAAATGAAAAATCAAAATGATGTCAGCTTTAGTTTATTTATCCCGATAAGTTGCTGCCTCATCTTCTCAAAGGTTATTACACTGACTATAGGCATATTAAAACATTAAAGCATTATTTTGATGCCTTTGAGGTATGTAAAACAACAATACTAATAGCCATTTTTACCGGACAACAGTGATTTCATAAGTATCATCATAACTAAGATTAAAAAAATAGTTACTTTTACCCTACCATAATAACCCTATTTTCTATCATCAAGAACAAGACAAACTGTGAAGCATTTTCAAATTACACATTTGTATAAATCACTCATTCTGATTGTTACAATTCTTATTTCTGCCCAACTAAGTCAATCACAAGATATTCAAGAGATTAAGATTACCGGGATTTTCACGAAGACTCCTATCCAGGAGTTTTTCAATTCACTCGAAAAAACCTATGGAATCCGATTCTTTTACAAGGAAGAGTGGATTAAATCAACCGAAGTTACCAAAACATTCAACAATGTACCACTGGTACAGATAATGAATCAGATCCTTGCTGACAAACAATTGACTTTTAAATTCTTTCAGAACAATTCAATTGTCATTTATCCTCAGGGCGCTGACAACCGGACCGGGACCAGTTCTGATGATTCTCAGATTCTGGTCATTGGCGACCCGCTAAATCAGGGACGTTATCAGCGAGCCAAACTTCAGGGGCGGGTGCTTGACGGTAAAAATGGAGAAACATTGGCCGGCGCGGTGATTTACAACATTGAAAGCGGACTCGGAACATCCACAAATTCGAATGGAAAATTTTCGATGGAGATGGCTACCGGTGAAATGCACCTCCGGATTTCTTTTATCGGTTACGAAAATCAAACACAGAAGATTCGACTTATTCAGAATGGGAACGCCGATTTCGAACTTTTCGAACAAAGCCATTACATTGACGAAGTGACAGTAATTGGCGAAGAAGCAAAAGCCTCAAAGGCCCAGATGAGCATGATAAAGATGACCTCCGTGACGCTGAAGGAGCTACCCGTGCTTATGGGTGAAGCAGATTTAATCAAGAGCATGGTCATGATGCCTGGCGTCCAAAGTGTTGGAGAAATGTCATCAGGGTTTAATGTTCGTGGAGGGAATACCGACCAGAACCTTGTTCTGTTGGATGGTGCTCCGGTTTTCAACACAACACACCTCTTTGGCTTCTTTTCGATGATCAATCCCGATGCAGTTAAAGATGTAACGCTGTATAAAGGAGGTATCCCTGCCGCTTATGGCGAGCGTATCTCATCGGTAATGGATGTTCAGCTCAAAGAGGGAAAAGAAAATCTAAGTATAAATGGTGGTATCGGACTAATTAACAGCAGGCTCACCGTTGAAGGACCATTTGCTAAAAAGAAGAAGAGTACATTTATTTTCGGCGGTCGAAGCACCTATTCCGACTGGTTGCTTCAACAAACTAAGAACCCTACGTTTATGAACAGCGTGGCTCATTTTTACGATTTAAACGGTTCTGTAAATATAGAATTTGGCCCTAAAAATCATTTAAAGTTAACGGCTTACACAAGCTCAGATGTTTTTAATCTGAATTCCAACTCGCTTTACAACTATTCAAATTCGCTCGGATCACTCAACTGGAAGTTGAATCTTTCGAAGAAATTGATTTCCAATTTAAGTCTCGCCTACAGCAAATATGATTTAAAAATGGATCAGAAGGATGAAGTTCGGCCTGAGGATGATTATACACTGAAATCGAATATTCAATACGGCAGCCTTAAATATGCGTTGTCTTTTTATCCAACTGACAGACAAAGAATTAATACCGGATTCCAGGCTATCGGTTATTTGATAAATCCAGGTGAAATACTTCCAACACAGATCACTTCCAATGTTATTCCCGCATCATTACGGAAAGATCAATCTGCAGAACTTGCACTATTTGCCGATGATGACTTCGACTTTTCGGACAAACTATCATTTAGTCTTGGTTTGCGTTACACACAGTTTAGAAACCTCGGGCCGGGAGTTGTTTACAACTACGCACCAAATCTTCCGAAAAGTCAAAGTTCTGTGGTTGATTCAACTATATATAATTCGGGAGACATCATTAAAACTTACCAGGGACTTGAACCACGTGTTGCTGTGAAATATAACCTGGAGAGCGGAGGCTCATTACGACTTAGTTACCAAAGGATTCATCAGTTTGTTAACCAGATTTCAAACACAGCTGTCATTTCACCCGCTGATTACTGGAAATCGGCCGATCCAAATCTTGCACCATTGATTAACGATCAGATCGCTTTCGGCTTTTTCAAAAATATAAGGAAAGGGAAGTACGAGACCTCGGCTGAAGTTTATTATAAGAAATTACAGAACCTTCTGGAATATAAGAACGGGGCTCAACTGCTGATGAATAATCATATAGAAACAGATCTGCTACTGGCCAACGGCTATTCCTATGGCATTGAATTACTGGCAAAAAAGAACGAAGGCCGATTAAATGGATGGGTCAGTTATACCTATTCGCGTACATTCCGGAAAGGAGAAAGTCAATTCAGTGAAGATAAAATCAACGGCGGTGGCTATTATCCATCGGTGTACGACAAACCGCATGACCTTTCAGCGGTAATGAACTATAAAATCAGCAGGAGATGGCGATTTTCCGGTAATTTTGTCTTTTCATCGGGCAGGCCAATTACTCTGCCAGAACAAAAATACAACTATGGCGGCAACCAGGTAGTGGTATACTCCGATAGGAACAAATACCGAATGCCTCCATACCATCGGATGGATGTGAGCATTACTTTGGATGAAAACTTGCGCATTAAACGGATGTGGAAAGGCAGCTGGACCTTCTCGATATACAATCTTTACGGACGTAAAAATCCCTACTCGGTATTTTACCGTAAAGAAGCATCAATTCAGAGTACTGATAAAACCCAGTATTCAATCTACAAACTGTCAATTATTGGTGTTCCTGTACCGTCTATCACCTATAATTTTAAATTCTGATGCGTAAGAAATTGATATATTTCTCGTTTATACTAATGTTTTTCGCCTCATGCGAAGAGCGTTATACGCCAATAATTGATACCATTGAAGGTCAGCTCGTTGTTGAAGCAATGCTGACCAACGTTCAATCGCGAAATTTTGTTCACCTAACGACAACGAATAGTTTTTACGATAGCCAACAACCTATAGCTGTATCCGGCGCTAGTGTGGAACTCATAGAGATCAATGGTGCAGTCATTAAGGGTTTTGAAAATGTTCCGGGTTATTTCTATTTCAATTCAGTTCCTGTAAGCGGCAAAAATTATAAGCTGCAAATCCATCTCAAAAATGACACTTATGAATCTGAGGTAGTTACAATGCCTCCCCTCCCTACAATGACCAATTTTTACACTGGCCATGTCGAGAAAAAGAATTATATCACCGATGGTTACGGAGTTCCTGTTGCTCATAACATTCAAGGAAGAGAGATTTATGCTGATTTACCGGTAACCAATTCACTCTCATATTACCGGTTTAATGTCAGATCTATTTTAGAATGGGTGTATAATCCTCCCGCCACAGGGCCTCCTCCCCCGCCAATCTATGGCTGGCAATCGTATTACTTCAACAGTCAGTTTAACATCGCAGGTCCTAAGAAATTTAGCCAGACGGGCAATATTGAAAAGCATCCACTTTTAATGCTGTCGTATAAAGCAATTGATTACCTCAATTCTGACACATTGATTTCAAATGGATGGATTCTGATCATTGACCAATTTGGCACATCAAAAGGGTCGTTCGAATATCATGAAAAACTAAACAGTCAATTTGCAGCCGATGGCAGCCTTTTCGATCCGATTCAGACGCAGATATATGGAAATATTACCTGCATAACGGACCCGTCAAAAATTGTTTTTGGGTATTTTGACATGAATTCATACAAACAATACCGTTATTATTACAACATGAATGGTCCACAATCTGTGTTAACGTTGAGAGAGATATTCCGTTATCCGGAAATCACTGATGACGGAGAAATCACAGGTTGGCCACCTACCTGGTGGGAAAGATAAATATCAATCAGTTAATATTTTAGATTCAAATGAACAAAAGACTGATATACTTCTACTTATTAATATTTCTCCTCTCATCGTGCGAAGAGAAATATATCCCTCGTATCGATAATATTGAAGGGCAGCTCGTTGTTGAGGCACAAATCACCAACGATACAACAAAGAATTTTGTTCATTTGACAAAAACGACCAGTTTTTATGACAAGCAGAATTCAGCGGTAGTAACCGGGGCAAGCGTAGATCTTATCGAGATAAATGGCAGAACCATTCATGGTAAAGTAAATGGTCCTGGATTTTTCACCTTCAGTTCAGTTCCATTGTCTGGAAAAAATTACAAATTGCGTATCATCATCCAGAACTATACCTATGAATCGGAAGTAGTTACGATGCCTCCTATTCCATCAATTCTTTCTTTTTATACTGGCCATATTGAGAGAAAAGAATACTTAACTGATGGATATGGTGTTCCAATGGCTTACCAAGTAAAGGAAAGAGAGATTTATATTGATGCACCGATGACCGCGGAACTATCAAATTATCGATTCAATACGAGAGCAGTCCTCGAATGGAGCTGGTACCCCGCATCAGTTTTTGGACCACCTCCTCCGGCACATTTCGGTTGGCAATCGCATTATCCAAATAGTGATTTTAATATTGCAGGTCCCAAAAAGTTTAGTCAAACCGGCAAAATTGAAAAGCATCCGATTATGACGCTGCCCTACAATGCAAAAGAATTGTTTCTCAAACCTGATTCCGTTATGAATGGATGGATAATGATCATCGATCAATATGGCACCTCTAATGGATCGTACGAATATCACGAGAAGCTAAATAGTCAATTTGCAGCCGATGGCAGCCTTTTCGATCCGATTCAGACACAGATCTATGGAAATATAACTTGTATATCAGATCCTTCAAAGATTGTGTTTGGATATTTCGATTTGAATTCATACCGGCAGTATCGGTATTATTTATATATAAGCAATCCAAATGCAGCCGTTATTCAAAGACAAATTTTTAATTACCCTTTAATTACTGAAGAGGGAGATGTTAAATTTACTCCTCCAGTCTGGTGGGAATAAAATGATGAATCATCCTTTTAAACTGAATAATTTTTAAAATGGAAAGAAAGATATTTATATTGTTGCTGCTTTTTGCAGTTTCTACAGTTAAAGCGCAGGAAAAAGAGAGCCTTAACCTTTTCACCGATCGTGATCTATATATCAGCGGCGAAACCCTCTTGCTCAAGGTATTTGCACCTGCCAGTGAACAATCTGGTATCGCGAATATCGATCTGATCAACCGCAAAGGGAAAAAAATCACCGGTGTTATCCTGGAGATTATTAATCATCAAGCAGATGGTTTTGTTTATCTGCCAGACTCTCTTAGTTCGGGAAGCTATCTGCTGCGCACATCAACAAGAACTAACAAAATACAGACCTGTAAAGAGATATACATTGCTAACAGATTTACCGGATTGCCGGAATCAAATTCAGACATGAAACTATCCGGGGTAATTCCGGTAAATGAAACATCCATTCAGAATTTACAGGTAGATGGTATTGAAGATCAATATAAACCCAGACAAAAAGGACATGCAATGCTGCAGCTGCCAGCAGCCTTAATCACCCAAATAGATGGAGATCTCTCGGTTAGTATCTCAGGTGTGACTCAAGAGGATAAATCACGCCAGTTTTTACAAAAATCGGAGACAGAAATAAACCAGTCTATTGCTAAAGAAGGGATTATCATTGAAGGAATCATTACAGATTTAAAAACAGCCAAGCCGTTTAAAAATGCGGTGGTCTATCTTTCAATTCCCGATTCCATTCCGGGATTTCAATATTACATCACGGAAGAAGATGGGCATTTCATTTTTCAGCTTGGAAAATATTATGGGAAAATCCCAGTGGTTATTCAATGTTTTGCGAAAGAAAAAGCCAGCCTACTGAAAATCAACATCAACGATCGCAACAATTTAAGCAGTGAAATGCCCGCTTATGAGCCCCGGGCTTTTTCGCCTGAATTCAGAAAGAGTGTTGCGATAAGTACAGATGCAGTGACTTTCCGGAAAATATTTAACCAACAGGAAATTGCAATTCAACCTGCTCCCGTCGTTAAAAGGGATGCCTATCCTTATTACGGAGTTCCAACAAAAACAATTGACCCTCAACTTTTTGTAGAATTACCCGATTTTAACGAAATCTCAAAAGAACTTTTACCCGGGGTTAAATTCCGAAACTACAACAGGATTCCCACTTTGCAGGTTTTCAATGCCGCTCAGCTGTACTATTTTAACGATCCACCGCTACTTTTGCTCGATGGCATCCCGATACGCGATCTTAACGTCATTAAGGATATGGGGACAAAAGACATCGATAAAGTTGAAATTTGCCAGAACGAACGGTTCTATGGTGACCTGATCTTCCCGGGTGTAGTCGCCATCTATACATCGAAAGCAGATTACACACGCGTTCCGGAATCGAACGATCTGATCAAACTTAGCCTCGAAGTAATCCAACCTCACGCAGTTGTAAATGCTCCTTCGGAACAGCGGTTAAACGAACCGGATCTTCGTCAGGTAATACTCTGGGAACCAACATTAAAACCTGCACCAAAAATGGAACTCGATTTTCAGACATCAGATATTCGGGGTAGCTATAAGCTGGTTGTCCGTGGAAAAAACAGGGACGGATCAATCATTTACAAAGAACAATCTTTTGAAGTAGACTAATATGGCTAACAGGATTTTATATATTATCACCTTTTTCGGTTTAATGGCGACAACCTCGCTTACAGCTCAGAATGAATTGCTCCAAAAATGGAACCCTGAAAAAATAAAGGGGACACGTCAAATTCCTTACCCTTCCTATTCGGGATCACCCTTTATGAATGACAAATTCATCATGGGTGAGATAGAGTTTTCAGATGGCACAAAGATAGATAGTCTTGGGTTACGTTATAGTTCCTACCGGGACGAGATAATTTACTACAATGCAGCAATTTCAGCTCAAATTATTATTGACAAAATTAGTTTGAAGGGTTTTTCATTTACGGACGAAAGCGGTACTAAACGGGTTTTCCGTCATCAGTATTACAATGGGTTCTTTCCGGGCGAACGCTATTTCGAAGTACTAAGTGATGGTGATATCGCGTTGCTTGTTTACCGAAAAATTGTTTTACAAGTATGTCCACCATACAATGATAATGCCGGAAACCTAAAAAACATGTCATATCAGCCGGCATATAATTACTACCTCTACAACGATAAAAAGGGTTACGAATTGATCAGACTAAATAGAAATTCGCTTCTCTCCAACTTCGACAAACTCACTCAGAAGTCGGTTAAAAAAATACTTCGTAAAAATAAAGTGCAGGTTACTGACGAATCAAGTTTTGTAATTGCATGGAACCTGCTTAAAGAGAATGGGATAATTGTCAAATTCTAAAAACTTTGTTATGGAATCGAACCGTAGAGAATTTATCAGGCAAACCGCATTCACATCAGCCGGAATTGGTCTTGTCAGTATTATTCCTGCCCATGTTTGGGCATCGAAACCCGCGCCAAGCGATAGAATAAATGTAGCGCTTGTGGGTTGTCATAGCATGGGTTTTGGCGATTTAAGCCAAAGTCTGAACTTCAAGGAAGTTAATTGTGTTGCACTTTGCGATGTCGACGAAACTGTTTTG
>Ga0209125_1002120_pt1 | contig 16125 bp, 14 predicted proteins | sample BarGraIncub1131A_FD_184503 | JGI IMG/M metagenome (GOLD analysis project Ga0209125, IMG submission 184503) | Arctic peat soil microbial communities from Barrow, Alaska - Barrow Graham LP Incubations 11-31A (SPAdes) (version 2) | ecosystem: Environmental > Terrestrial > Soil > Wetlands > Peat...
TACTCCTGTTGCTCCAGTATCACCAGTTACTCCTGTTGCTCCTGTATCACCTGTTGCTCCAGTATCACCAGTTACTCCTGTTGCCCCTGTTGCTCCTGTTGCTCCAGTATCACCAATTACTCCTGTAGCCCCTGTTACTCCTGTGGCTCCTGTAGATCCAGTAGTTCCAGTTATACTTCCAACTTCTTCTGGTATTTCGCCTAATACTAAATTTGCTTTAATTGGTACCAAAGTAGAATAAAACACACTATTAGATGTCAAATTGATTAACCTTAATGCAATTGGTGCAGAATCGACTTGTATAAGAGCAAAACCAACAACCACACCAGTTTTAATAGGTGAATTTCCTATCAAATCATCCCCTTGAGATGTCTGAATTGAAAAAGTTATATTACTTGCTCCTAAAGCTGTCTGGGTTGCTACCCACCAGTTAATAAAATACCTTCCTGTTTTGTTTATTACTATTTCACCAGTTAATGAATTGTAAACTACCGCTCCATAAATGTTTACTACTGTGTCAAATATTACGTTAGAACTTGTATTTACTGTTCCGGCTATTTGTCTTTGAATTTGAAGGCCTATCGTGTCCAAATATTTTATCCTCCTTACTTGCAATAACTATCAATGTTATTGCTAATTTATAATATGCAGTTACATCAAAATGTGCTAATATCTATATATACATATATATTTAAATGATTTTAATAATTTCATACATAATATGGTATTTAATTAATAAATTTACAGAATGACAAAAGTCCCATGAAAGTATATAAACATATCCTTTCATGGGACTAAAATTAAAATGTTACATTAATAATTGTCAAATCTGCTTTAATTGGAGTTGCACCAAAGGCTATAGTTCCATCAGTCGCATTTACAAGTTGTAAGGTTACTGGACTTGCAATAACCTCAATCAAGGCATTACCACTTATTTGACCCGTTTGGATAGGAGTTGATGCTTGTATATTATCACCTTGTGAAGTAATAATAGCGAACGTAATTACTAAGTCTACTCCACCGGCTAAACCATCTGTAGATACCCACCAATTGATAAAGAATACTCCTGTTTGTGAAATTGTTATCTCACCTGTTATATTATTATAAGAAAGAAATGCTGATAAATCATTTATTGTTGTATCAAATATAACAGTATCTCCAGCATCAACAAATGTTGCTTCAACGTTTTGTAGCTGAACTTCTAATCCTCTTAGCTGAGTTGTAAAACCTGTTACTCCTGTTACTCCTGTTACTCCTGTTGCTCCAGTTGCTCCAGTTGCTCCAGTTACTCCTGTTGCTCCAGTTACTCCTGTTGCTCCAGTTACTCCTGTTGCTCCTGTTGTTCCGGTAGTTCCACTACCTGTTCCTGTTGCTCCTGTTGCTCCTGTTGCTCCTGTTGCTCCTCTTGCTCCGGTTGCTCCGGTTGCTCCAATAGGACAAATGTTACAACGGAATTTGCAATTACACCTATCACACATGTTACTCTTTAAGTTGCAGTTATTCTTGTTACACTTACTTGAAATACATTTACTATTAACATAATCATCAGGATCCTTCTCTTCATCAGAAGCATACCAACTATAATGACTATTTTTGTTATTAATATAATTCATTTGATTTATATAATTAATCTCATCTTTAAACACAAATTTACCTCCTAACAGTAATAATTTATATACTACTGCTATATACTATTCTGATAAAAATATACTGTTACTTTCACATGAAAATATTCTTAAATACCGTAATTAATAATTTAAAGTAATCATTAATAAAAGAATAAGGTTCTGTTTATTTTTAATGTCTTAAGTGCTAAAGATACTAATTTGCAATAGACATTGGTTTTCTATATCCTTTTTTAACTAAGCAGTGAAATAAATATATAGAATTTATGCACCTATTTCTTCGTGAAAAGGTGCATAAAAAAATATTAATTATTTTGTTGTATATTATTGTCTTAATCAGTTTGATTTTATAGTGGTGATTTATAACTAAATTTTAGCTATCCTATCAATGTAATTATCATAACAGCATTAACATTTGTTTGATTACCGCCAGCAAGTGTTTGTAAGGTAACTGCCGCTGCGCTAGTATGGTTTCTTAGAGTTATAATATCCCCTACACCAGCATTAAGAATTACACCCCCTGGATTTTGCTGTGTTCCTGCCCCAGAGCCAAAAGTACCACCATCCACAGGAGCACCATTTTGAAATACAGTAAACTGATTTGGTTCCACACTTGAAACAATAAACGATACAAAATAAATACCAGCGACAAGAATAACCACTTGAGATGTTCCAATAACATGTGCAACGTTTGAAAGTACTCCATTATTATCAAAAAGTACATCCGTTTCTAAAGGTACCACCTGTGCACCTTCATTATAGATATAGCCGAATACTGATGGTAGTGTTCCAGCACCTCCAGTAGGTCCAGTAGGTCCAGTTGCTCCGGTACCTGGGCCCGTTACACCAGTTGCACCATTAGCTCCTGTAGGACCTGTGGTTCCTGCTACTCCGGTTGCACCGGTAACACCAGTAGAACCTGTGGCTCCTGTAGGGCAAACCCTACAAATGAGTTTGCAGTTATTTTTATTACACATGTTACATTGTGAGTTGCAATAATTCCTCTCACATTTGCTTGGAATACAATTTTCATTGCAATAGTTACCATTTACCTTATCATCAGAAGCATGCCAATAATAATTATTTTTTTCATAAATATCATTACTATAATTTACGTAATAAAGTTCATCTTTAAACACAGCTTAACCTCTTGCAGAAATATTTTCTATAAACTGCTAATATATTTTATTCCAGTACAAATAAGATGTTACAATGTAAACCAAATTCTACAACCAATAAAAATATAGTAAAATGAATAGGGGTTACTATAAAATAACAATCGAGTAGGAGGCTAATCATTATTTGATTAGCCGACCTCTCACACCGCCACGCATGAGTCTGTCTAACAATAGCAAAAAACTATAAAAAACAGTAAATTTGATACTTATTTTTAAAAATGGTCCCCCATAAGTAGTTTTTAAAATTAGTAGGCATATTTCTTAGCCTAATATGCCTACCAATTTTCTAGTTCCTAGTATATTTATTAATCTTTTTAAATTATAGGCAAAGAAAATAAAGCTTCCTTCAGAGTTAACTGATTGAAGTCCTCTAGTTAAGAAATATGTATATCCAAAATGTCGCTTAATTGTCCCATATGGGTGCTCAACTATACTTCCTCTACGTTTATATATATAATTTTTCTTCAAGGTTATTTCATCAACTTTTTCAATAATATCCTCATCGCTAAATCTATTAATAGATCTTCCTGTTTTTGAAGATGTGCAGAGTTCTTTCTTGCCGCACTTTAGATAATCTGTGCAAATATAACGTTTATAATCCTTACCTTCTTCTCGACTATTCCATTTGAAGGGAACAGTATAACCCAAAGGGCATGTGTAAGTATCATTTAATTTATCAAATGTAAACTTTCTTCTGTCAAATCCACTTTCTATTTTGCTCTTTTTCTCCTTTTGTCTCTTTATCAAAACTTCAGTTTTTTCGTCTATAGTATTTACTATTTCTTTCATATTATAATATCCAGTATCTGCAACCACAGAAATTTTAACTTTATCAGAGAAAATATCTTTAGCTTTGGAAGCCATATTAGATAACTGACCTTGATCATTAACATCATTTGTTACTTCAAAATCAACTATAAATTTGTGTGTACTGTCAACTATTGTTTGTACATTATAGCAAACTTCAAATTTACCATTATTCTTCATAGATTTTGAATCTGGATCGGTCAAACAAATTTGTTTTTTACCTTCACTTTTTATTTTGTTTTTTATTATATTTAACTGATTTATTCGTTCTTTATAAGTTTCAACTTTTTCAGTTAGTACCAATTTATCACTTTCATCAATTGTAGAATTTATAAATTCATTGATATACTCATTGATTTTAGATTCATAATACTCGACTTTCTTCTTAATTATATTTTCGTTGAAATGTTTATTTTTAGCACTATTAGCCTTTAACTTTGTTCCATCAATAGCAAGTAAATTACCATCTATTAACCCTAATCCCTTGATAAATAAAATAAAACATTTAAAGAGCTTCTTGATAGCTGCCTTGTTGTTTTTCATAAAAGATGAGAGAGTTCCATGATCTGGACTGATTTTTTTAACCAGCCACATTAATTCAATATTCCTTTTTGTTTCCGTTTCCATCCTACGAGAACTCCTTATCCTATTAGTATAGCAATATATATATATTTTAAGGATATCCTCACGCTTATATGGCTTTTGACCTGGTCTAGCCCCATTGAAGATTTTAAAACCAAGATCCTCTAAGCATAATGAATCAACATAAGCATCAATAACCCTTACCGGATTATTTTGGCCTACATAATCATCTAAGATATTAGGTAACAATTTAATTTGGAATCTATCTTCTCCTAAAATAAATGGCATTGTATCAACCCCTTATAGTATACATTCGACACATATGCGCTATTTCCTTTTTGTTTTAGAATTTAATATAATAATTGTTAGACAGACTCCAGCACGGTTCTGTGAGGGGGGAGAATGCAATTTGTCGAAAGACAGAGAGGTTCGCTCCTACTCGACCTCAAACTCGGCGTCCTGCCTCGGTTTCGCTAGCTTCCACGTCCTATGGAAGCTTACGAGGATTTTCTATCTACAAAACAAGAATTTCTAAATCAAATTTAATAGTTTCTACGCTTCTTATTGCAAGTCACTCCTGAGAAATTTCATACTTACTATCAGTTATTATCTTAACGCACCTGCAAATAAAATAAATTTTGAATTACTATGGCTTATTCAAATGCATTTTGCGCAATATATACTTTTGTTAGCATAATCTAAGAAAAAATACATAAATGGAATTTCAATAGTTTCTTGTTGCAAATCACTTTAGAGAAAATTCATACTTACTATCAGTTATATTTTAAGCACTTTGTCGGGGGATTGCTTTCTGGAGATGAAAAAATTGATAAAGCGGTTTACTCAAAAGTAAAATTAAGACTAGATGCTAATTATTCTATTGCAGCTATTCGAATATATCTATTTTGCATATTTTTTACTTTGGTGCTTAATTATATTGTGTTATTGAGCATTAAAGTTAAATATAATTACTTTTATGCTCAATTGTGGTATACTATTAAGCATATAAGTAAATAGTATAATAGAAATGATAGTTTTTAAAATTCATTCCAATCCTAGGAGGTGGCAATGATGGATTATACTAAAAAAATTTTGGAAATGACAAGTGAAAATAACGGTTATATTACTTCTTTACAAGTTACCAATGAACATATACCACGTGTTTACCTTAAATTACTCGTAGATAGTGGGTTATTAGAACAATCTGCCCGTGGTGTTTATATCTCACCAAGCGTGTTTGATGATGAAATGTTTAATTTGCAGAATCGATTTAAAAAAGGAGTTTTCTCTCATGAAACAGCCTTGTTCTTATATGATTTAACCGATCGCACACCCGTAAGATATAAGATGACTTTTCCAGCAGGTTACAATACAACTTCTGCAAAGAATGAAAATGTAATCACTTACTATTCAATAAAGGATAGATATGAGGTTGGCATTACCACAATGACTACCCCCTGTGGTTCAGAAGTCAGAGTATATAATAAAGAACGGACTCTCTGTGATCTTCTCCAAAAAAGGAGTAATACAGATCTACAGGTATTAACACAAGCAATAAAACAATATACGCAGCAAATAAAAAAGGATATTCCTCTACTTTCTGAATATGCAAAATTATTTAAAGTAGAAAAACGATTGCGTCCTTACTTGGAGGTACTATTGTGAAAAACGCTACACAACTAAAGGCTCTTGTAAAAAATATTGCAAAGGATAAAGGAATTTCTGCACAAATCATCATGCAGAACTATATGATTGAAAGGCTATTGGAACGAATTTCTATCTCAAAATATAAATCCAACTTTATAATAAAAGGCGGGTTTTTGATTGCTGCCATTGTTGGACTCGATACAAGAGCTACGATGGATCTTGATGCAATTATAAAAGGTCTACCTGTCAATGAGGATAGCCTATTACAAATTTTCACTGAAATATGTGGTATTCAAATAGATGATGGTATTACATTTAACTTGAAACGTACCGACGCTATTAGGGAAAATGATGAGTATAACGGTATGCGAGTCTCTTTTGAAGCAATCTATCCACCTATGGCAGTGCCACTTAAAATTGATATCACAACAGGTGATAAAATCACACCAGGAGAAATTATATATGAATTCAACCTGCTCTTCGAGCCCAGAAAAATTAATGTTTTAGCTTATAATATTGAATCAATATTGGCAGAAAAGCTTGAAACCATAATCTCACGTGGTGATCAAAATACCCGCCCAAGAGATTTCTATGATGTCTTTATTCTGAATAAATTGCAGTGGCAAAATATCGATATAGACACTCTAAGAAACGCTTTATATAGCACTGGCGAAAAACGAAAAACTGGGCATATTATACCTCGATATGAAGAAATTTTAGAAACAATCATAAAAAGCAGTGTGATGAGAAATCACTGGGAAGCATACCAAAAGGATTTTGACTATGCTAAATATATAGACTTTATTGATGTTTGCCATACCATAGAAAAAATCATGACCCTTATTACTTCTGGTGAATAATAAATAAAACCACTAAGTATCGGTATATCAACTAATATGCCAACTCGGTGGGTTTATTTATTTTTTTTTTTGAAACTTTACGTAGTTTAAGTTGGTGGCGGGATTTCAACCAACTCCGATATTTTCGGCAACCTTAGTTGTTCACAAAAACCTACTACAAAATTATTATATAAGAATATAAGAACAAAAAATAATCATAAATCCCCCTAATAATTAATACTATTAATAGTGATTAGAGAACAATAAACAAAGAGGGGGATTTAGAATGGGAAAAGAATTTCGCGGTAGAGCTTTGTGGAAGTTGCCATCAAGAGGTAGAGGAACTTGTCCTGTGTGTAAGACTGAAAGAATAAAATTATTGTATGAAATAACTATGGGTAATGATGAAAAAATTATGGTTTGCAAGAGGTGTCAACATAAAAAAATAGATAGTCTTTAATAGTAGAATAGACAAAGTATGAAATTTCGCCTACGTGCCTTGCAAGCAAACTCTAAACAAGAAATTCCATTAAGAAATTCTAATCTTTTGCTCATATAAAATTCTCTGTCGCTCACATTCGCCGTCCTGGCTCAGGTTCGCTAGCCTGCCGTCCTGGCAGGCTTACGAGAATTTTATATTCGCAAAAGAAGAATTTCTAAATAGGATTTAATTGTTTCTTCGTCTCGCATTGCAAGTCACTCCGTCGAAATTCCATGCTTTTATTTATTAAATTTTCTGCATCCTGGTAGGCTTACGAGAGTTTTATAATAGTAAAACAAGAATTTCTAAATGAAATTTCAATAGTCCTTTCGCTTCTTATTGCAAGTCATTAGGTCTAAATTCATACAAGCTTTGATCATAGACCCATTAAATCTTTTAGCCCTTAGGTTGAGAGATTTTTTTTAGTTATCTTCATCCCAAATTTACGGATACAACTTGATTTTTACCTAGAGCTTTGGCTTGATACATGGCTTTGTCAGCTTCTACGAATAAAAATTCCAAATCTTGTATTGTTGGAATTATGGAAACAACTCCAATGCTTAAGGTGATGGGTATTGAATCTGATTTCCTAATAATTATAGGATTATTTTCTACGGCACTTCTTAACTTTTCACCAATTATTTCAGCCTCTTCAAAGGAGGTGTCGGGTAATAAAACTATAAATTCCTCACCGCCAAAACGGCCTAAAATATGATGTTTACTTAAATTTTCAGAGCAAATTTTAGAAAGACGCATTAATACTAAGTCACCGGTATGATGACCCAAGCGGTCATTGATTTTCTTAAAGTCGTCAATATCCATCATAATGCCTGAAATGGTTTGTGACAATAATTTGGCTTTATCAAAGCTTATATTTGAGAGTTCAAAGAAACTACGTCTGTTGTACAAATTAGTTAGAGGGTCTATACTAGCTAGCTTCTGAGTTTTACCATGTAGCTTAGCATTTTCTATAGCCATTCCTGCATGGTAAGCAAAGTATAAAGCTATGTCACAGTGGTAGTGAGTATAAATATTCTTTTCAGTTGAATCTAATGTTAGGATGCCAACAACTTTGTTTTTAAAGAGTATAGGTATGCCCAACCAACTTTCAATAGTATTTTCATCTATATATTTACTAAAACGAGGATCATTTTTAACATTTGTAACTAATAGCGTAGTCTTAGTATCACAAAGTTCTTTAAATAGTTTGTCATCTTCTTTATTAATTGAAATCTTGAATATTTCCTTCGTATTTTTAAAACCTTTTACTGCCATAATATTAAAACAATTATTTTCTTTCATGAAAAATGATGCACTGTCATAAGGCACTAATTCTTTTAGGTTTTCTAATAATTTATCTAAAACATCTTGCATATTCAAGGTAGAATTCAAGAGAAAGGTAACTTTTGTAAGTTTTTCTGCCAATAGATACTGTTCTTTTTCCTTAGATAAATTTTCTATTTTTCTGTAAGATTTAGATTCATTCATTGCCAATATAAAAGCATTTAAAAGTATGAGAATGAAGAAGCCAGATAGCGAATAGTCATTGATATTAGTTAAACCTTGATAACGTAGTATGGATATAGCGGTTATTGAAATAGGAATTAAACAACCGATAGCAATAATTAAGCTCCTTTGTTTTCTATTGTGATATGATTTTAATATAATAAAAATAGCATAAATAATAATTAATAAGGTGAATTTTTGAAATATTATTTGTAACTTTGAAGAAAGTAGTGGGGATATGAACATAGTAATAATTATAGTAAAAAAACAAATAAAATTGCAGCTTTTTCTGATTATTTGTAATTGATTATCTTTGAAAACTATATAAATGTAATTTATCATAAAATAAACTCCAGCATAAAAAGTTAAGTATTCTAGTTTAAGAGCTAGTCCATAACCTAAGTTATTGTACATGGTGAAAAAGTATTTGTTACCAACAAGTAAGGATCTTAAAGATAGTGTTATACAAAAAGCACCAAAATACAGTTTAGGAGCATCATCTATTCTAAACGCATATAACCATAAGTGATATAAGCCCATTATGAGCAATACACCGAAGTAAAAAATTTCAAGTGCAATGGATGCCTCTCTTTTATTGGCCATTTGAGATTGTGTTCCTAAGTAAATTTTGTCTCGAATACCTCCATCTCTAAAGTTATGATTTGAAACTTGAAGTACTAAATGGATTTTATCGCTATTATTCATAAAATAACTGGTTTTAGGAATAGTGCTGGCGTGTTCGGAAAAACTGCTTGTACCAACAATTCCATTAGATGAAAAGAGTTCTCCATTAACCCATAATTTATATGCAGATAAAATAGAAGGAACACTTATACCTAAAAGGGTGTCTTTATATTTATTATTCAATTTTATTGTTAAACTATATGTAGCATAGCCATTAGAACTATAATTTTCATTGTATTTATTCCACTCTTTAGGTATTTCTATATAAGAGGGAGGTGTTGAGTTAGTAGCAAAATCTTCTGGTGTTAATAATTGCTGCCAGTAAAATTCCCATTGTCCTCCAAGAGATGTATAGCCATCTTTCTGAAAATCCCAATTTGAAAGCTCCAATACTCCCCTTTGAGATTTGATGTTTGAGGAGGTATTGGTGGTGGTTAATTTATTCAAGGTGAAGACGACAAATAATAATGCTACTAAAATAATAATAGATAGGGTAATAATTAATGGTTTTTCTTTTTTTAGCATCATAATTTAGTCTCCTCCTAGAGAAATATAGTTTATATTACATATTATGGTTGTCTATTCAATGGTGTAATTATGATTTTACATTAATTTTGATAATTTGTCAGTATTTTTTTCTAACTTAACATAATTAGGTAATGAAATTCATAATAGCTATTTATAATTCATAACTGAGTTACCTAATTTACATCATATGTAAGATACTCTTTTGATGTGGTTAGAAGTTGCTCCCGCAAGGGCAAGCCCTACAAAATCCAAAGCAAATGGTATTGAAATTAAAAATTCATGTAAAGTTTACAAAATGTGAAATCCATTACTTACAAAACTTCATGATATACTTTAGATAGATTTAATCACATTAGAGTGATTTTTAAGAAATGTGGTACACGGAGGTTAAGAATGTATAAATTAATAGCAATAGATATGGATGGAACATTATTAAGTGATGAAAAGGAAATTTCACCAGCAAATTGTGAAGCAATACAACAAGCGAGAGAAAATGGAGTAAAAGTTGTACTAGCATCAGGGAGACCTTTAGTTGGGTTTAAAAAATATTTAGAACAACTTAACTTAGTTTCAGAGGATGATTATGCAGTAGCTTTTAACGGAGCTCTAGTTCAAAGCGTTCAAGGTGGCGAAATAATATCTAAAACAACATTAACTCTGCAAGATTATAAATATTTGTACAAGTTAAGTAAAGAGCTAAAAGTTAATATACATGCATTAACAGAGACTAGTGTAATTTCTCCTAAAAACACTGAATACACTAGACATGAGGCAGAAATGAATGGTATAGCTAATGAAGTAATTGCTGTGGAAGATGTAACTGAGGATACTACCATAGTAAAGGTTATGTTTGTAGACAAGCCTGAGCTAATAGAGGAAATAATGCAAAAGATTCCAGATGAAGTAAGTAGTAAGTATACTGTAGTTAGAAGTGCACCTTTCTACTTGGAGTTTCTTCATAAATCCGTTAACAAGGGTGCAGGAGTAGCAACGCTGGCAAAAAAACTTAATATTAAACAAGAAGAGGTTATTTGTATAGGTGATGCAGGCAATGATATTCATATGATTAAATATGCTGGATTAGGAGTTGCCATGGGGAATGCTTTCCCAGAGGTTAAAAAAATTGCGAATTTTATAACTAAAACTAATGAGGAAGATGGAGTTGCGTATATTATTGATAAGTTTATTTTGAATGATGGTGAAGAAGCTTTCGCGGTATAATAAATATTAATTAACAATAATTGTTGACAACGAATTTTTATTAGTATATAATAAAAATATAGAAACTGTTAATACATTTAGTATTAATTATCTTTATCTCCCCCAGTTAAAGACAAAAGTAATATAGAAAAAATAATTTCCTCTAAAAACAAATAACGAAAAGCTAGTAAAAGTCCAATTACTAGCTTTTTTTTATTTGTAAATACTTATGATGTTGTTAAATTATAAGTGGGCGATTTTACTTCTAAATGTCGCTAAAAAAATCTGTAAACTGTTTTGGAATTCTGATATAATACAAAGTAATACAAGTTAGCTTAAAGATGTGCTAGATTTTATACCTAAAAAGTATATAAGAGGAGTATAAGATTATGGGTTATTACGAGAAATCATTAAGTAAGATAAACAGAGGAGGACACTGGGACATGATAGTTATCGATGGAGTAGTTGGAGTGGGAAAAACCACCCTTATGAATATAATGTCAGAAAAAGGGTATGTGAGTTTTGAAGAGCCCGTGGTGGATAATCCTATATTAGAAAAATTTTATTATGATAGGGAGAGATATAGTTTTTCGTTACAAATATTTTTTCTTAATAAAAGATTTAAACATATAAAAGAAGCTTCAAAAGTAAAAAATGCAGTGATGGACAGAAGTATTTATGGAGATGTAATTTTCGCGAAAATGTTAAATGATGCAGGTGAAATGTGTAACGAAGAGTTTGATTTATATTCTGAGTTATTTGAAAATATGATTGAACATTGCAAGGCGCCAAAGTTGCTTGTATATCTAGAAACCTCTGTAGATTCAGCTATGGATAAGATAAATATAAGAGGTAGAGAGTATGAGAAAATTGTGGAACGTGAGTATTGGGAAAAGCTAAATTCTAATTATAGAGCTTATTTTGAGCAATACAATATATCTCCAATTTTAAAGATAAATGTGGATGGATTAGATTTTGAAAATAATGAAAAAGATAAGGAATATGTGATAGGGCTTATTGATGAGGCGCTGGGGAAAATAAAGTGAAAAAATTCCCCTGCGTGCCTTGCAAACGAGCTTTAAACTCGAAATTCCATTAACAAATTCTAATCTTTTGCAAATACGAAATTCTCTAACGCTCACGTTCGCCTTCCTGGCTCAGGTTCGCTAGCCTGCCGTCCTGGCAGGCTTACGAGAATTTTATATTTGCAAAAGAAGAATTTGTAAATGGAATTTCAATAGTTTCTGCGCTTCTTATTGCAAGTCACTCCGGTGAAAATTCATACTTGTTTATTCTTAGCAGCCCATTGGCTACATCTCTGGGGGACATAATTATTTATTGTTATGAGTGCTGGCAGGCTTATTCAAATGCATTCTGCGCAATATATACTTTTGTTATCATAATCTAAAAAAACACCTAAATGGGATTTCATTTTATAAATTATTTGTAGAATGATGTTGTACTCTTTGTTTATCAGCAGTATAATGTATGTAAAGACATGAAAATATTAGAGTCTTGTGAGGGAATAAGCGAACAGCCCCGCACTCTCGCCTAGGAGACAATAAATATACTAGGAGCTTAGCCGATTAGGGCATAAAATACTAATATGCTGTTCATTTTATTAAAATTTATGTTTTTTTTAGGAGTCTTAACTTTTATTAGTTAAGACTTTATTAGTATTATAGGATATTATGAAACTTTTATGTCACAGATAGGTTTGAAATGTGATGTTTTTTATGGAGGGGTTATGCTAACTACGGACGAGCTATTAAATTTAACTAGATTACCCAAGATTTCAGAAATTTCTTTGAAGCTTTTGCAGGAGTTTTATGATATACATATTTGTCCTAACATATATGTGTTCCAACTGGAAAATAAAAATATAATCAAGTTGGAATTCTTAGATGTTAATCTATGCCATCTGATGGGTTTCCAGCATATTGTGCCCTATAAGTTAAAAAAATTCTATAGTGGTGAAAATGGTTATATGGGTGTTTTAAATGGGAATATTACAATTAAAAAACTAAGAAGTATAGATGAAAGAAAATTCTCTAGAAATAAGGACAAAATTCTTTGCTTTTCATTTCTTTATCAATTATTGCGGCATTGTGAAATTATAAGATTTAATAATATTACAGGAAATTCTAAGGTGACCTGCGAATTTATACTATATGATACTCATTATGAGCGGAGAATACATTTAGGTATTGAGAAGGACGAGAAAAGAGAAATATACTATCCACGTACCTTTATTGTTGAGAGAGACAATAGTGATAGATTTATTATTAATCAAGAGTATATGAAGATTATTAAAACGAAAATCATTTCTAAACATCCATTTAAATCAGAACTAGAGGTTGCGTCGTCTATTGAGGTTAAGCAACATGGAAAGAAAAACAAAATATTACAAAGAAAAAGTAGGCAAAATCTTTAAGACTTTGCCTACTTTTTTAAGAAAATCCGTTCATTCTGTCCCTTCTGTTTTGCTGCTTTTCCTTCATATTTTCTAAGGCCTCTAGATCCATATTCTCTTTGTTATGATCCATGTATCCTTTAGCAAAGGTATAGTTTTTTTCTAGGCCTTCCGTTTCATTGGAGTAAGTTTGTTGTCCACTCACAATTTTATTTTTTAAAATTTCAATGTTGTCTTCTCTTTCCGCTTGTTTTTCTCTTGCTTGACTGATCTTTTCAGGTGAAGAAATATCAGCGTGCTCTTCAAGATGTCGCTCTGTTCTAGTATGACTTTCCACTAGGTTTTCAAGCTCCTCTATTCTATTAGCTTTTTCTATTTTATCGCGGTCCTCATTTACATATTTATCTTTATTTCGTGGCATGAAAAGACCTCCTCTTTTTTAAAAATTCGTCTTTTTTAGTTTCGCTCTTTCAGCTTATTATAATACTATGAAATGCTTGGATTTTAACAAGAAATTTTTTTTATATTTTGATTAAAAAAGTTGTATAAGTATATACATTCCCATAAAGGAATAGTAAAATAGGCATGGGTTATTATTTTACAAAAGAAGGTGTTAGGAGGCATGAGATGTCGAAAATCAAGAAAAATTTATTGATTTTTATTTGTATATTTATTTTAGGTGGAATAATATATGGTGCAATTTATATGGACATAGTAAAGGGAGAGTCTATACAAGCTATTAAAATTAAGGTGGAAAATATAAATATTACTAAAAAACCAGCAGTGCTAAAAGTGATAGAAGAAAAAAAAGCTATGGTAGCACAAAAGCAAAAGCCAGTATTAAAAAAACGTTCTGATAAGGTTATTGTTATAGATCCAGGGCATGCAAGTGTTACTAGCTTAGCAAAAGAGCAACAAGCGCCAGGTTCCAACATAATGAAAATAAAGGAACCTGGTGGGGCACAGGGTATTAACACAAAAACTCCAGAGTATGTGGTTAATATGGCAGTAGCAGTTAGACTAAAGAGTTTGTTAGAAAAAAAAGGATATACTGTAATAATGACTAAAACACAAAATAAACTAATGTTAGGGAATATTGCAAGAGCAAAGGTTGGAAATACCGCTAAGGCAGATTTAGTTATAAGGATTCATGCGGATTCAAATAATAATTCATCTGTTAAAGGTGCATCTATGTTAGTACCAGCAGATACTAAAAACACAAATGCTATATATAAAACAAGTAAAAGATATGGGGCGATAGTTCTTAATAGTTTAATTGGAAGCATTGGAATGGAAAATAGAGGAGTTGTGGAGAGGAATGACCTTACAGGTTTTAATTGGTCGGTGGTTCCTGTTATTTTAGTGGAGATGGGTTTCCAATCTAATGCTTATGAGGACAAACTGCTCGCAACTGTGAATTACCAAAACAAACTATCTAAAGCATTGTCAGAGGGGATAGATAAGGCACTAATGAATTAGATTAAGAAGGTTTTTCTCAGATTATGCTATAACGAAAAGTATATATTGCTGGAATGCTTTCACTTCGCTAAGTAATTCTAAACTAATTTTACTAAAAGATACTAAAAAGTGTAAACTCGCTAACGCTCAAACATACACTTTTCTTAACGTATTTTCCACTAAAATTAGTTAAGAATTACTAAGGCTTGTTTAAATGCATTCTGCGCAATATATACTTTTGTTAGCATAATCTAAGAAAAAATACTTTATTTCTGAGAGTTTCTTATTGCAAGTTACTCCTGAGAAAGTTCATACTTGCATTGGTAATGAATTTGTAATTAAGATATAATAGTAGTGAACACTTGTATTATATTATAAGTTAATTGTTAAGTTGTTTATTATTAAAAATTAAGGGGAAATAACATATGGATGATAATATTATATGGATAATTATAGGCGTGTTGTTGCTATCAAGTATATTAACTGGCATTAATCAATTGCGAAATGATATTAAACGAACAAATAAGATTTTAGAAAAAATTGCTTAACAAATTGGAGTACCTGAAACATCTGTTAATGATGAAATTAAAAGTCTTGTTATAGATGGTAAAAAAATTAAAGCAATTAAAATGTACAGACAAACTACAGGATTAGGATTAAAAGAAGCCAAGGAACAGATTGATTTATTGAGTGAAAAATTAAAGAGTTAGGAATTAAACAATTTTATTAAACATAGCCTAAAATAAAGAGCACATAAGACATTATAAAAGTCTTATGTGCTCTTTGTTAGGTAGATATCTAAAATTCAAACTTGCCACTTGCCACGTGGGTGGCACCAGGCAGCTAAACCATATCTAGCACTTCTTTTAGTGATTTTGATTCTTGGATAGCACTTATTAGGTTAGCTGAAGATTTATTGTCGCCTATTAGAATGCCACCGGTTAGGATATTTTCAGTGAAAAATAATTTTTTGTATATTTTGTTTTCATCATCTTTTATGCTAATAGCTTTGGAGCCTTCTTTGGATATTTCGCCTACAGATAAAAGTTCGAGTCCCATGGCATTAAAGGATATGGCACTTAGGGAGATTGATAAGTCTACACTTTCTCCTACTGCATTCATACCTGCAGTTTTACCCATTTCTACTGAAACTGGCCAATTACCATATACTCTGCCT
>Ga0209125_1002121_pt1 | contig 16119 bp, 12 predicted proteins | sample BarGraIncub1131A_FD_184503 | JGI IMG/M metagenome (GOLD analysis project Ga0209125, IMG submission 184503) | Arctic peat soil microbial communities from Barrow, Alaska - Barrow Graham LP Incubations 11-31A (SPAdes) (version 2) | ecosystem: Environmental > Terrestrial > Soil > Wetlands > Peat...
CGTTCATAGGTTGCTCAATGACGGGGATGAAGTGAATGTTGGAGTGGTTGTGCTTGAAATCAGCGGTCCTTTAAGTAGTATTTTGCAGGGGGAGAGGACAGCTCTCAATTTTTTACAACATCTCTCAGGCATCGCGACAGCCACAAAACGAGCGGTCGATCAGGTCGCAGGACTTTCTGTTAGCATTGTGGATACTCGTAAGACTCTTCCAGGATGGCGAACGTTACAGAAATATGCTGTCAGAGTCGGTGGTGGACAGAACCATCGATTTGGGCTATATGATGCAGTCATGTTAAAGGATAATCATATTGCAGCTGTAGGTGGCTTAACGGAAGCTGTCAAAAGGATCAAGACACAAGTAGGGCATATGATTAAGATTGAGGTTGAGTGCGAAACCCTAGAACAGGTCCATGAAGCAGTCACCTGTGGTGTCGATGTGATTATGTTAGACAATATGGATTTAGTAGCAATGCGGAAAGCCGTGCAATATATCGACCAGCGTGCAATCGTTGAAGCATCAGGAGGGATTCAAGAAAATCGTCTCCACGAAGTGGCTGAGACGGGGGTCGACTTGATCTCAATCGGTGCTCTGACCCATTCGGTTAAGGCTCTAGACTTTAGTCTTGACTTAGGTGACATCAAAGCTTCGACGAGGGCAAGTTGGGAAAGATCATGAACCATTCCCTTTAATTCTTAGATTTTCTACTCAATAATTGGCGAATAAGGACAATTAAGAAAGATTGTGCTATAGTCAGTAAGTGGTGATTTAAAAGAAAGTTGGTTAGCGTAATGGAAGTGAAGAATTGGTCTATACAGGATTCCAAAAGAAAGCCTGGTAATATTATAGAATTTCAGTTGACGAGCAAGCAAAATTCTGCCTCGGTCGTGGTTACATACACTGACGACAAGCTGGTAGATGTTGGAGGAGAAGAAAACTTACCTCAATACATTATGGCCGATATGCAAAAACACCTCGCCAGTATATCTGTTTTCAGGTGTCGTTGCGTGGGGTTATGCAAGTACTGTGTCAAACCGGAAGGTGAAGGGACTACCTTCTCCGGTTCAGGGGTCTGTAAACATTATGCTGGTCTTGCTTGTAATGTATCTGCGGGGGACATAACGATGAAAAAAAATCCAAAAGGGTACAAGGAAATGGACCGTTGCAAACTCGCTGCTACTAAATAGAATTAATTGCCCGACCACATTTACCAGTAAATGTGGTCGGGCAATTAATTTAAAGCAAGGAGACTACCTTAATCAAAAAGTAGTCTCCTTGCTTGTTTACCTGGCGATGACCTACTTTCCCAGGGGCTTGCGCCCCAAGTATCATCGGCCCTGGAGGTCTTAACTACCGTGTTCGAGATGGGAACGGGTGGAACCCCTCCGGCATGATCACCAGATGTCTAATATTGTTTGCAACTACGAATGCTCTTTCGAAGCACTCAGTCAGTATACTCCTTTTTGCATGCGATGTAAACAATTAGACTAAGATTGGTGTAAACTGCTTAATTACCCTCGATTACCGTCAATACCCTCAATTACACTCAATTGCTCTTACTTTAGCTGTGATAGTGTGGTTTATCGTACTACAAGATTAAATATAAGAGAGTTATGAAATAAAGTAAGACTTTTATGGAAAGAAATTGAATTTAATAATATAATAAAGTCACAAATTCATCTCATAGGGTGCAACAAAATTTACTCATTTCAAAATCATAGAAACGACTAACTCCGTATTAGACGAGGTCTAGTGTGGTTTTAGTAGTAGAATGTGGAAGATGAGAGGTGAGAAAATGACTGAGCTAATTAGTAAAAGTGCCATAGAAAAAATCACACTTGAATATGCAAAATCTGTTACATCAGAGAATTCCCAATAACAAATGCTTAGTATTGTTAGCAACATAATTTATAAATCCATTAATTCCATTGATAAAAAAGCTATTTCAGAAATCGTTTCGCCTTCAACACCATGGGGCTAAATTGTAATTTTCCGTTATAGAAAACATTAACTATTTCTTTTTTAGACGCATAATAATTAATAGCATCCGAGTCCAATGAAAAGGCCCCCTCAGTACATGTGAACTGAGGGCGGCCTTTTCATTTTGAAGTTGATGGTGTACAATATTTTTTAATTGAATGATAAAATTATTGGAGATGGAAATGCAAGTTTTATTAACTAAGAGTAACCAATGGCTAAATGAGAATATGTTTCTAGTGGTAATGTCTGGAATGGTGGCTGGGTTCTTCATTCCACTCAATAATTCACCGTTTCTTGGTGTTTTAGCAACGGGCCTATTTGCTTATATGACCTTTATAAGCGCCTTACGTACAACCTTCCAGGATGTCGTCCGCATTTTAGCAAAACCTCTTGTTCCTATATGGAGCCTGTTCTTGATCCATGGCATTGCACCTTTAGTAGCATGGGGGGGAGGACTTTGGATTTACCCAGATAATTTTTATATGCGACTAGGTCTCTTGCTTGGGTCCACAATTCCGATAGCGGTCACGTCGGTTATTTGGACTACAATCACTGACGGAGACATTGCACTCGCCTTAGTGACAGTGACTCTGGATACGTTACTAATTCCCTTCTTAATCCCAGCGTTTTTTCGAATTATGCTCGGAACAAGTATCACCATTAATTATGGAGATATGGTATTACGGCTTCTCTTAATGGTAACCATCCCAAGCATCCTTGGGATGCTGGTCAATGAATTCACAAAAGGGCGATTGGAAAAATTTTCGATTTCGGTAGGGGGAGTGACGGCGAAGGTAGCTAACATGTTCGTTATCTTTATCAATTCGGCAATTGTTCTACGAAATATACAATGGAATTTTTCTGCTGTTAAAATGATGATTATTGTGTTGGGATTAGTTTCCGTTAATTATTCAATTGGTTTTATGGGGAGCTATTTCTTAAAAGATCGGCGGAAAGAGGTTGTGACTGCCATGATCTTTAATGTGGGAATGCGTAATACTAGCTTCGGTTCTGTCTTAGCCATTTCATATTTCCCCGCTTCTGTCGCGGTACCCATTATTTTAACGCTTGTTTTCCAACAACCTATTGCGGCGATTATTTCCAAGTTCCTAATGAAATCTTCTGACACACGGGAAAATTGTATAAGCTGAAACTCTGCTGTAGATTGCTACGGAGCATATTGGACGCATCAGACACTACTTAAGGGGACTTTGAAGTATGAATAACAAACTATCTATTGAATCTGAACTAAGTAAAGAAAGTCTCACACTAATTGAAGATGGGTTAAGGCAGTTTAATTTGTCTAAAACAGCTGAAGAAAACATACCGCTAAATATTCTATTGAAGAATGATGATGGAAAAATTATTGGTGGACTTCAGGGAAACCATAATGCACAGTGGTTATACATCAATGCAATTTGGGTAGATCGAATACATAGGGGCAAAGGATTTGGAATGAAAATGATGCTTGCAGTAGAGGCAGAGGCTGTAAAAAGAGGCGTTACTAAGTCTTATTTGCAAACGACACATTCATTAGGATTTTACCAAAAGATAGGATACGACATTTTTAGTGTTATAGAGAATTCCCCTATAGGATTTAATATGTATTATGTAAAAAAGTCGTTGATTAGTCTTTAGGATATTATTTTGGGAGGAGAGGGTTATCATGAACGTTACTGATTTAACACATATTATTGATTCGGATATGCCATCGTCTATTTTGCCTTACTTTTCAAACTTACCAGCTTCCCAAAACAACTCACCAACGTGAAAATCATACAGTAACCATTTTCCGTTCTTTTTTACCACCTCAAAAACAATGGGGTGTCTATAAGAAGTTCTGTATATTAACACTAAAGCTTCATTGCTATTTAATATTTTCACATCGCTGTCTTTCAATTCTAGATATTCCCCACTAATGACCGAGTTATTTGTTGTAACTATACCTAATTCAGATTTATTCTCAAATTTATAGGTCTCAGAGATATGTGCGCTGTCCCACATTTTTCCTTCTTTATCTAAAACGGCTAACATTCTAAGGTTTTGAGCTTTTACTAGTTCCAACGTAACTGTGTTGTAGTTATAAGTATCAGCGGCAAGATAAATGTTCAGTGAGTATTCTATGTCATCAATATCGCTGCGGGGGGATGGGGTACTCTTTGAGATAGCTGTATTCACCTTGACGCCTTCAAGGACACTCTCAAATTTGTTATAACCATTTGGAGGACTGATTAGCCATAAATATATCATTATAAAATCTAATAGAAATATTGCCAAGGAAGCTAATAAAGTTAGGGTTATTGATTTTTTCAGTTTAAACCCTTCCTTTCACAATTGTTACAATATTCTATGTTTATCTTTTGATAATATCTCAATTCAAATGATATTTTATTAAACAATAAAGTTATCAGTTGGGACGGGTGGGTTATGACGATCAGTTACGATAAGGATGCTCATTTAGGGCATAGAAAAAGGTATTGCGTTTTTGCAATACCTTTGCCATAATTTCTTATAGCTTCTCTTTACCAAAAGAATTACGAATCAGTGTGGATTGAACCACTGATTCGCTTCCAAAGCGATTATGTACGGCTTGGGAAATAAAACACATAGCTAGTTTACTTATTATGTAATAGAATATGGTTATAAATATTTGGGGGTGAATTATAATGTCTAAAATTATGTCATGTAGACTCAATGAAAAAGATTTGCAAAATTTAGAAATAATCAAAGACAGTCTTAGGAAGGAAACAGTAGAAGAAATAACAAATTCTTTTGTGCTAACTATAGCACTTTCAAAATTAGCCGACGAGATTATAGAAAATAAAATGCAAAATGTCCAAGAATAAATGAGCTTGCCTTTACGGATAGATACTAGCATTTCTTGTTCTAAATATCTCCTTCTTCCAGTAACCGTTTATAGTAATGTGCACTAGCATATAAGGCGGCTACCGGGTTATGTACCAATACTTTATCCTTAGTAATTAGGGTCGTGACAGGGGCTTCGGAATATTTCATAAAAATGGAGTCGTGTCCCACGCAAAGGCCCACAATTACGTTTAAATCCGTCTTTTCCTTATTCAGTAGTTTTGCTTGCATGACTGGATTACACAACGACTCGTGACAGCCTTTTTCAACTTTCGAAGTATCTGGTACACCAATTTCCGTTTTATCCGTTGAACCCACTTTGCAAGAAACTGCAAAATTTTCCAAGCCTTTAGCCTGAAGGATTTTAGCAAATATTTTCGCTTCATTGATCAAAGCACCACAGGTTGCGATACCAATTTTTTGCGCGCCAATTTTCTTGGCAAAAACGATAATCTCTTCAACCCGCGTCAGTCTCCCGTAGTAAGAACCTTCGATTTCAGCCGCAGCCAATGCGAACTTAGATACAAACTTATCGGACCTATAGAGTTCCTTAGCTTCTTCAAATTCTTTATTGTTTGTGTTGGTAGTGAGACAAAACTTCGGATAAGTGCCCTTCTTCCTATAACAATTTGGCACTCCACAATCCGTGCAGCTCAGTTTTTTGTCGTAATCCTTCATCTTGCTCCTCCTTGAAATAACATAGCCTTACCGCGTTCACACATTTTTGTATATGTCTAATAACTGATGTCTCTACTTAAACTTTATCAATGCGGCTGAACGTTTAAGTTGTTCATCGAGAACCTTAGCATATATTCTTGTTGTTCTAGGGTCAGAGTGTCCTAAAGCGTCTTGTACAATCGCCAAGTTATCCGTCTCGCGAAGTAGTAATGTTGCAAACGTTGAACGCATTTTGTGAGCGCTGAAACCATCTGTATTATGGCCCATTGTTTTAAGAATCTCCATATATTTTGATATGAGATTTTGTACTGCTCTGGTACTGATACGTTTTCCTTGCATGGAGAGAAATAACGCGTCAGGTTTACCCTCAGCATAACGTTGTCTTTCATTTAGAAAATAATCGTTCAATGCTTCGGCTATTTCAGTATTAAAGTATACGACAGTTTCTTTATTTCCTTTGCGTATAACTTCAAAGCAGCCTTTAATAAGATTTGTTGTTGTAAGATTGAGATTGCAAAGTTCGGATAACCGCAATCCCGTACCAATAAAGGTCAGAAATATTGCGTAGTTCCGTTTTTCTGTATAAGCATGATATTTAAGTTGCTCCTTAGACAAACCCGTTCCGCTCTGTAAAACGTCAGTAAGATCAGCAATTTGATTCGGTTCAAGAGCTTTTGGAAGTTTTTGGCTGATATTTATAGGGTCTAGCTTTATAGTGACATCTTTAGAAATCATATCCTCACGTAGTAAATATCGATAGAGAGATTTTATGACGGCTTGTTTGCGAGCGAGAGCACGCACTCCATTGTTTCGCTCAAGTCTGGCCCAGCTCAAATAGGCTTCTATGTCGCGATGCCCGATATTTTCCATCTGATCTAATAAATTAATGTCTATGGGAGAAGAGGGGAAGGTGGATATGGAATCGCATAGGAACTGAAAAAACAAATGAAGTTCATTGGTATATGCATATTGAGTATTTCTTGACTTATTTATGACAGCTAGGTGATTAATGAAATCTCGTGCAAAATGGGGAAGGGTAGTGGATGTAAATCCATTATTATCTTTCATAATAACCTCCGTTATTTAAGGACCAACACAAGTAGATTGGATACCAATAGTATATAAAGATAATGCAGGATATGCAACTATGCCTTAAATTGAAATTTAGCGCATAGTTAATAAAGAAAGCGCCCTAGTATACGGTGGTAAATCCTGTTACATAAAGCCTGCGTTTCATTCATTATTTATAACCTAGCACACAAAAGCCCTCGGCTATGCCGGGGCTTTTGTGTCATTTTATAGTAATTGCTTGACCAGGGCAACCGTGATTGGCTTCTTGAGAGTGTCCGTAGATTCTGACGGGATAGGGTTTGTGTAAAAAAACCGTGGACAGGAATATAAGTAAATGATTTCTAACGTAAGCAGATATCGCACTAAATATTAACCGCGACGTTTTAGAAACTCTGGAATATCAACGTCTCCTTCTTTGGAGGGTGGTTTGATAATATTATCCTGGACTTTTCCAGGCGCTGCTCCAAAGCCAGCCCATTGCTGGTCAAAGCCCGTTGCGATCACTGTAACCCTTATTTCTTCCTTGAGATTCTCATCAATGACCGCGCCAAAAATAATATTCGCTTCGGGGTCTGCGGCTTCCGTAATAATCCCTGCGGCTTCATTCACTTCAAAGAGCGTTAAATTAATACCGCCAGTTATATTAAGAAGGACTCCTTTGGCCCCGTCAATCGAAGTTTCCAGCAGCGGGCTAGAAATTGCTTTACAAGCTGCTTCAGCGGCACGGTTTTTCCCAGTTGCTTGACCAATACCCATCAGGGCAGAACCTGCAATCGACATAATTGCCTTAACATCCGCGAAATCTAAATTTATCAAACCGGGAATCGCAATTAAATCTGAAATCCCTTGAACTCCTTGACGCAAAATATCATCTGCAATGCGAAAAGCCTCATCAATGGTAGTATCCTTGTCCACTACTTGCAACAATCGATCATTCGGAATCGTAATTACCGTATCTATTTTACTTTTAAGCTCTGCAATTCCTTTTTCCGCCTGCATAGCTCGTTTACGACCTTCGAAGGTGAATGGACGTGTAACTACGCCTATCGTTAGTGCTCCCATTTCCTTGGCCACTTCCGCAACGATCGGTGCTCCTCCAGTACCCGTTCCGCCTCCCATCCCAGCAGTGACGAAAACCATGTCAGCCCCCTTTAGCACCCTAGCAAGTTCTTCACGGCTTTCTTCCGCCGCTTTAGCCCCTATTTCTGGATTTGCTCCTGCTCCAAGTCCTTTGGTTAATTTCATACCAATTTGAACTTTTTGACCTGCACGGGAGACCTGTAAGGCCTGTGAATCAGTGTTTACTGTAACAAAATCTACCCCTTGTAAACCAGCGGTAATCATGCGGTTAACCGCATTGTTTCCGCCGCCGCCGACACCAATCACTTTAATCTCTGCAAATTGTTTTATGTCCGTATCAAATTCCAACATCTAGGCTTAACCCCCTCGCTTCATTATGGTTTCTATTCTTTGAAAAAGTACAGGTTATAACAAATATTCAACTGTGACGTCCAAACACTCACTTGTCTTAACAAAATACGCATTGATACATGCTCACTATTAAAAATACCTTACCTTTGATTGGAATGATCTTAGTTTCCTAATTTTAACAATTCTACAATAATTACCAAAATCCTCCTACCATGAAAAATTATAACTTATAAATCTGGAAGCAGGTAAAAGACGCAAGATAATTTCTTACTCTTGCGCCTTTTATTTCTCTAACTTTATGTATTTTTAACCAATAATGAGAAACAGTGGCTACTTAATATTATTTGCCATCGTGTAGCAATTTCTTAGTTTGGGCTCCAACTTGACCTAGCTCTTTCTGGCTCAGGTTTTCCCAACCACCCTCTTGTAATTCATCATCTAATCCTAATTCCTTGGCGGCTTCCATCTTTGTAGCTTCAGAAGCTTTCATCGATCCTTTGTCTGAAGATTTATTCGGCATTTTTCAAAACCTCTTTCTACTAAAATTTTACCTTATCTAATATAATGCCCCCATACAAAGTAATTACACATAGAAAAAAGATTTGATGAAATTCTTAAACCAGCGTATTTTTTTAGATGATGTGTGGGTTGAGGGTGCAGGGAATTATTTGTTACAAAAAGAAGGATTTTGTCAGGTATGTGAGAATACTTAATTTGAATAGTTTTACAAATAATCCTTGTCAACACTTCAGACGTAGTTCCTAAATTCGTTCGAAAGTGTTGATTTTTAATGGATAAGTCTTGTTTTTATAATAAGCTTATTTTAGAATTGGAGGGTAATTCCATATGAATGATCATTATTATTATAAACAGTTAATGGAAGATTCACCGATAGGATATGCCTATCACAGAATAATATGTGATAAAGAAGGTATTCCTTATGAATTTGAATTTATCGAAGGTAATGTAGCTTTTGAAAAATTTACAGGACTAATTCATTCAGACATACCTGGTACAAGAGCTCCTGGAATTTTTCCAGATATAAGAGGGCCTGAATTTAATTGGGTGGAGCTTTATGGAGATATAAAAATTAATGAGGATAAAAAGGAATTTGAGCAGTTTTCAAAAGCTTTAAATAAATGGTATAGAGTCATTGTATATTCCCCAGAAAAGAATTATCTAATAACACATTTTATAGATATATCCAGGGAAAAAGGGCAATTAGATGAACTCAAGAATCTTGAGAAAGAGAAAGAAGAGCGGGCAGCGGAATTAGTCATAGCTAATAAAGAGCTCGCCTATCAAAACGAAGAGAAAGATAAACGAGCAGCAGAGTTAGTCATTGCTAATAAAGAGCTAACTTTTCAGAACGAAGAGAAAGAAAAACGAGCAGCAGAGTTAGTTGTTGCCAATAAAGAGCTTGTCTTTCAAAATGAAGAGAAAGATAAACGAGCAGCAGAGTTAGTGATTGCGAATAAAGAGCTAGTCTTTCAAGACGAAGAGAAAGAAAAACGAGCAGCAGAGTTAGTCATTGCTAATAAGGAGCTAATCTTTCAAGACGAAGAGAAGGCAGACCGAGCAGCAGAGTTAGTGATTGCGAATAAAGAGCTTGTTTTTCAAGACGAAGAGAAGGCAGATCGTGCTGCAGAGTTAGTGATTGCAAATAAAGAGCTTGTCTTCCAAGACGAAGAGAAAGAAAAACGAGCAGCAGAGTTAGTCATTGCAAATAAAGAACTTGTTTTTCAAAGCGAAGAGAAGGCAGACCGAGCTGCAGAATTAGTGATTGCAAATAAAGAGCTTGTCTTTCAAAACGAAGAGAAAGATAAAAGGGCAGCAGAGTTAGTTGTTGCAAATAAAGAGCTTGTCTTTCAAAATGAAGAGAAAGATAAAAGAGCAGCAGAGTTAGTGATTGCGAATAAAGAACTAGTATTTCAAGACGAAGAGAAAGAAAAACGAGCAGCAGAATTAGTTATTGCCAATAGAGAGCTAGTTTTTCAAGATGAAGAGAAAGAAAAAAGGGCAGCAGAGTTAGTGATTGCGAATAAAGAGCTTGTCTTTCAAAATGAAGAGAAGGATAAAAAGGCAGCAGAGTTAGTTGTTGCAAATAAAGAGCTTGCCTATCAAAACGAAGAGAAGGCAGACCGAGCAGCAGAGTTAGTGATTGCAAATAAAGAGCTTGCCTATCAAAATGAAGAAAAAGAGGAGCGGGCAGCAGAGTTAATTCTTGCGAATGCATACCTCGAAAATCTGATTAACTACGCCAATGCGCCGATCATCGTGTTGGATCCGCTATTACACATCACGCGCTTTAATCACGCCGTTGCATTTATTACCGGCAGAAGCGAAAAGGACGTGCTTGGAAAATCACTTGAAATGCTATTTCCACCTGAGCAGGCAAACAAGTCCATGAAATTTTTTAAGAATTTACAGAAGGTGAAACGCTGGGAAACCCTAGAAATCGAAATCATCCACGTGGACAGTTCAATTCGAACTCTTTTGTGGAATTCGGCAATTATTTATGATTCGGATGGTATAACCCCTGTATCGATCATTGCGCAAGGGCAAGACATCACTGACCGGAAAAAAGCAGAAGAAGCAAGCGATGCAAAAAGTCAATTCCTTGCAAATATGAGTCATGAAATTAGAACACCCATGAATGCAATTATGGGACTTACCTACTTGTTAGATCAATCTGATTTAGATGATTCCCAAAAAAAATATGTTTCAAAAATAAAGGGAGCGTCAACCGTATTACTTAGAATTATCAATGATATTTTGGATTTTTCAAAAATTGAAGCGGGTAAACTTGAAATAGAAAACATTAAATTTAATATAGATATGGTTCTAGAGAATGTATCTAATCTATATACAATGACTGCAACTAATAAGGGTATTGATATTAATTTCGATACAGGAGAATCAGTGCCAGACTTATTGATCGGTGATCCACATCGATTAGAACAAATTATTTCTAATTTGACGACAAATGCTATTAAATTTACCAGCCAAGGAGAAGTTAATGTTGCTGTAAGGAGTCTAGATGAAACGGAAAACAAAGTTAAGTTACAGTTTAGTGTTACAGATACAGGGATTGGATTAACAAAGGACCAAATTAAAATACTGTTCACAGCTTTTACCCAGGCGGATGATTCAATGACCAGGAAATATGGTGGTACAGGGCTTGGTTTAACAATTTCAAAACAACTAGTTGAACTCATGAATGGAAATATATGGGTAGAAAGCGTTTATGGTGAAGGTGCATCTTTCCATTTTATTGTAGAATTTGATAAAGCGATTGACTTAATAAAATTGAATTACGAAGAACATTCGGATTTTCAAGAAAAAAAAGTATTAGTCGTTGATCATAATAAAACATCCTTGATGATGCTGGAAAGAATGCTCCGTTCTTTTTCCTTTGAGGTCACAGCACTCCGAAATCCTTTTGAAGCAATTGAACGCCTTCAACAAGAAGATTTTGATCTTCTTGTTATTGACTTTAATTTACCAGAATTATCAGGAATTGATTTATATAAAAGGTTAGTCGCGAATACTGAGATCACAGTACCTAAAACAATTTTTGTTAGTTCTACTGGACGTGAAAGCTATTATAATCAAGTCAGTCAATTGGGCGTTAATAATTTCCTCGTGAAGCCGATTAATCAATCTTTAATGTTTGATGCAGTGATGAATGCTCTAAAAGGAACAGCATGGAGTCAAACGAATAAAGACCTAAATGAAGAAAGGCGCATAAAGTATCCAAGTGCGCTTAAGGGTAAACGTATACTACTTGTTGAGGATAATGATATTAATCAATTGGTTGCTAAGGATATTTTAGAGCAAGTGGATATTCATGTAAGTATTGCTAGTAATGGTGAAGAGGCCATTGAATATGTCCGTGCTAATAAATTTGATGCAGTTCTTATGGATGTGCAAATGCCTATTATGGATGGGTACAAAGCCACACGAATTATTAGAAAAACCTATTCAAGTTGGGAACTGCCTATTATAGCCATGACTGCAAATGCCCTTAAAGGGGATAGGGAAAGAAGCCTTGAGTCCGGTATGAATGATTATATTTCAAAACCAATTAACCCGGAGCTTTTGTTTGAAACGCTTGCAAAATGGCTCCTAGGTATTAGTATAAAAAGACTTGAAAAACCTTCAAGTGAAAAGCTTGAGATTCTGGATTTTGAAAGAACTTTAATTCAACTAGGCAATAAACAAGATTTTTATTTTGACTTATTAAAGAGATACTCTGATAATTATAGTAATTTAGTAAAAGAACTTTTGGATATGAGGCTAAATAGACAATATACTGAAGCCAAACGATTCATTCATAGTCTTAAAAGTGTTACGGGAAATATAGGTGCTATGAAACTTAGTCAATTTATTGTGGAGTTTGAAGAACATTATGAGTCCTATAACGAAAAGAACTTAGGCGAAAAGCTTAAGGAACTTTCAAATTTAAATGAGGAACTATTAAATACGATTAACAACGTTATTCCGATAACGGACCCAGAGGAAAAGCGACTTGATTCCAATTCTGATTTTGATGTTTATGAAGCCTTAGGTGAATTACGGGATGCTTTAGAAAAAGCCCGAGCAAATGAAATAAAAGAGAGTTTAAGCTACTTGGTATCAAATGCTCAGGATATGCGTTTCATGGACAAAATAAACGCAGCAAAGAAACTGGTTAATCGCTATCGTTATAAAGAGGCTAAGGTTATGGTTGAAGAAATAATGGATCTTGTAAAGGAGTTATATAATGAATAGCCGTCAAACGGTCATGATTGTCGATGATACTGAGATGAATATTGCTATTCTTGTGGAAGCACTGCAGGATAAATATGAAGTAATTGTTGCCATTAATGGGTTAGACGCGATTGAGTTACTTGAAGATCAAAAACCTGATTTAATTCTTTTAGATATCATAATGCCCGTCATGGATGGATATGACGTTTTAAAAACGATCAAGAAGAACTCTGTGCTAGAGCATATACCTGTTATTTTACTATCGGCAATTACTGACAGTGGGTCGAAAACCAAAGGGTTTTCCTTAGGCGCAGTGGATTATATTACGAAGCCTTTTGAAATTATTGAGGTAAAAGCCAGGGTTAAAACACAGCTCAGACTTGAAAAAGCTCGTCTGGGTTTACAAAGTCAGAATATTGTCTTGGAAGAAGAGAAAGCAGATAGGGCAGCAGAGTTAGTTATTGCGAATAAAGAGCTTGTTTTTCAAGACGAAGAGAAAGCAGACCGAGCAGCGGAATTAGTCATTGCCAATAGCGAGCTTGCCTATCAAAACAAAGAGAAAGATAAACGGGCAGCAGAACTAGTCATTGCGAATGCAATGTTGGAGGAAGAAATTTCAGAACACAAAAAAGCTGTCGTAGTAATAAAGAAACTGAATAATGAACTTGAAGCAATGATCTCTGCTCGAACATATCAGCTTGAAAAAATGAATGCTGACTTAAAACAAATGAACGCTGACTTTGAAGAAACCAATGCAACGCTAGAAGAAGAAATTTCAGAACATCAAAGAACGGAGCTAGAATTACAAGAAGCAAAAAGAGCTGCCGAAGCAGCTAATAAAGCAAAAAGTCAATTCCTTGCAAATATGAGCCATGAAATTAGAACACCGCTGAACGGCATTTTTGGGTTTCTAGATTTATTAAATCATTCCCTGGTATCACAGGAGCAAAGAGAATATATTCATGAGGCAAAATCTTCTTCAGAAACATTGCTACACCTCATCAAAGATATTTTAGATTTATCTAAAATAGAGTCTGGAAAACTTACGTTGGAAATTTTAAATTTTAAGCTAAGAACTGCTATAGAGGATGCCACATCATTATTTGTGCCAACTGCTTACGAAAAGCATCTTGAACTGCACACACTAATAAAAGCGAACGTACCAGATGAAGTTAGAGGCGATCCCTCAAGACTCAGACAAATATTAAACAATCTTATCTCGAATGCCTTGAAGTTTACTGAAGATGGGGAAGTATCAATTGTAGCCGAAACAATTGAAGAAACTGATGGTTTTGTAATGATTAGATTTGAGGTTAAGGATACTGGGATTGGTATCACTGAAGAGGACGCTGAAAAGCTTTTCAAGCCCTTCGCACAGGCTGATGCATCAACAACAAGGAAGTTTGGAGGAACAGGGCTGGGCCTCGCCATAACTAGAGAACTAGTAACGATTATGGAGGGAGAGGTCGGACTTGAAAGCGTGCCAGGTCAGGGCTCTACCTTTTACTTTACAGCACGATTTGAAATTTTTAATGAAAGTACTACTAGCTGTGAGTATGCCAGCTTAGAAAACGTTAATGTTCTTATAGTCGACGATAATGAGAACAATCGCAAAATAGTTAGATCATATCTTGAAGATGCAGGATGCAAAGTAATTGAAGCCCAATCCGGGGATAAAGCGATAGCGACCATATTAAATAATGCCTATACGGAAAACAAGATACAGCTTGTACTAGCAGATTATCAAATGCCAGGAATGGATGGGTATGAGTTGGCGACAACATTAAACACGATTCCTTCTACAAAGGATTTGAAGCTAATATTATTAACCTCTGCGGCACAGGAGGGTGATGCTACAAAAGCGAAAGAACAAGGTTTTTCAGGGTATCTCACGAAACCGATCAGAAGAGGCGAGTTACTAAATTGTATGGCGATTGTTTTAGGTTTGAAACGAGATACAGAGGAAAGCCAGCAAGTTGTCACAAAATATACTCACCGTGAAAATCAGAGGGTCTTAAAACCAAAGATACTACTGGCTGAAGACAACGAAGTGAATCGTAAAGTCGTCATTGCAATGCTTAAATCTCACGACATGACCTGTGATGTAGCGATGGATGGCAAAGAAGCTTATCAAATTGTACTAAAGAAAGACTACGATATAGTTTTTATGGATTGCCAAATGCCTGTTATGGATGGGTTTGAAGCCACTGAAAGAATCAGGAATGCTGAAGGATGCAACAAACATACTAAAATTATTGCGATGACTGCAAATGCCATGGCGGGTGACCGAGAAAAATGCCTCAGAGTTGGAATGGATGAATACATAAGCAAACCTATCGACTTTGATATAATGTTCAAAATGATCGAAGAAAACACGGTGCAGGAAGCGATTCAAAGAAAAACCGATTATATTTACCAATGCATGGAAATTTTTATGACTCAAACAGGACTTGAAATAAATGATACAAATAAAATATTCGAAATATATGTCAAGGCTTTACCCAAAATGATAAAAAATATTGAAGAAGCCTTAGTGAAGAAAGATTTTAAGGAACTTTGCAAGATTTCACATCAACTGAAAGGATCTTCTGGTAATCTAAAGATCAAAAAGATCTTTGACTTGGCAAGGACGCTTGAAACATCTGCTCGAGCAGAGGATAAAAGCGATTGCGAACTAATATTTTTAGAAATGAAAAATTATCTAGTTCCAAATAAGAGCTATATAGCTACGATCGCACCGTAACGGACTTGTTACTCACTAAAATTCCTACAACTTGGAGAAGGAGGTCGTTATCATCGGATCAACAATCATAGTGGCAGAAGATGATGCCAGTACCCAGCAGTTCCTAGATATCTTATTGACTCGGGAAGGTTTTAGTGTAACGGTTGTTGGACAGGGTGCGGAAGTCTTAAATAAGTGCCATAATGGCAAGCCAGATTTACTATTGCTTGATATCATGATGCCTGGGATGGATGGATTTGAAGTTTGTCGCGAAATACGGAAAGAAAGCAATCTGCCGATTATCATTCTATCGGGTAGAGAAGAAAATAAGGATAAAATTTTAGGACTTATATCAGGATGTGATGACTATATAACCAAGCCGTTTGATAGCACTGAACTCATCTTACGCATTAATGCGGTATTGCGCCGGGCTAAAGAAAGCACCCAACCAGAAAATGGACGAAATATCGTGGAACTCCCTGGACTTACTATCAACTATACCAGTAGAATTACCCCCCTATGTTAGGATAGTTGACGTAGAGACTAACGGAAAGTATCCTTGAAAAGGAACACAGGAGGGAAAACTATATGAGGTATCCTAAAGAGTTGAAAAGTACAATCA
>Ga0209125_1002122_pt1 | contig 16094 bp, 15 predicted proteins | sample BarGraIncub1131A_FD_184503 | JGI IMG/M metagenome (GOLD analysis project Ga0209125, IMG submission 184503) | Arctic peat soil microbial communities from Barrow, Alaska - Barrow Graham LP Incubations 11-31A (SPAdes) (version 2) | ecosystem: Environmental > Terrestrial > Soil > Wetlands > Peat...
GATTAGAAAATGTGCAAGAGCAGTGCCTGCTTACAGCAGCAGTGCAAAATATGAAGAAGATAGCTAGACTGCTATCTTCCATATTTTTTAATTTTTCAACTAACAAATTAGTAGTTATTTCTAATTTATACATAACTCAGAATGCTATCGCATAATTGCACGTAAGAAAACCCAGTATAATAAAAAATTACACTGGGTTTGTAAACAACCTGAAACATAAAAAGTACGTTAGAAACGTACTTTTTATGTTTAAATTTATATTTTTAGGACAATTCCAAAGAAAGTCGCTAAAACACTTAATCTTCCCAATTAAATACATAGGGTATATTTCTATAGTAGTCTCCATAATTTAATCCATAACCCACTACAAAAAGATCTGGAATTTCAAAACAACAATAATCTGGTATTATATCAATTTTTCTTCTCTCATGTTTGTCCAAAAGAACACAAGATTTAACTGAAGCAGCGCCGAGTGATCTAACCCTAGTAATAATGGAATTCATAGTTATCCCTGTATCAACAATATCGTCCACAATTAATACATCAAAACCGGAAATATTGTCAGGGATGTCATTTATAATATTAACTGATCCGGAAGACTCTTCATTAGCACCATAACTTGAGGTTGTCATAAAGCCTATTTTTGTAGGCACAGTTATTTGACGTACTAGGTCTGCAGTAAATATGAAACTACCTCGGAGTAATGAAAGAATATATAATTTTTTTCCATCATAATCTTTGGATATTTTTGCGCCAAGTTGTTCAACTCTCTCATCAATTTGGTCTTTAGATATAAGAATATTTATTTTTTTATCATCCAATGTTAATCACGCCCTCATTATATATTTACAATATTGCTTCAATAGTATAAAATTATAAGAAAGTTGTCAAGTATAAGAATAAGAAAACTTGTTAAAATAGTATTAGAATGGAGTGATTTATGATGATATATGGAAATATAGATGGGGTTAAGAATTCAATTTTAAATAAATTAGAAAATGCTTGTGATATAAGGGTTTCAAAAGATTGTATTTTATCTGAAGAATTGGTAGATATACTAGTTGAGGTAACACGAGATTTAAAAAGAGAAGTCAGTGCGGCAATTGACAGAAAAGGTAAAATAATTAGTATGGCTATTGGTGACAGTAGTACAGTGGAACTGCCAATAATTGATATAAGAGAAGGGAGATTATCCGGGGTTAAAATAGTACACACTCATCCAAATGGAAACTCTAGATTATCTGCCCTTGATATGTCAGCACTGATAAAACTTAAATTAGATTGTATAGTGGCTATTGGAATATCAGAAGTGGAAGACTTAAAGTATAATATAGGTTTTTGTGGAATAGAAAATGATATTCTTATAGAAGAGGAAGTAGGACCTCTAGGTATAGAGCAAGTAATAGAATATGATATCATAGACAAAGTTAAACATATTGAAAAATTAATGAAGACAAGTGAAATCACTGAAGACGATGTAGAAAGGGCTATATTGGTAGGTATAGAAAGTGAAGAGGACCTAGTAGAACTTAGGGAACTGGCAAAAGCTTGTAATGTGGAAACAGTAGATATAATTCTGCAAAATAGACATAAAATAGATGCAGCTTTATATATAGGTAGTGGTAAAGCAGAAGAAATTGCGACTATTAGGCAAGCGTTAAGAGCAAATTTAGTTATTTTTGATGATGAATTATCTGGCTCTCAAGTTAGAAATTTGGAAGAAGTGCTAGGGTGCAAGGTTATAGATAGAACTACCTTGATATTGGAGATATTTGCACGAAGAGCAAGAACTAGGGAAGCAAAAATTCAAGTGGAGCTTGCACAATTAAAATATAGGTTACCACGTTTAACAGGACTTGGAACTATGCTTTCAAGAACTGGTGCAGGAATTGGCACAAGAGGTCCTGGAGAGAAAAAATTGGAAATTGATAAAAGAAGAATAAGAGAAGGTATTTTTGATTTAAATAAAGAATTAGAGAAAATAAGAACCACGAGAAATGTACAAAGGGAAAAGAGAAGTCGCGAAAGTATTTCAAAAGTGTCCTTAGTTGGTTACACTAATTCTGGTAAATCAACACTTAGAAATGTATTATGCGAGATAGCAGCACTAAAAAGTGCCGTTCAAAAGGATAAAGTCTTTGAAGCAGATATGCTCTTTGCAACCTTAGACGTAACAACAAGAGCACTTCTATTACCTGATAATCGTGTGGCAGCAGTAACTGATACTGTAGGCTTTATAAGAAAACTTCCCCATGACCTAGTTGAGGCCTTTAAATCAACATTAGAAGAAGTAATATATTCAGATTTGTTGTTGCATATAGTTGATGTATCTTCAGACACTGCAGAACTACAAATAGAAGCTGTAGATGGAGTTTTAACAGAACTTGGGGCAATTGATAAGCCAATGATATTGGTGTTAAATAAAATTGATAAAGCCTCACCAGAAAACATCTTAAAGATTAAAGAAAAATATAAAAACTTGAAATATATAGAAATATCCGCTAAATATGGTACTAACTTGGAAGGACTATTGACAGAAACTTGCGAGGAGCTTCCATACACCCTTAAACAATTTAAAGTACTTATTCCATACACTGATCAGGCAATGGTGGCATATTTGCATAGAGGGTCTAATGTGGAATCAGAAGAATACAATGAAGAGGGTACACTTATGTCAGTGCAAGCCGATGATGAAATTTATAATAAGTGCGAAAAATATATTATAGTTTAATTTCAAATTATTGATAAAATACTCTAATTACTCATAAAAAAAATATTTTTAAGTGTAATAAAGTCTGTGGATAATTTATATAATTAAATAAGGCATATTCAAGAAAATTGGCAAGAATGCATATACGTTATTAAATTGAATATGCCTAATAGGTCTATTCAATTTATCATTGGATTTAGGAGTAGATATGGGAGAGGAAAAATCAAATTCAGATAATAGAAAGAGTCACGCAAAAAAAATACTTAAATATAATCCCAAGAATGAGGCCCAAAATGAAGGTGATACTGTTAAGCAGCCAATATCTAGCACCACTGGTGCAACTGGAACCACTGGTGCAACTGGAACCACTGGCACATCTCAATCAACTAATAATTTTGACATTGCATCATTGGCAGCTAAGGCTTTAAATATAAATATTTTAAGATATGAAGTAGACAGACTACCTCTAGATTTTAAAGCAAGAGCTTATTTTGAAAATGATGTAAAACCATTAATAGACTCGCTATACACTTTATCCCTTGCATCTCTTGATTATTCAACTTCTGCAAAAAATGTAGCAAGTATAAATTTTGGTAGTAGTTCAAAAATAAAAGATGCTCTAGATTTGACTGAAGAAGTTAATGAAATTTCAGAAGATTTAATTAAAGTTTTGAGATGTAAAATAGATAATATGTTAAAACTCGCAAAGTATGATTGTAAATAACTATTTATAATGTTAAAGAGAATCAGGGTTAATATGACCTTGATTTTTTTGTTATATTTACTTGTGAAAAATGTAGTGTTATAATGCAGGATAAAAGAGTAAAAAATATTTAATTTCATGTGATTAATTATAAAAACTATAAAAACTAGGGGGAACGGTAATGACAAAAACTATTTTACAATATCAAAATGCATTTAACAGCGTAGTAGATAGAATAAAAGTTGATGAATCTGTTTTATCGGTAATGGTTTTCGGAAGTATGGTCACAGGTGATTTATGGGAAGAATCAGATATTGATCTTTTCGTAATTGTCAAAGAAAATTTTGAAAAAATTAGGGATATATATACGCAGGAGAAGGATGTTCCTGTTCATATTAAATTAATGGGTAAAGAAAAGTTCATACTAATTTATTCTGACAATTTAAAGGGCGGGTATATACATAGAATTTTTTCATCTTCAAGGCTAGTATTTTCAAAGGATATGGATATAACAGTAAGGTTTGACGGTGGTAGATTTTTTCCGGATATCGATAGAGAACGATGGGGCATGTGCTATTTAGGAAAGCTCTTAAAAGATATGGGAGTATGTAAAAAGTATTTGTGGAGCGATGGTATATATACATCCTACACTACTGCTATAAGATGTATAGAAAAGTATTCAAGACTATTTATTAATTCATCCGGGTATATGATTAGTAAGGATGTTTTGGCTATGTCCATGAATTTAAATGAAGACTTTAAGCAATGCGTTGATAAATTGTTTTTTGAAAAATCAAACATAGCAGAGACTATTCAAGAGACTATGAATTTCTTAGAGGGGAGCATAAATTCAAGTATTAAGAGCAATTGTGCCCTATTATTAAACTATATGAGAGAACAAGATAAGTTTTTAAGTGCTGAGGAAATTATGGAGGAAGAGTTATTTGTGGACTTTGATATAGACATGGAAGAATTGCTTAATAAACTGTGGGAAAGAGATATTATTAAAAAGGAAAGCAGAGATTTTAAGATAGACAAAGAAAAAGTCTTATTTAAACAAAATGTATATTTTGTATAATATTTTTGAAATAAATAGGTGTAGATATGGAGAAGTATGAAATTGAATTTAACCTAGACATTACCAAATACATAGAAATATCAAAGCATATAAAAAAAATGATTGATGAAAATAACATTGACGATGGTGAGAAATTACCCTCTATAAGAAAATTAGCGAAAAAATTGAATGTAAATGAGGTTACCATAGTTAGTGCCTATAAAAAGCTTGAAGCTGAGGGCTATGCATATCAAAAGATGGGCAGTGGAACTTATGCTAAAAGAAGAGATACAAATATTAAGTTTAAAAAGGAATATTCAAATACCTTAAAAAAGATCTCTGGGCAAGATTTTAAAATATATGTAGATTTTACAGGAGAAATCACCAGTAGTGAGTTTTTTCCAGTAACAGTATTTAAGGATGTATTAAATGAAGTATTAGATAGAGATGGTGCAGAGGCTTTTGCCTATAAGGAATCTTTGGGGTATGAAGGACTTAGAAATAGTATAAGTAGTTTTTTTTGGGACAAAAAAGTAAGCACTGAAGATATATTGATTTTATCTGGGGCACAACAGGGTATTGATATAGTGTCAAAATCTATAATAAATGTTCATGATAATGTTGTTGTAGAAAAGCCTACCTATGGTGGTGCGCTTACAGTTTTTAAATGGCGAAGGGCTAATATATTTGAAGTTGATATCTTAGAAGATGGCATAGATTTAAAACAATTTGAGGAAATACTAAAGAAGAATAGAATAAAATGTTTTTATGCCATGAGTTATTTTCAAAATCCTACAGGAGCAACCTATAGTTTGGAGAAAAAGCTAAAAATATTAGAACTAGCAGAGTTATATGATTTTTATATTGTTGAAGATGACTATTTATCTGAGCTAATATATGACCAAAAGCAATATAAGAGCTTTAAAAGCTTGGATATAAATGATAGAGTTATTTATATTAAGAGTTTTTCTAAGATATTTCTACCAGGAATAAGATTGGGATATATGATATCCCCTGAAAAATACAAGGAATATATTCAAAATTCTAAAATTAATTCAGATATATCGACTTCAAGTCTTATGCAGCGTGCTCTAGATTTATATATAAATAAAGATCTCTGGAAACAGCATATAAACTATCTTAATATGGCTTATAAAGATAAATATGACTTTATGATAAGTTGTATAAAAAAATATTTAGGCACTAAGGTTAGTTATAATACTCCTGGAGGGGGAATTAATTTTTATTTTAAGATAGCTGATGATTTAAAAATTAATTCTATGGATTTGTTTTATTTGTGCAAAGACAGGAAAGTTCTAATTACACCAGGTGTTTTATTTTATAAAAATGCGGAGCAAGGCAATAATTATTTTAGATTGAGTTTTTCAGAAATAAAAAAAACTGAAATAGAAGAGGGCATTAAAATTATCTCAGAGATATTAAAAAAAATACCAACAAGATAAGGAGAGAAGCTTTTGAAAAAGGGATTAGTGGAAATTGACTGGAAATGCATTAGCACATATTCCGAGGAAGAAATATCTTATTTTTTATTTTTAGAGGGCAAAACTATGGAGGCCATATGTAAAATAAGAAATTTGGATAATACCATTGTGCAAAAACATATCATAGATGGTAAAATAAAATATGGATTTTTAGTTAAAAGCAATGACCCTTCTGAACTTTTCAATAGTATTGCTAAAGCAGGAAAAGAGGATAAAATTTATTTTTTAAATTCACTGGGAGAGGATAATAAAAACAAATTAACAACACTCATAAAAACTAGTTATGGGGAGATGTATCCTAAAGACAAAGAGGCTGCAGTTTGGATTTTGGGAGAATTAAAGGAAGTGTCTTGTTTAGATATTTTAATTAAAGCTTCTGTGAATAAATTCATAAATATACGGAGAATGGCAGTTTCAGCTATGGGGAAAATGGGAGATAATAGAGCAGAGGGGGCATTGCTTAGAGCACTTGGGGACGAGAATCCACAAGTGATAAGCTATGCAATAAAATCTCTAGGTAAAATAAAAAGTGAAAAAGCTATTACAAAAATAAAATACATAAATGACAACACAGACAAAAAATACATAATAGATGCTGCACAGAAGTTTTTAACACTGATGGAGCAAATATAGTGGGAGAACGCACATGAGCTATTTTACAATAAAAGAAGCATCAAAGGCTGAATTTAAAGAGAAAAAGTCCATTTTTATTGGCCAGGGCAAAAGAGTAGAAACCGAAGACGAGGCTAAGGAATTTATACAAAAGATAAAAAGTGAACACAAAGAAGCACGTCACAATGTTTATGCCTATATAATTGGTGAAAATAGAATGATACAAAGATATAGTGATGATGGAGAACCTCATGGTACGGGGGGGATTCCTATGCTAGAGGTTTTAAAAAAGAGTGATCTTACAGATGTAGTTGTGGTAGTTACCAGATATTTTGGAGGAATTCTTTTAGGCACTGGAGGGCTTGCAAGAGCATATTCTAAAGGCGCTTCCTTAGCTATAAAAGAGGCCGGGATAGTTGAAAAGGTTAAAGGTATTTCCTTAGAAATAGTAATTGAATACGACCTACTTGGGAAGCTACAACATGTATGTGCGGAATCAAACACCCATATAGAGGATATAGAGTATACTGACAAAGTGAAAATTAAAATTCTTTGTGAGTTTAGTAATTTAGAAAAATTCCAGTCACAAATAACTGAAGTTACCTCTGGAAAAGCAAATTTTGAACAAGCAGAAGAGCCGAAAATGTACTTCAAATTAGAACATAGATTGTATGAATAATGTGTTGTTAAACACTATCCTTTAACAATTGTAAGAAAAGTGTAAATACTTTTCTTTTTTTTATTTGAAAAGTGCTTTATTCGATGATATAATGGGAAAGTAATGTACGTATAACTAATTCATAGAATTATTGCTATTTATTAGGCATGGTTGAGAAAATTTTAACACATAAAATAGTTAGTTGGGAGGAATTTCAAATGTCGGGACATTCAAAATGGCATAACATACAACAGAAAAAAGGTAAAATTGATTCTAAAAGAGGTAAAATATTCACAAAAATAGGTAAAGAATTAATAATGGCAGCAAAAAATGGTGGAGCTAGTTTAGAAATTAATGCTAGACTTAGAGATGTAGTTGCAAAAGCTAAATCTGCTAATATGCCTGCAGACACAATAACTAGAGCGATAAAAAAAGGCTCTGGGGAACTTAATGACATAAACTATGAAGAGATAGTTTATGAAGGCTATGGAGCAGAAGGCGTTGCTGTAGTAATTAACACATTAACAGACAAAAAAAATAGAAGTGTAGCAACTGTAAGGCATGCTTTTGATAGATGCGGTGGAAACATGGGAGCAAATGGATGCGTACATTGGATGTTTGCTAAAAAAGGACAAATTATCATAGAAAGAACAGCAGCTATGGATGAAGATGAAATCATGATGCTAGCCCTAGAAGCAGGTGCGGAAGATTTCAATGCAGAAGTAGAAATGTTTGAAATTATTACAACTGTAGAAAACTTTGGAGCAGTAAGAGAAGTTTTAGAAGCAGCAGGTTTTGAATTTGCCTCTGCTGAGCTTACAATGATACCAGATAACATGATACCTATTAGTCTAGAAGGCGCAGCTAAGGTACAAAGGCTTATAGATATGCTTGAAGACGATGATGATGTGCAGGATGTATATCATAATGCAGAGTTCCCTGAGGAATTTGAGGGATAAAGGGTTTGTAGTGTATAGCATGATGGTAAACGTTTAGAAAATCGTTCTTAAAGCCATTATGGTTTTTGTTGATGGTATACGTTGGTAATTGATTTTAGTGGGTAATGATAAACGTACAATCACTCTTTATGTAATTAACAAATTACACAGGGAGTGATTTGTTTGTTATTAACAGATGTACTAAAAGAATTTATATTTGATGCTCATGAATTAATATATATTGGAGGAAATATTATGAATATGAAAAAGTTTTATTATTATTCTTTACAGCTTATTTGGTACTGCTTTATTAGCTTTATAGCATTAACATACGGGCGAAAGTTTGGTTGGGTATTCTTAGTAGTATTTTTTATCATATTTTATGTGGGCGATAAATTAATAACAAAGTATTTCAAGCCAAAAATTTAAAAAATAATTAACACCTTATTATATTGATAATTAATCGATATAATAAGGTGTTTTTTATTAATAAATGATGCGTTAAAAGAATTTATATTCTTAAGATATTCCTTTTATTTTTTTAGTGCTATAAGTACACTATAAATATTATCTATATCTTCAGTATTTAATTCATCAAAATTATCTAGCCTTGTTTTAATATCTTCTATAACTTGTCTTTTATAATTTGTATTATTACTTTTAGATAGAAAGAATGTAGCTATAGTTGCAGTTAACATACCTAAGAATCCAATACCAACAAGCATTATAGTTCCTGCAATAATTCTTCCAAGGGGAGTTACTGGGGAAATATCTCCATATCCTACAGTTGAGATAGTAACAAAACTCCACCATAGTGCATTCCCAAATGATATACCTTCTGAAAAATGTATTCCAACAGCTCCTAAAAATAATGTGAATAATGTTATCCAAATAATATAATTGAAATTATTAGTCCTTAAAAACTTATCCATATATTTTCTAAACTTTAATATCAATGACACTGACCTAAATACCTTTACGAACTTTAGCAATTTTGACAACCTTAATATCCTAATTGTTTGAAATGCAGAATTAAATGGGATAATGGAAATTAAATCAATAATATTACTTTTAAAAAACTTGACTTTATCTATAGATAAATATAATCTTGTGAAATAGTCAATAGCGAAAATAACTAATATTATATTATCAATAAATGAAAATGTAAGAGTAACATTTTGAGGTAAAATATATGATAAATCAATCACAAGAATTGCAACAACAACTATAGCCAATAAAGCCATAATTATTTCATAAATTGCTGTGAAATTTTTAATTTTTATGAAGTTTATTTTAATCATCCTTATCACCCCCTATTTTATATGATAATACTTCTTTATAATTCTTGCAATCAACAAAAAAAAAGTTATAAGCTTGTCAGTAGTATAAAAAATAAATCATAAGGACATAATTTAAATGCAATTACTCTGAAGGGAAGGATGACCTTATGATGTTCAATAAAGTAGAAATATGTGGTGTAAATACTTCAAAATTGCCTATATTAAAAGAAAAAGAGAAGAAAGAGTTACTACTAAGGATACAAAATGGCGAGTATGAGTGTAGAGAAAAATTTATTGAGGGAAATTTAAGGTTGGTTTTAAGTGTTATAAAGCGCTTCAATAATAGGGGAGAAAATGTAGATGATTTATTTCAAGTAGGCTGTATTGGTTTAATGAAATCCATTGATAATTTTGATTTAAGTCTAAATCTCAGATTTTCAACATATGCAGTTCCTATGATTATTGGGGAAATAAGAAGATACTTAAGGGATAATAACTCTATAAGAGTTAGTAGATCATTAAGGGATATTGCATATAGAGCATTACAAGTTAGAGACAGATTAGTGAATCAAGACAATAAAGAACCAACAGTTTCTCAAATAGCGAAAGAACTAAATTTACCAAGGGAGGATGTAGTATTTGCACTAGATGCTATACAAGATCCAGTGTCTTTATTTCAACCAATTTATCATGATGGTGGAGATGAGATTTATGTAATGGATCAAATAAGCGACACTAAAAACATAGATGATAGTTGGCTCGAAAATATCTCAATTAATGAGGGAATGAAAAAATTAAAAGACAGAGAAAAGTTAATCTTAAATTTGAGGTTCTTCGATGGGAAAACACAAATGGAAGTGGCTGATGAAATAGGTATATCCCAAGCACAGGTGTCAAGAGTGGAAAAAAACGCATTGAAGCACATGAGAAAGTATGTATAGGGTCCTCTAAGGGGGCCCTTTTTTGTGCAATTAATATAAAGTGGAATTAATGAATAAGTGCAAAGTTACATGCTAAAACTATATTGTATGTACTAAAGCTTAGGAAGTGGGTAGAAATGTTTAAAAATAGTATACTAAAAAATTTACTGATTATTAATTTAATTTTTTTGGGTATAATTCTTTTCGGTAAGATGTTTTTTCTTCATAGACTTATAAGAATACTTTTCAAATCATTTTTAACTCCTTTAATATTTTCTGTGTTTGTGTATTATATTATAAAACCATTAAATACAATTTTTATGAAAAATGGATTAAAACCTAGTATCTCAGCTTTATTAACATTAATACTGGGACTATTCATTGCCATAGGTGGTATAACTTTTTTTAGTAATTATATCACAATTCAGTTTGATGGAATAATAGAAGAACTAACCAATATTGTTGGAAACCAAAACTCTATTAATCAAATAATGAATAAAATTAATAACTATATACCTACTCATGAGATTAATAGAGCCTTTAGCAATGTAGTTAATAATTATTCTAAGAATTTGGTCCATAATCTCATGTTTTCAGTAAAGTATGCAATACATACCTTTTCAACTCTATTTCTTATGTTGGTAATATTATTTTATTTGCTTAAAGATGGTCCTAAATTTATAGATAGAATCATGTGTTTAATTCCTGAAAAATACAAAAAAATCGTATCAAAAATTCTTTCTGAGAGTGATACGGTTTTGGGCGCTTATGTTACCGGCCAAGCAAAAGTAGCTCTCGCTTTATCCACTATGATATTTATTGGCTATAAAATTATAGGTATTCCCAATGCTCTACTTTTTTCCTCAATAACTTTTATTTTGGCTTTTATTCCTTTTATAGGCTTTCTAATTTCCATGATTATTCCCTCTATTATTGCTTTGAGTATGGGATTTGTTATGATAGGAAAACTTGTAATTGTGTTCATCATTGTTCAGACGTTAAAAGGCAGAGTTGTTGTTCCTGCAATTATGTCTCAAGCAATGAAAATTCACCCTTTAACTGACATCTTTTTAGTAATAGGTGCAGTTGCAGTAGGAGGACCTTTAGCAGCCTTTGCTGTTGTCCCTATTTACGCTATTATTAAAGTAATATTATCTAATTTGTATAAATGCCATATAATTAAAAAATGAGATGTAATATAATGCAACCCTTTTACAGCCTAAAAAGTTGTGAGGGGTTGTTTATTTTGTATTATGTCTAAAATAAAGTACAAAAGGCGGAACCCATTTATTACGGTTAAAGCATAAGCCTATTTTAGATGATGGTTAATATATATTAAGTAATCTTAACACAATCTTTATACGGAAGGGACAATCATTATACTTTCTTAATATCAAATTTATTTTGATATTGATATAATATATAAAAGATAATTTGATTAAATTTATGAAACATTTGATAAAAATTTAAATATAGAGAAATCTATAATTGGGGGAAAATATATTATGTCTAATAAAAAAATCATAGGTGGAGTCATTACAGAAATAAGCTATACAATAATATTTTTATTAGTTTTGTTTAGTATTAATATGGTTTTAACAAAGTGAGAGTAAGAAAACAATAAATAAACCTAAGACATTCAGATATATTAGGGGGGATGGCGAATTTGAAAAAAGACAAATTCGATGAAAAGGTTTTCAAAATTTTTAGTGAACATAAATATAATGATTATGAAGAAATTAAACCTAGAAAAATGATAGTTATAAATATATTTGAAACCATATTAATTATGAGTTTATGTATTATAGTATCTCTAATATTTAGAAAAATTGGATTTCACGAGTCGAATGTAATAATAGTATTTATTTTAGGAGTATTATTTACATCCACAAGTACTGATGGATACGTTTATGGTATAATGGCTGCCATAGTTGGGGTGCTATCATTTAATTTTTTCTTTACTATACCATATTATAGTTTTTCAGCTTATAGAGCGGATTATCCAGTAACTTTTGTTATTATGTTGATAGCCGCAATTATTACAAGTACTTTAACTTCAAGAGTTAAAACAGAAGCTAAGATATCTTACATACGTGAAAATAGAATGAAAATATTATATAAAATTAACAAATCATTGCTTACAGCAAGAAATAAGAAACAAATAGTTGAATTTTGTGGTGATGATTTAGTTGATATGTTTAACCGGACTATTATGATAGCTTTAGTAGATGATAAAAATAATTTACAACAGCCAAGTGTTTATAAATTTAATGACCAATATAGTACGAACAATTTTAAGACAGATGTAGAGGTAGGGGCAATTGAAAAATGTTTTAAAACAGGCAAATCGGTAGGTATTGATGCCGAATTCGTCATAGATAGTGTTGGTTATTATCATCCCATTAGAGGTCAAAATAAGATTCTTGGAATTATTGGGATAACTTGTATAAAAGAAAATATCTTATTAAAAAATGAAAAGATTCTTTTAGAGTCCGTTTCTACTCAAATTGCTTTAGCCATAGAAAGGGAAAACTTATATGAAAAGAAAAAACAGATAAATTTAGAGGCTGAGACAGAAAGGCTTAGGGGCAATCTTTTAAGGTCAATTTCACATGATTTAAGAACTCCACTAACAGGAATATTAGGGTCTGTTTCTACAATTAGTGATAATTATGATATTCTCGATAATGATACAAAAAAGGAGCTTCTTCAAAATATTTATGAAGACACAAGCTGGCTTATACATTCAGTTGAAAATATATTAAGCATGACACGAATAGATGAAGGTAAGCTTGAAATTAAGAAAGATATAGAAGTTGCTGAAGAAATTGTTGCTGAATCCATATTGAGAGTTAAAAGGTTTTCAGGAAGTCATAATATTAAGATTGATTTACCAAAAGATATGGTTATATTATTTGTAGATGGATTATTAATAGAGCAAGTACTTATTAATTTGATTGATAATGCTATAAAGTATACACAAGATGATTCCATTATAGAAGTTAAAGTTACAGCAAATGAAGATAATGTATTTTTTGAGATATCAGATAATGGAAAAGGGATACCGGAGGAAGATATAATGGCTATATTTGATAGGTTTTATACCAAGACTAAAGGCCACTGCCTAGAAAAAAGAGGTATAGGACTAGGACTTGCAATTTGTAAGTCTATTATAGAATCACATGGTGGAAGTATGGAAGCTTTAAATAACTCCTCTGGTGGGGCAACTTTTAGATTTAGTTTACCTGGAATAATAGATTTTGAAAAACACAAAGTAACAATTTCAGATAAAGAAATACATTTTGATGAGATATCTAAAGTGCTGAATTAACGACTTCAGAGGAGATTTTAACTTCCTCTGAAGTCTTTTTATATGACTTTTAGAAATAATTTCAATAGCCTTATGTTCATTCTGTGCCTTCCTGTTGTTCTATATATAAAAACTTTTTACTGCACTTTAAAGAATTAATTTTGCATTACTTTAATTACTGTAATTAAAATGTATAACTTAATTTCTTTTACAAACAATAATAACATCTAAAAGAAGTCAAGTAAGGAGAGCATATTATGTATATTTTAATAATAGGTTGTGGTAAATTCGGTAGCGGACTTGCTATGGAATTGTCTAATGATGGCCATGATGTGGTAATAGTGGATAAATACTCTGAAAATTTGGGTAGGCTTAGAAGTGGTTTTAATGGAATTAAAATTAAAGGGGTAGAAATAGATAAGGATGTATTAATGGAAGCGGGAATAGACAAAGCAGATATTTTTTTGGCTATGACACCATCAGATAATATGAATATTATGGCTAGTCAAATTGCAAAGGATATATTTAAGGTGCCTAGAGTTATAGCTAGAATTTTTGACCCATCAAGGGAATTTATTTATAGAAAACTAGGACTAAGAACAATAAATCCAACTGAACTCGGTATAAATGTAATTAAAAACAGAATAATAGATGCTAATTCTGGTACATTATTGATTTTAAACAATGATGTATCTATGGAAGAGGTTACAATAAACAATCTTAGCTTTAAAACTGTTCTAGAAATAGAAGAGAAGTTTGATTGTAGGATATGCGCAGTTTCGAAAAATGGGGGATTTATGATACCAAAAAAAAATCAAATCTTTGAAAAGGGCGATAAAATAATTTGTAGCATAAATGTGGAGAGTAAAGAAAAGTTAGTAAAGGCAATAATGAAGGAGAAACTTATATGAGAGCGATAATAGTTGGTGGTGGAAAGGTAGGGTATTATCTTGTTAAAACATTAAAAGAAAAAAACCATCGAGTAGTGTTAATAGAAAAAGAAATGAAACTTTGTGAAAAGATTGCTGAAGATCTTGAAGTAGATGTAATATGTGGGGATGGTTCAGATGTTGAAGTACTAAAAGATGCTGGTATAGAGAAAGCTGAGGTAGTAGCCGCAGTAACGGGAAAAGATGAGGAAAACTTGGTAATATGTCAGATGGCTAAAGTGAATTTTAATATTAATAAAACAATAGCTAGAATCAACAATCCTAAAAATATTGCAATATTCAAGGCACTAGGAGTAGATAAGACTGTATGTAGCACACAAGTAATTTGTAATTTAATAGAGGGAGAATTTGATATCAACCACTAAAAATAATAGAAAGCTTAAATAAAGGAGAAATAGTATATTAGTAGAAGCAAAAACAGATAAAAAGAATGCTGTAGAAAAATCTACATTTGAAAGGTAAATATATTATGACTAATAAAAGAATTATTAGGGGAATAATTATAGAGATAGGCTATACATTACTATTTTTATTAGTTTTATATGGTCTTAATATGATTTTAGTAAGGTGATTATATGAAAAAAACAATAATAAACTTTGATGATTTTAAAATAATAAATTTTTATGTAGGATATGTAATAATCGGAACTGCAAGTCTAATGTTAATACCCATGTTGACTTCACTTATATTTAAGGAATGGAGTGCACTTTTAGATTTTATTATTAGTACAAATATAGCTCTTAGTTTAGGTGTATTTCTTATGTTTACAGGTAAAAGCAAGGTTGATAAAGTAAAGATACAATGGAAACATGGATTAATTATTGCATCTAGTTCATGGCTTATATTAACACTGTTATGCGCGGTGCCCTACGCGCTTAGTGGAAATACCAAATCTTTTCTAGATGCATGTTTTGATGTTATGAGTGGATTTACAACTACAGGACTTGCACTTACTCAAGATCTTGACCATCTTTCACTTGGATTAAATATGTGGAGACACATTCTTACCTTTGTTGGCGGGCAAGGGATGGTAGTACTAGCTTTAAGTTTCATGGTAAGACATACATTAGGTGCTTACAAAATGTATGTCGGTGAAGGGAAGGATGTTGAATTAGTACCTAATGTAAAAAATACAGCAAGGATTATATGGAAAATTAGTATTATATATTTAATTATAGGAACTACTATGCTATGGGTTAATGGAATGTTTATAGGATTACAACCTGTAAGTGCTTTTTTTCATGGATTATTTATCTTTATGTCTGCCTGGAGCACAGGGGGATTTTCACCAATGTCTCAAAACATTCTCTATTATCATAGTCTTTCTTATGAGCTATTAACAATGATTTTTTTTATCATTGGCTCTTTAAATTTTGCATTACATTATGCAGTATGGCAAGGCAAAAAAAAAGAAATATTTAAGAATATTGAAACACAGAGTTTTTTTATTACA